>Ga0126342_10004533_pt1 | contig 23800 bp, 28 predicted proteins | sample Cyp1metagenome_FD_92528 | JGI IMG/M metagenome (GOLD analysis project Ga0126342, IMG submission 92528) | Coral microbial communities from Lord Howe Island, Old Settlement Bay, Australia - Cyphastrea 1 metagenome | ecosystem: Host-associated > Invertebrates > Cnidaria > Coral ...
AGAAAATCTAAATTCAATTTTGAATTGAATGTGATTCATTCTATTCTTCGTAGCGAGGAATGTCTTGGTCAGTGGCAACACTTGATAAACTGTCCCAGTGGAAAGTATTTTGGGATGGCAACCGGCTGAGTAAAGATGTGGTACCTTTGTGTTTAAGAGGAAATATTGTTTTTATTCAATCGTTTTATTGGATTAGACTAGATTTTCTGCGAATCCTTTAAAAAAAAAATATTTTGTCAAATGCCAGTAGCACTGAGACTGGCATTTATTTTGTTTGCTGACTGCAACATTGCTGCCCCTGTAAGCTTTTTTTCTGGTGAAGAGCCTTTAACTTATACCCATCATAATCCATGAAGAACCTACATCCGTCGTAATCCATCTCCCATTTCTGCGAGATAGCCTTATACCGATCACCCATCATAGTTTCCTTTTCTTCAAACTCCCCGGTTCACTAAACCTCCCCGGTTCACTAGAGTTCTTATATATATATACTATATATATAATATATATATATACTATATATAATATATATAATATATATATACAATATATATATATAATATATATAATTTATAGTCGGCATCCCCCACTAAGAGTCCATTGCGCTATTCCTTCCAAACGCTGCTACAGGTGGTGTGGAACTTCCAGAAGTTCCTTCGATGTATCTTGGTGGTGCTTTGTTTTACCTCCTCCTACCTGCAAAAACACAAACTCTTTGACCGTGCCAATGGGAATTGGCCCAACATGGTCTTCAGTCGTTTGAGTCAAGAGCTCTGGCTTCTTCCCTCGAATGAGTCTGATGGCGTGAAACAACGTCGAAGACTCACGCTTTTGCTGGTGGCTCTGGGACGTGCTTGTTTAGGCACTGTGAGGAGCTTCATCAAATTTCGATCTCATATTGATGAAAAGGAGCAGAACATTTGCAGTGGGCCTTTCATCAGTTGGATCATCTTCTTGTTGGACGCTGGATTGTATAGCCATCCACTTTTTAGATCTTTCTAGATCTTTTGAAGTTGTATTCTTTGGGCGATGACGCGTAAACGGGTAAACAGCACCAAAATCTACATCCCTCTTATCTCTCTTGGTCTCCTTAAAAAAGAAGTTCTCCCCCCCTTTTTCGGATCCAAACATCATCCCCCCCGAAAAAAAAACACAAAAAAAATCATCAAAATCGAAGAAAAACGCTACAAATCTCCAGATATCTCCAGGATGTCACGGCGAACTGCGGTTTCCTCCTGGGTTTCAGCGCGGGGCGGCACTACTTCGCTGCCCTGCGCCGCGGCTACGTCGACGTCGAGGCCGACGTTTCCGGATCCCCGGCGCCGGAGAGCGGCCCAGTGCAGCGGCCCCGGGCCGCCGTGGGCCCGGAGCGGGAGGAGATGGCCGAATCGCCGCGGAGCAGTCAGTTCCTGGGATTTTCTGGGCAAAACATGGAGAAAAGCCATGAGAAAAGCCTGGGAATTTTCCGTTGGGAAAATCATGGAGCTTTTTACATGTCTTTTGCGTTGAAAGGTAGTTTGAAGCAGTTGCTTCATCTTCATATGGTGGTGTAGTTGAGAACTGATGAAGTGGGTGGTTGATGATTAATTACTGGGGTATATGACTATATTACTATATAATATTTTCTTAACCAATTATATCATCTTTTATTTCTTTGGGATGATCATATGAATGAACTGGGAATCCCTATCCAACCACTGGAAGTATTTGGGGTTTTGAACACTGGTCACCTAGATTTTTGTGCTCTACAGTGAGTCCATGGATCTTGGATCTGGGAATCTAACTTTGAGAGTTGGGGGAAAGCGTAAAAAATCAAATTTCAATTTATTTTTTTTTATGATTTTTTTTTAAAGATTTTTTTATGATTTGGATTTATGAATTGGAAAATCGGGTTTTTGATTGTATGAAAAAATTATATTTTTTTTAATGATTTTTTATGACTCATTTTATGATTTTTTTAATGATTTTTTCTGCCCGCACCGCCCTCAAAAAAATCATAAAAAAATCATAAAAATATCATAAATTTTTCATAAAAAAAAATCATAAAAAAAATCATAAAATTTTCATAAAAAATCATAAACTTTTCATAAAATTTATGATATACCTGCAAACCTCAACGACTAGAAACAAGTGGTTGTTTCACAAACGACCGTTTCCTCTCGAAACGACCGCTTCTGAGGTACCTTCATGGTCCATGCTTCAACTTGGCTGTTTGCCACTGCTTGTGCCAGGTTCAGATCAGGATGCTCAGAGAGGCACCAATTCAGGATGAAATATTAACAAAAATGCATCGGAAATCAAAACGACAAATCACGTGTAACTAGAACAAGATTCAGATCGATCAAATTTTATAACCAAGCACATCGATTATCTTAAGGAACCTATTTTGAAATTCTACGAGGACCAGAAAATCAATGTCAAATCAGAGCATGCTGTTGGTGTTATTCATGGGTCTGCCGGCTTTGTGAAGCGGATGCTTGGGGCTATCAAACGGAAGTGGTCAAGATGGGAAATGCCCAGGGACTCTTAGCGCATATATGTTGGTTTTCGTTCTATATATTTCAATGATGTTCAACACCATGTATGCTTTATGATGCTTCACTGGAGGTTTCACCTTTCGGCCCAACCTAGGACGAACTTGTCAAAACGTTGGTGCTTGACTTGGCAATTGCCTCTTCCACTGCTTATTCTGAGACTCGATTCAAGTTTTGCACAAGCAATTTGAAGTTATTGGATTTTAAGCAAAACTGGGAACCATCCTAGGCTTATATGACTATTATTGTTGGTGCTTTGCATGTCTAGGCAGGGCGCTCACCTTTCATAACTGCCAACGAAGATTGTGAAGACGATCCCATTGCCGAATCTAGTGATTACAGCATCCGACATGTTTTGACTCGCAGCTACTCTGAGCGCCAAGCCCAAGAAAAGGAGGCTTTGGACGAGTTGCGGGCCTTGGCCCAGCAGGACATGCACATGGCAGAAGCCGTCGAAATTGAAGATTCACAGGATGCTTCGCCAAAGGATCCCTACCAGGATGTCCAGTATGATTCCCAGTGGAAGGCTGTGGAAGCGGCGCGGCTGGAGGCTGAGTCCAAAACTGCAGCCACCGACTCCAAATCTCCGCTCCCTTCGTCTCCTTCCGTTGGGGGCGCACCAGAGATTACACCGCAGAATGAAAAGAAGCAGTGGAGTGTCCTTATCAACATGGTGTTGAAAAAAAAGGACGCCATAACGAGACCAGCCTTAAAATGCTTTAAGTGGTACTATATGCTGTTTTTTTGGTGTCCCCAGCCAGCGCGAACCAAAACCACGTCACTAACCCATATTTTATTTTCTGACCATACGGGTTTTCCACATGAGGAAGGGTACAGCCGTTGCCCACCCGAAACCTGATGGCAACTTTGCTTGGAAAGCCAAACTTTTCAATCTTGTAATGGTTTCGATAAAAAAAGACAAAAAAAACACATATTTTCTTTAGATTGCGTTGACTGCTGTTGCCCAGGTAAACCGGAGGTCCGACAGCACAAGCCGGAGACCCCACAGCCTGTTGACCAAATGGAGACCCAAGTCTATGAGGAAAGCGCCGACGCGACGGATCTTGACATGCATATGGAAGCCTTGGAGAAACAGGAGCAAGGCGGTCAGGCCCGCACCCGGGCCAGAAACAGAATGCAGCAAATATCGGATCATATAGTGGCAACTCCCATGTTTGAAAAAGTCAAAACGTTGAATCGTTCCACAATCATCTGATGCCAATATATGATATTCATTTTGGCTCTATTGGTTTCATCTTGTGCGAGGTTGTCACCCGTGAGCAGCAGCTAGCCTTGGTCGCTGCCAAGAAGGCCAAGCCGCTTGAGCATCCCAAAGACCCGGTCACCAAGCCACCGCCTCGGCAGAGGGCTGCTCGTAAGCGACCAGCAGCCGCAGCTGAGGCTGCGCTTGAGGTGGGTGATGCGCCGGTAGTTGACGAGGATGCGCTTTGGGGTGAGCCAGAAACAGAGAAGGGAGGGGTAGAAGAGGAAGGTTCGAAGGAAGAAAGCGAGGAGGAGGAGGCTGTAGAGGAAGGGGAGCAGGAGGAGGAGGAAGAGGAAGAAGAGCCCCCCCCCCGAAACGCAAAAGGGTGTCTACTTCTAAGGCAAAGGCTGCTGAGCCTAAGGCCAAAGGTAAAGCAAAGGCAAAGGCACGCAGTGCACGCAGCGACCCCAAGCCCAAGCGAGGTGCGAAGAAAGCAAACAAGGAAATTCCAGCGAGCAGGGCTGAGCTTGCAAAGAAAACCTTCGCGAAGCGCTTCCCCCCCGCATGCAAACCAGAAAGATTCCATGCCTTGGTGGAGACCTACAATAGGTTTCTTCGCGACAAGTTGACCAACCAGGTCATTTGTGAGGACCCGCATTGGCAAACAATCAGTATTCAGATATGTTTCCAGCCTCTGGTATATACCTAGTCTCCCTACATGGCACATACTTTCTTTCGTTGGTGGCCCATACGCCATGCCTCTCCCCTGTCTCAGGATCGTTGGTACCACTTTGTGACTGCGCGCTTCAAGAGCAACCCGCAGCTTCCGGTGTCATACATCAACGAGAAGGCTGCCCGCATGTTCTTTTATTCTGCCGATATCAGTTACTAGTCTCAACAGGGTCAACTTTTTCTAGTTGTTTCTGAACCCATGGATTAAACATTTGGGGCGTTGCATCAGTGGAGTATTATTTTATATGATCTCCCGGGCCCATACGCTCAGATCCCTATGCAGTGCCTGGCGCTACGTTCAGCGCCGATGTCGACTGAGTAGCTCCACGTGATTTGATTGGGCCTCACAGGCCAACTTTTGAAGCCACACCATGCAAGGCATTGCTTGGATTGGCTGCGTTCTTTTCCAATGAACATGAGATTAGACTACAATCCGCGATTTGGAGGATTGCAGTGGTAGCCTAGGTTATGGCTCATGGTCGATCTATCAGACATACCAAGCGGCAGGCAACACTTCAAAAAGGTTGTGCAACTGATGCGTAGTGGTTTCGAGATGGGTGAAATGTGTGGTGGTGGGATAAGATGCACACCTCATAGCAGTTCAACTCTTTCAATCATAAGGGGCTTCACCAGCCAACGCAATGACAAATTTTCCCAATCTCAATCTCTCTGGAGGATTCTGGTTGACACCGCGAACCCCAATTAAACGGTCAAATGCTTGTTAAACGGTCGATGTCACGAACCCCAATTAATCGGTATTATACCAGCCCTTGCCTGCAGAGGTACGTGGCGCCTATGGCCAAATCGGCTGCTCTCCTGGGCTTCCTGGCAGATGATGAACTGCCTGATTTTCACCTGGGTTGGCCTGGCAAGTTTGGTCGAAGCACTGTCGTGGGGGGCGCAACATGATATATGATAATGGTATGTATGTGCAGTATCAATATTTCCATGCATATTGAATGCTTCAAAAGATTGGTGGATCGAAGGAATTCAAGAACTCGCCATTTTTTTTTTGTGATCAGCTCTTTGCACAACCATGTTGCAAATTTCAACCCGCCACCTTTCTTCGGGGGTCAAATGTGACAGTACTCCACGCAGTTGTCGATGCAACCTACCGTGATGTTGAGAGTCTGGCTCTAGCACTTCGCTCAACTTCATATTGGTGGGCCATGAACCTTGGTGGTCGCCACGATGCCTTTTATGTGGGCACCCGACTCTTACGAGTTGGTGCGCCTAAGGCTGACGACATGCATGATAATATATAATTATATATATATATATGTTGTTTATATATATATATAATATGTTGTTTATATATATATATATAATATGTTGTTTATATATATATATAGCTACCCTCGTACGAAATGATGGCCTTATTGTCTAGCTCAGTTTTTTTAAATAACATTTTGAAGGATAGATTTCGACCTCATCCATGCAATGCCACGCATGATCCAATGCATGTATGTATCCCTGACATGCCGCTGGCAGCTCTTCGCCCTGGTGATCATGGCAGTGCTTTGGAATGACCGTATACCCTTACCGAAGGTGTGGTCACATAAGTTTGCAAAGGTCAACCAGTCAACCATTCAAAGCAATAGGTCGCTCCATCCCTGTCTGATTCCTATATAAGCTAATTTGCTAGTGGTGAATTCTGATATCCTGCGTGCGCTGCATGACTGGGCCAGCAGGTTGGTTTCCAATTTATCGAGCAGTATGCCGGCCTGGCCAAGATGACAGAGGCCGTACGTGAGACCCATGGAGAATCAACTGCCCGCTTGGACTATGAGTACCACAGGGGCATGAACATTTTAGAAGAGAGTGGTTTCTTGAACCTAGCCGTAGTTAATCGAATCAAATTAATTATGAAACGATTGCGTTGGGACCATGCCAGCCACGTCCATTGGCATTTCCCTGCTGCCCAGGACACATTGCGCCAGCATTTTGCAGGGAGACCGGAAAGGCTTCGTCCTGTGGAAGGCCATCAAATGCAGCACTTGGGTGAGCATCGCTCAAGGTTCGTGCCATAGAACTTGGCTAGATCCTCTTGGATGCCAAACTTCTGCCGCAGTGGCGGAAGGAAACGAGATGGTAGGAAGGACTGTTGACCTATTACGTTCACAGTGTATGCCATGCTTGCAAAATTCCCATGTCATTATAACCATGGCACTGCCCTGAAAGGAGTGTTTTGGGGTGTCTTCTTGCACTGGCTTTATATGGGGTTTTCATATTGGAGCAGCCGGCTTCATCATTGATGTATCGACACCCTCGTTTTCAAGAGCTGTGCGCACTGACAAAGGCCAGCTCCAAGTATGACAAACTGTTTGCAAGTATAGGTGTGCATCCGATGTGCATGTATGATACAAGGTTTCCATCCCAGCTGCCCCGGTGCAGGTGTGGCGAACGTGGTTCTGGATGTGTCATTACAGATCACAAACACCTAAAAGAACAGCACTTTGGTCTAACCACCCCTTCATCCGATACTTTTGGAGGGGAAAGTTGAACAAAGCTTTCAAGGAAGCCCTGAAAAAGGCATTCCCCAAAACAAAGGTTGTCCGAAAATATCAAGACAAATCTGGACGGGCCCGTTATCATGGCACACGGGCACTTCGGACGACCCAGACTCTAGGCGGCCCTTTGTAACATCTCTTCTATACCTGCCATGGATCAGTTGTTATCAGTTTTTCGTCATGAAATTACCAACTAATGTGTTGCAAGTTGATTCTGCCGATCCAAGGACTTACACAAAGCAGTTCGGAATGAAAATGGCGTCCCTCCTGCCAAAGATGTTGGAAAGAGATTCTCCACAATTACCGCTTGCCAGGGAAGACCAACAGAAAGCTGTCGCTGAGTTCGCCAATCTTTGGGGGGATGGCGATTTGGGTGACCTCTGGGAGGATGCCGGGTTGCCAAAAGTAGCCAGATACATTTTCAGTGCCAAAGGCCTGCGTGTACCAAAGGGCTGGGAATGGCTAATCCCAACCTCACTTTGAATATATGTAGCTCACCAGTGTGCCCAAAATTCAATTATTGCAAATGGACGCATGCTTTCATGCGCCTGCTGGGTAGGATCTGTCGCATGGCAATGAAAACACTAACGCAATGCTTGGCAGTGTTTGTTGACTCAACTCTCAGCTAACTTGACCGCCTGCATGCACATGTGGGGTTAGATTGTTGAACTGCACCATTCAGCAAGTGGATCGATCTTGCGAGCAGCTCTCTCCTCCATTTGATCGGGCAAGGCCCGGCCAAACTGCAGCGGCCTGCATTGACAGGGATGTGCCGTGACTAATGCTGCATGCTACCTAGAACCATGGTAATTTAAGCATATACACTTTTTGAATCGTTTTGAAGTCTAGCCCCCTCAAGTTTGACATAGGCCCGGATACTTCTCAAATTATCTATGCTATAGGTTGGGTCAAACTTTTGGGGGGCAAACCCGGGTATATAGCTCTAGGGTTTCGGCGTAACTTTCAAAAGAGGCATCTTTTTCTCGAAATATGGCTTTCGAAGTTGACTTTCGTGATTTGCTTCGAAATTGGGATTTTCGAAAAGGTCACTTCCACCTGCGAAAAGTCCACTTCCACATGCGAAAAGGTCACTTCCATCCGCGCAAACGACCACTTTCAAAATTCATTGATTTTTCGCATTTTGTTCGAAAGATATGCTTCGATATTCAAATTTTCGAACCTCGAAACTTCGAAAATCGAGATTCGACCTTCGAAATTCGAACTTCGAACTTTGCAATTTCAGGCTTCAAACTTCGAAATTCGAGCTTCGAATTTCAAAATTCGGGCTTCGAAATTCGAACTTCGAAACCTGATATTTTAGGTGACAACCCAAGCCTGCTGGAGGCATGTCAGCTGCGGGCCATGGAGATGTTCTTCGCAACGCCCATTCGGCCTCATCATTGCTCTCCGGGATTAACCATATGAATGAAGATTCCCTTTTTGCTCGCATCAAGCATGAGCTGCCTGATAATCTAGAAGATTTGGAGCAGCTACTTCACGTTTTTCAGCAGGGCAGGGATGGCCAGTTGGCTGGTTCCAATGTCGATGAGAATGCTTTGAAGTCTGTCATGGCCAATTGCTTCTCTTTAGCTAGCCAGCACGTAGGCCAGGTCCGGCGTGCTGGGAGTGCGATGTCTACGGCAACCACTATCCCCGCTACGGTTGAGGAGTTGGCTGCTGCTGGTCGTATCCCTTGCGCGAAGCGTCAGGCCTGTCCACAATGGGCTTGGTGCTTTCACGGGCCGAAGTCTTTTAAAAATAATGTCAAACCATAATAATTGATATCTTACTACAAAACCGACTCCTATACAATGTGTTCGCATACGATATGTTATATATAGTAGTTTGGGGCCTTGCAGGCGGCTGAATCTCCCACTCCGAATTTGTCTATCAAAACCCAAGCGAGACCTTTGGTTGCAACTTGTGCTAAGACGCCAGCGGCTCCCCCAATGAGCCCATACTTGAAGATGGCTGCTGTTGATCCCAACATCATGCCCTCACCACCGCCCAAGCCATCATCCAGCACTGAGCTTCGTGGGCCTTCCGCAGTGCCAGCAAAGGCAGTGATGGTCAAGCCTAAGGCAGTGCCGAACACGGCGCAACGGGTTCAAAGGCTTCTGCATTCCCCCGATCGGGCCGGGAATGGGAAGGGCAAGGGAGGTGTTGTTCGTAAGTTGGATGCTGCTTTTGAGAAGGCTTCGGGTACACTCTCAAACCCTGGGACCCCACCGCTTCCAAAGTCAACTGGAACCCCTCTTGTGCCATTTACACCTGATGGTGAAAGTACCAGCCGGGATGATTCTCCAGAGCGCCGTCCACAAAGTCTTGTTTCTCGATTTATGTGCTGCAGGGTTTTTCCCACATTTCCACCAGTCAAGCATGCAGCCATTAAATTCAAGTGTTTACCAGTTGCGAATCTTTGATGGGTATTATTATCTTTGCACCCTCTCACCGCTGAGGAGGCGGGCTGGCTTGTCGGGATCCTTGGCAAAAACCCGGAGCTGCTGCAGCAGTTGCAATCTAAGCTTCCAGCTGATGATGTGGAAAAGTTGGCCAATGTGTTTGGGGCAAAGGGGCCACAACATGGAGATGTGCATGAACCCACATTTCCTCCCAAACCGGCTGACATGGAGACAGTGCCCTCTCCCACAACTCCTGTTTCTTGGTCTCCATATCGAATGAAAGTTTTACAGCGGTAGGGGTGGAAAAAAAAACCCAAGGACCCTCCTTGAACACCAAACTAGCTAACCAATGGAATTTTCACCCTCCTAGGGTATATACATGATATGTATATATATATATATGTAATATATACCCGTATCATGCTAGTAGCTCTATATATACTATGGTAAATACCAAAACATAATAATAACCCAAGATCGATGCATGATGCATTCTAATACATTCTAGGCCTTGCTACACGGCTGAGGTTCCGACTGAAGCTGACACGACAGAAATTGAAGATCCAGCCGTCTTGCGGTACCAGGACCTGAACAAGAACGAGATCGCAAAGGTCAAAAGGGTCGTAACCCCAAAGGCATTGACCGGACGCTTGGAAGTCCCAGAGGATATTTTCAAGCTTTGGCAAGATCCCAAGGGTCAAGAAAAGCTTCTCCGGTTGTGCTGCAAGAGTGGCGGTATCAAGGCCAGATACTGCAAAAGCATTTGCTCTCAACCATGGCTGAAAATTTTCATAGTCTTAGTCTCAAGTTGGAAACCGGAGTGAGAATTCATGTCATATATATATATATATCTCTCTCTCTTTTTTCTGTCATTTTCACTTTCTATACAACTAACTGCCCTTTAAAGCCATAGAGCCTCCATTACATTTGCCTGCCAGGCTATTTTCCTGGAACGTGTCGAATTTCTGAGCGTCACCCGCAAGACCAAAAAAATTGATGTCAAGGGTGGTTTCTACAGTGAAGAGGACATGAGAACCGAACTTGGATATACAGCGTTTTTTGGTTGCATGCCAGCTTGATAGCATGCCTTACTTGCCCCCCCAGAAAAAGAAGGAACAACAAGGTTTTCAATCCATTGCTTGCTCATCCAAGGCAGCGGATTGAGAAGATCGTGAAATTTGCCACTCTCAAGAAGCTGGTCCGGAGACTTGTCTCATCCAATCGTCTTCATGGAGCCTGCGCTTTAATGTATAGTGAATGTAAAGTGATAAAGGCACACACACACACACGCGCGAATAAACACCTCAACAGCTTATCGGACAAACTTCTTTATTGGCAAATTGCTGTGGGGTCTTTGCTCATGGAGTCCTTGTGCTGCTGCAACCCATCAGCAGCAAGGAAGTGTGAGTACGACGAAGACACCAACGAGTACTGGGTGAATATCAGGACCGAGGGTGTGCTCTCCCGAGAGGACATCGAGGAGTTGTCCCGAAAACGGAGTCATGAACAAGACACAGCGGTTGGTGCTGACTTTTTTCTGGGATGCCTGACGGTTTGGATGAGTTGAATGGTGGCTTCCCCGGGGGTCTTGGTGGTGCCCCTTTGGAGCAAGAACTTGGGGACGGAAGTGTCTGTGCAACATGGCTTTGGAATCAGAAACGGATATTGCAAACAGCCCATTGTTTTGTTCGAACCCATGCCCACGCTGAATGTTTGAGGCAAAAATGAAAGTCAAGGACTACATGAAAAACACGTTGAAATCCAAGAACTCCTTAGCCAGCGTGGTTGACAAAATTCGCTCCTTGGAAGATGAAGCTTGCAAGGAGATCCTCGCCTCACCCCAGTATTGGTTGCTCCAGGTCAGTGGATGCCACCACACTCTCCCTCCGAGATGTTCGCACCTCAGCCCAGGCCTGTGAAGAAGCTGGACGGGATTGTGACGGCATTGGAGAGTTGCTATGATACTATGGCAGAACTTCAAGCTGAAGGTCAGTGCAATAGCTTCACACCAGAGATTCTTGTCTCAAGTCGGTCATAATTCAGCGTCTCTCGTCTGAAAGCCCCAATCTGATTTGGTCATGAACAACTCCATTCGGTTCTGACAGCTGAAAGGCCCATTACATCTCTCATGTCGTGCAAGAACCAGCCCTAGGATCAATGAGAAGCTGGATGCCCAGTTCAAGGAAGCTACGAAGCAGACCCTTGGACACTATTTTGAGTTCAATCCAGGCAGCTATATAACTATAGTTGTTGAATTAGTTCCTTGGCTACTTGGGCCCCGGGTACACTTCCCGATTTTGCTGTTCCAAGTTCCCAGCAAGGATGTCCAAAGCCACGGCTCTGGAAGCCTCGTCGAAGCAAGGGCCTCAGTTCGGCATGGTCATCTCTTTCTTCCTTCATAGTCATCAGATGCCCCTTTTTTGGCGCATTTTGGGAGCTCTAGTCCCCGCAAGGCGCTTTGTGGGAAAGGCACGAAAGATCAGCAAGGACTTTGCAAAGGCCGAGGATTGAACTCTTGCGAAACTGATCGATGGCTGCATTTTGCAGCGTGTTTTCTGAAATATGTCAGTGCATTAGGAGAAAATATGGGGTTTGACAGCCGGGAAAGGTGTGCTTGCAGGCAAAGGCTTTGCTATTTACACACCCTAGAACCCATGGTTGTTGGGGCACGGTCCAAAGTACGAGCTTGAAAAAATGACAGCTGCCTGCTTCCAAAAGTGCATCGGACAGCAAAAGCCAGCATATTGTTGATGCTTTCAAAAGTGCTGCAACAATACAAGACCACATCTGAAGTTGTGCGGCTATACCCTTGCAACCCCTCACTTATTCGACCAGTGCCAGCCTCCCAGCCAGGTGATATTGAGGTGAGCGACCAAGTGCGGCGCTTTGCGACGCGCTATGCTCGTGGAGTAACACGCCTGCAACGTCTTCACTTGAGAAGTCGGGTGGGGAAAACCAGCAATGTCCACAGAATGGTCCAGTTATATGTTTATATTTTCGATACTTATATATATTATATATTCCGTGTTGCCCTCTGTCATGCTCGAGTGGAACCCTATCAAAATTAAAAGGTATAATCGCCGTGCGGAAATCTCCGTGGATTGGTGTGACTTTGTCATGACTTTTAATATGACCAACCAAACCAATAGGATTGCCGGTGCCCAAGGCTCCTGCCAATGAACTCGTGGAAGATGCACGGTCAGCAGTCAAGCGTGACCCGTGTTTGGTGCTGAAAAAAATTTCGAAAGCCCCGCTGCATGATGCTGACAACAGAGTTTTTGAAGCATTGAAAAAAGCTGGATACGCGTTTGACGCCCCCATAACATCCATAGCTCTCAGTGATGATTTTCAGTATCCTTGCATACGGCCTATAGACATGATCCGCAAGACCATCGAAGCTGTGTTCATTGACAAAGTTTTGGGGGTGCCGCCATCCCGTGCTGAACAAACTTTCTCGCAGTTCTGGGACAAATATCGAAAAATCCACGGGGATCACGACCTGTTTGACCCTGGTTGGGGAATGGACTTCAACCGTTTGGTGCCTTACTACCTTCATGGAGATGGTGGACGGACTTACAAGAAAGGGTCCATATTGGTTTTATCTATGTATTCTGCTTTGGGACAGGGAACTGCCAAAAACCCAGTTGCCCGGCCTGAATCTGCTTCAAGTAGGAAGCGGAAGCGCCATGACAACAAATGGGGAGACGATGATGATTGCCAAATGGGAATCAATTTGCTGGGCAACAGTCTAGCCAATAGGTTTCTCTTTGCTGGTATCAATGTCCTGCACTACAAGCATGCACTTGATCGTTTGGATACCTTACTGGATGTGTGGGGGAAAGAGTTGCGCTGTTTGCTTGATGAAGGCTTTGAGTACGGTGGCCACACATGGAAAGTGGCTGTCCTTGGTGTGACCGGAGATGCCCCCTTCCTCAAAGAAGTTGGTTTCCACAACCGCTCGTTTCACAATGTGCGAAAATCTTCCCAAGCTACCACAGCACTACCAGGTATTTGTTGGCTCTGCTCGGCGGGGATGACTGGGGGCCCTCGGTTTGAAGACACAAGTATCGTGAGTGCAGAGTGGATACGTACTTCAGGTGTGGATAACCCTATCCCTTGGACTGTTCCGAGTCCTCTCCTGATGCACTTGCCCATTGACCAGCGTCGGCCAGCAGAATTTTACAGACCAGACATATTTCACATTTATCACGCGGGGGTGGGCAAAGATTTTTCAGCCAGTAGTTGCATTTACTTTCTTTGGTCAATCTTCAAAGCGCGGAATATTGATTCTAGCCTGGAAACTGCTAACGCGGAACTACGTTCATATCTCAATGCCACCAAAGATCGGATCAGTTTTTCCAAGTTGACTTTTGAACTCCTGGGATACGAGTCTTCGAAGTCGTTCCCTGTTGGCCATTGGTCCAAGAACTTGGACACTGCAACCATGATGAAATTTGTGGAGAAGGTTGCCAAAGACCATTTGCCTATCTATGCGGGCGATGAAATCTTGAAGTTAATCGCTGAAGCTTCTGAGGCGATCGGTACTTTCATCAGAATTTTATTGAGTTCGGAATATTTCCTGACTCCACAGCAAGCTGGTGAAGCAATCAAGTGTGGTCACTTTTTCCTTCTACGATACATGTCTTTGACCAAAGCGTGCATGCGGAATAAGCTGTGCCTCTTTTCAGTGAAACCGAAACTGCATATGCTTGCCCACCTAGTTCTCAGGATGCTCTTGCAATATCGAATAGACAAAGCAGCAGTCATCAACTGCATCAGCGAATCAACATTTATGGCGGAGGATTTCATAGGGAAAGTTGCAAGATTATCGAGACGCGTTTCTCCCAGGTTGCAGGGTTTGAAGCTGCTTTACCGGTATTTGATTGCTATTGAGCGAGCGATGGACGCAGAAAAGTAGAAAACATCAGTGCACATTCCAAATTCTGCATTCTTGTTGTGTTTTGATAGCTTTGGGCAAGAATGGACAAATTCGTGAAATTTCATGAAATTCGAAACGTCCACATCTGAGGCCAAAGTGGTCTTCGACCATTTATTTTTGGATGTTCCAGGTTCTAGGTATTTATGATTTTTTTATGATTCATAAAAAAATCATATATTTTTCATAGATTTTATGATTATTTTATGAAAATTTTATGTTTTTTTTTTAAATGAAAATTTTATGATTTTTTTATGAAAAAATTATGATTTTTCCAGTTGTTTTTTTGAGGGCGGTGTGGGCAGAAAAAAAACATAAAAAAATCATATAAAAATCATAAAAAAAATCATAAAAAAAATCATAAAATTTTCATAAAATCCAAAAACCAATTTTCCAATTCATAAATCAAAATCAAAAAAAAACATAAAAAAATCATAAAAATAAATAAATACAAAAACATTTTTTTCGCTTACTCCTCAAGTCTCAAATCTAACTATTCCAACTGGGTGTGGGAATAGGTTTTTGTTTGGGCCTTGATCAACTTGCAAGGTTACCGGCCAAAGACAACAGTCTCAAGGCATTTTGTCAAGGAGAACAAGTGGATCATCCCATTTTTACATGTTATGCTCGACGTGCTTTGCTGGTCTTATTGCTCACTTCAGCCTTGGAATGTGGTTTGCTTTCCCACTGGGAGGCGGGAATTCTTGGAAATCGCGATGATGAGGTCGACATCTTTCGAATGCGACCCTACTTCCAATCCTGGACACCGGATTTCTCAAGATGGCGTTTAAGGCGTTTGATCCTGGGAAGTTGGCGAGATTTGTTTTATTTCATGCTGCTGTATCCCTTTCCAGCTGCCAGCTTCGTTCTTTGCGCCATTTTGGCGCATCGATTTTTTGGTCATTCACGGTTCCACTTGGTGGATGACGTCTTACATCGAGCAGTGATGGGCTTGATGTCCTATGCGGTGTTGCTGGGAGCACACCGGGCCTACTTTGCGATGAGTTGTTTGCTCATTTGCTGGGAATGTCGACATTTGGAAAATCGGGCCAATGATTTTGCCCGCACCTTTCCACAACTGAGCCCAAGACAGCGATGGTTACAACACTTCTCGTTGACCAATGAGGTCAAGGCGCTCCAACAACGTTTGGCTCCCTTGATTCGATACGTCTTTTTGCAAAGGTTTGCTTACCTGGCTTTAGATGTTGCACGACAATCCTGCGATGCTTCTCTTCCCTTCAACTTGGTACATTATTTGTTTCGCCATGTGATGTTCTTGGCAGCTTTGGGAATCACTTCTTGGCGCATTGGAAAGCTCAATTTCTCCATCTATGAGAAGCTCCACAATGCCATCATGGATTTGCTTCCCCGGAATTGGGCGGAACATCTGGGTCACAGCGCTACCCTGCAACAAGAGATTGTTTTGTCGAAGCAACACTTGGAGGATTGGTTCAGATATGTACAGCATAACATCGATACAGGTAGAAGAGATGCCTGTATCTGTGTATTCCATTTACGTTTTGCCGCCAAGAGTCATGTTTTGGCCTTGTCGGTGTTGACGTTGCTCACCCTGCCGTTACTCAACAAAGTCTTGGAGTACTACGGCCGACACGTGGTGAACGACCGCTTGCTGGGTCCGGATGCCGGGGCCTTTCTGAATCAAATGGAGAGAACCTGCGCAGCTTCTGAGGAGTAAACAAAAGATGATCGTCCAGGATTTCAGTTGAGGATTGATCAAGGCTTTTTACATTTTATAACATTTTATCATAATATATATATATATATAAATAATATATATATAATATAATTTACACATGAGGATAGTATTTGCACAGGTAATAGTACGCAGCACTTGAGGTGTTGAAAACTAGAAGGGGCATGTCAGTTGGATCTGGACGGCAGATTTCAGTTGGCATATGATGTGGTGGTGATATCCGAGCTTCGCATGGATGCAGGCGGACAGGACTCATCTCAAACAGCTTGAGTGCAAGCTGGAGCTTCAAGACATGACAGCAGATTGGATAATGATAAGATTGGATAATGTCTTCCCATACTTTCCATGGCTGAAACACATGTCAAGTCATGGGACACTGAAGATATGAGTTGTTTTTCATGACGGATATGGCAGCAATGCGTCAGCAACATGGCAATCTACTGGACTCGCGGCAGCAGTAACCCATCTATACATGTTTTTTTTGGCAAAAAAAACATCGAAGAATACCTTAGCCTTTGACTTGGATATTACATGGATATGCATGATATACATGGATATACATGATACACATGTTTAGTGCTCCCGACTTCAAATTGCATCACATCGCGTTTTCTTTGAAGACTAGTGATTCAATCATCGGGCACCAGCAGATATCACAGGGTAGTGAAAGTAAGAATCAAGTCGAATCAATAAATCATGGGGGAAAATCAAGAAACAAATAATAGTCAACGTATTATAATTTATTCATTCTATATTACGAAAGCCAGCCGAAGGCCTGTGCTGAGTATAGGTATTAGCGAAGCGAAGCGAAGCTAATCTGGCGGGTGTGGGGGGGGGAGGTTCTGATTCGGGCCCGTTTGGGAAGGTGAGGCCAGAGCCTGGCTGGGGAGAGCTCCAAAAATGAGCTGCCGCCCCCCGTTTTTTTAAAGCTCCAGTTTGGACAGTTTTGGTTGTTTTCTGACGTTTTTCATTGGGTGTCAAAAGCCAAAACACTGTAATTTAAAGTGTTTTTGGGCTTTTGGCATGGAACAAGTCCTTCTTGCAACATGCTGAAAACTGCGTAAATACCACTGTTTTTGCTAGGTGCCGGCCACAAAACACTGTAAATACCGTGGTGTTTGCTACTAGGAGCAAAAAACACCGTAAATACCGTGGTTTTGGGCTTGCGAGGCGTAAACAAACACGGTATTTACGGTGTTTTTTGCTCCGACACGCTTCAAAAAACACGAAAACACCACCGAATTGACGCTTTTTGGGCTTTAAAAATGAACATTTTTTTGCTTTAGAAATGCCCGTAAAAAAATGCAGCAGCAGCAACAACAACAACAACAACAAGAAGGTGAAAAAGCGTGTGTGTGCGTAAAAGGGTCTGTGTGTAAAAAGGGTATGTTTGTAAAGTGTCTGTGTGTAAAAGGGTCTGTCTGTAAAAGTGTTTGTGTGTAAAAGGGTCTGTGAGTAAAAGCATTTCTGTGTAAAGATGTTTGTGTGTCAAAGGCTCTGTGTGAAAAAAACGTTTGTGTGTAAAGGCGTTTGTGTGTGAAAGGGTCTGTGTGTAAACGGGTCTGCATGTAAAAGCGTCTGTGCGTAAAGGTGTCTGTGCGTAAAATGGTCTGTGTGTAAAAGGCTCTGTGTGTAAACATGTGTCTGTGTGAAGCTGTTTGTGTGTAAAAGTGTTTCTGTGTAGAGATGTTTGTGTGTAAAAGGTTCGTGTGTAAAAGCGCCTTTGTGTAAAGATGTTTGCGTGTAAAAGGGTCTGTGTGTTAAAGTTTTTGTGTGTAAGTGTCTGCGTGTAGAATAGAAAAATCTCTGTGTCAAAGCATTTCTGTGTAAAGATGTCTGTGTGTAAAAGGGTCTGTGTGTAAAAGCGTCTGTGTGTCAAGGCGTCTGTGTGTAAAAGGGTCTGTGTGTAAAAGGGTCTGTGTGTAAACGCGTCGCTGTCTGAAGCTGTTTGTGTGTAAACGCGTTGTGACAAAAGTGCTTCTGTTTTAAGATGTTTGTGTGTAAAAGGGTCTGTGTGAAAAAGCTTCTGTGTGTAAAAGGGTCTGTGTGTAAAAGCGACTGTGTGTAAAGGTGTCTGTGTGTAAAAGGGTCTGTGTGAAAAAGCGTGTGTTTGTGTAAAAGGGTCTGTGTGTAAAAGCGTCGCTGTCTAAATATGTTTGTGTGTAAAAGGGTCTGTGTGTAAAAGTGTTTGTGTGTAAGTCTGTGTGTAAGAGTGTCTGTGTGAAAAACATGTGTGTGCGAACCGGGGTCTGTGTGTAAAAGTGTCTCTATGTAAAAGGGTCTGTGTGTAAAAGCATTTCTGTGAAAAGATGTTTGTATGTAAAAAAGTCTGTGTGTAAAAGGGTCTGTGTGTTACAGCGTCTCTGTGTGAAGATGTTTGTGTGTAAAAGGGTCTGTCTGTCTGTGTGTAAAACCTTCTGTGTGTGAAAGCGTCTGTGTGTAATAGATGTTTGTGTGTAAAAGGGTCTGTGTGTGAAAGTGTCTGTTTGTAAAAGCGTCTGTGTGTAAAAGGGTCTGTGTGAAAAAGCGTGTGTGTGTGTGTGTAAAAGGGTCTGTGTGTAAAAGCCTCTGTGTGTAAAAGGGCCTGTGTGTCTGTGTCAAGATGTGTCTGTGTCAAGATGTTTCTGTGTAAAAGCGTCTGTGTGTAAAAGGGCCTGTGTGTAAAAGTGTCTGTGTGTAAACGGGTCTGTGTGTAAAAGCATTTCTGTATAAAGATGTTTGTGTGTAAAACGGTCTGTGTGTAAAAGGGTCTGTGTGTAAAAGGGTCTGTGTCTCTGTGTGTAAAACTTTCTGTGTGTAAAAACGTCTCTGTGTAAAGAGGTTTGTGTGTAAAAGGGTCTGTGTGCAAAAGTGTTTGTGTGTACAAGCGTTTGTGTGTAAAAGGGTCTGTGTGAAAAAGCGTATGTGTGTGTAAAAGGGTCTGTGTGTAAAAGCCTCTGTGTGTCAAAGGGTCTGTGTGTAAAAAGCGTCTCTGTGTCAAGATGTTTGTGTGTAAAATCGTCTGTATGTAAAAGGGCCTGTGTGTAAAAGTGTCTGTGTAAAAGTGTCTGTGTGTAAAAGGGTCTGTGTGTAAAAGCATTTCTGTGTAAAGATGTTTTTGTGTAAAAGGGTCTGTGTGTAAAAGGGTCTGTGTGTAAAAGCGTCTCTGTGTGAAGATGTTTGTGCGTAAAAGGGTTTGTGTGAAAAAGTGTCAAAGCATTTCTGTGTAATGAGGTTTGTCTGTAAAAGGGTCTGTGCGTCTGTGTGTAAAACTTCTTCCTCTTGTTGTTCTTTCCTATTCTGTTTCATTGTTTTTGTTCTTCTTTCTTAATGGCATTTCCACGGTTAAGGGTCTCTGTGGTGCACAGCTCTCAGATGCAACACACAGAGCATAAAGCGCAAAGAAAAAACGCCGCCTGAGCGTTTGTTTGGAGGCTGGCTTTCGTCCCCCCCCTTCTCAGGTAGAGGAATATGAGGACTTAGATGATGAAATCCACAACTCCGGTTTTCATTGCTCCTCCACGTGCTGATTTCTCCTGCTGCCATGACATCATCACCATCAACGAGATGATGAGGCTGGGTCGATGTTGCATCAAATGTCAATGTGTTTCTGCAAGTTCTGTTGCGATATGCAGAGATCATGCTTTCTTTTTTTCCAGAGATGGACCGCGTTTAACATCTTTTGTGTTTTTAAAGACATCTGTTTCAAACAGGCATTTCCACATTGCACCGCACACGTCGATTTCGATTTCATCCCGCAGACATTTGGCTCAGCACCGACAGCACTGACAAGCTACTCCACCGCCTACCGCCCAAATGGGTTGTGCTGCTTCCGTGCCAAAAGGAGAATCCAGGGCTGCTGCATATACTACCACAGAGACTACAGAGACTTTCAAAGACATTTGTCTCTTGGCGTTGGAAAAAAACCTGGCCCTGTAGTGTGTAATAGACAATATTAACATAGGATACCAATTTATAACATGTGTTTTTGTAATTTTAGTGTACCAAAATATCCCAAACATCATATTGTGATGCGGCTGATGCCGTGATTGGGGTGGAACACATTTGGGCAAGGGTCGTGCCAGTGAGAACCCCAATTTCGATACCATGGCGGATGGGGCAACAAGCTGCGCACCATCTCTGATCTAGGCCTATTTGAGTCACTATCAAATGGGGATTACCCAGTTCCAGCAGTCCCCATTTTTGTCCGGGACGAATTTGCCATTTCAAAACCCACATAGGACTAATCTACCAGAAATGTCTGGGATACTCCCAGCAAGGCAAAATCACCAGGATTTTGCCGCCTAGGTCCAGTGGAAGTCGAAAAGATGACCGACCAAGTCCATAAGTATTCTCGCGTCCCTCGGTAAGTGAAAGATGGGGCAAAGGGGGGCAAAAAATGGGGGCGTCATACTGATTGCTTCTAATTTCTGGTTCCTGTTTTGGAATGACGACATTTGATTTTAGGACTTTCAGATTGATTGTCCATGATGCAGATGATCCCTATGTTGATTCTGATATGCTATTGAAATGGACGAATTACCAAGAAAGAACAAACCAATGTTTCAATCTACCGAGACCCATGGGCGTCACTGTAAATGGCGCTCGATTTGAGACACAAAGATGTTGGTTATGGCAGGAAAACCAGGTTTGGGGGACTAAAGTCATGGAAACAGCTTCACTTTAGTGCGTATAAACATTATCAATCATTCTGACTATTCTACACTTATGTATTATCTAGTTGGTGGTTTCAAATATGAAAAACTGATGATGATCCCAGCTGATGTGTGTTTTTTTCTCAACCACGACCCAGTTGTGGTTGTACATGGTTGATATTTCTGATAAATTCAATACATGCTATCCCATATTATCAAATATTGAGGACATAGTTAAACATTCTAACGTTAAGTTGTATTATAGTGTATTATCACTTGTCGCAACAACTTTTCTTATACTATTCTACCGATTCTACACCAGTTTGAAGTTGGTTGATGTTATACTTGGTCAGTTGGGCTACCATATGTTAACGGGTCAAGTAACGAGAATATGAACATACATCAGCCCGCTGACCAGCTGCGCAGCTAGAAAGCTCCATTTCTAGCGGCTGTTCCCACATTTTTTCCATCGTTTTCCAGATTTTCCTTCTGATTCTGAGGATTTTCCCATGAAAAAAATGGATTTTCTCCTATGAAAATACAGCATCTATAGTGGATTTTCCCTATGACTTCCCCAGGTCTATGCTTACGATGCGGACGCTTGGGAGAGGCGTTTCGGCCCCCGGGCTGGTTTCGCCCCGGACGCAGCTGCGTAGTGGCCAAATTTTCCCCCAACTGGCTGATGATGGCCGTTGGATGATATATGATGGTGTATGATGTTGGACATTTAATGGACATTTCATGGAGTTGATGGATTTGATGATGAAAATTGATGACGGATATTCGTTGGATGTTTGATATTCGTTGGATGAGAGGATGCATTTCCTCTCAGACACTGCGCTTTGGTGACAGCACGGCTTAGCACGGCACCGTCTAAGTATCCTACAATGGTCTACAAGTACTTTGTACGTCGTCTCTGTCCCATTTAGGAACGAGGTGCTCTGCTGGGATTCCTCCTCCAGAAGAATCCCCAAGTTGCTAAGCTGTGATGATCAGAGCTGTAAAGCACCGTGCCTTGGTGTCAGAATTTGATCCCGGTATGAGGGATCCACTTGATCCAACCGCATGGCACAGCGGTGTCAGCCGCACCATATCACACCAAGTTGAGACCAACTGTCGGTTGTTGTTTCTCAACAGTTTCTTTGTAATGTTTGTAGTTTCTTTACATACAGTGATGACATACAGGTTGTGTAGTTTCCTTGTAGTTTTTCTGATCTGCAAGGAAGTACTTGGTACCGATGTGAGTCGGCAGATTTTTGGAATTTTGCAGCCCCTGAAGAATCCTGGGGGTGCTGTTTTGTCACTAACTAGTTGCGTCACCACCTGGGCTTGGAAAGTGGCCAAAACCTTGAAACTACCCTGAAATTACCAGAGATGTGCTAACAACATCTGTAAATCATTTTCCCAGGGGAATCCATGGACAGCCCATGAATTTCCATGTAATGTCCGGGTGCCATTAATAAACCCATCATGACTAAGTAAAGTACGCCAAGCGATTTTGAAAGGAAAGTCAACTAGTCAACTCATATATTCGTTTTCAATTTGGCAATTTCTTCGGCGCCACATAGTTCTGGAAAAAAAACCAGGACCCCCCGGCCATTGTTTGGCCTAAACTTTATTTAGATTTTAGATGCTCTTAATGTTTGGGGGGTTATTAACAGCACGGAGGGTAACGGGGTTTTATGGCCGTTGTTTGTGGCAGCTGGTGCCAGAATCAATCGGGACTTGTCAGTGATATGATTGCGACAGCAATTTTCAGCTGATTTATCAATCATTTATCATGACAATGGTGATGGATTTCCTGTAACCAACAGTTGCATTTTCAGCGATACAGAGCGGATTCCCCAAAAAACACATGTTTTGGCCACTGCTTCTGCTTTAAGTCCAGTTAGTTTCAGCAAATCTGCAAATCCACAATTCACGGTGGTCGTGTGGCGGTTTTTGCCACAGATTTTAGGCGTTTTAGCCAGGGATTCCAACCACACCTTGTGGCTGCCCAGTTTTCAATGGAACCCGCTGCTTAGTTCTTCTGGAGATATAGATTTGCGATTTCACTAGCATCAGACCGGCGCTAACAGTGTGCAAGATCTGACGATTGGTTCAGCTTCACACAATCGATCTAGCGTTTTGTTGCTTGAAAACGTATTTGTGTTGTTTGTTTGGCTTTTCATTTCCCGCGCTAGCAATTTTCCTGATCAACGAGGTGGGGGTATGGCATGTCATGGAGAGCCATTCGACATGCTACTGTGGAGACACGAATAGAGCAGATTAAATGTTTGAAAGATTCAGGCATGAAAGATTCAGGCAAGAATTCCACTCTGCCCAATCATCAAATCCCGTTTCTCAACATATCACAACGACTTGAGTTAGTTTCAACATAGTTCAAGCCTGGTGGTAGTTTTCAAATGTTTCAAAGCTGTTGATGCTTAAATGATTTGTAATGTATATCCTCATGATAGCTGGTTGATGCCCCCATTGTGATGAGTCATCCAGCACCGGCTTCCCAACTAGTCATCCAGTGGTGGAGCTGCCCGTTACAGGAGACCGAGTGTCTACACGGATTCGTTTGATGAGTCTGAGCTGGTTGGCTGGACACCAAGGACCCCCCAACATCATCCAACATCACCATGACGCCACCACAAAACGCATGAAATCATCTACTTCAAAGATCACGATTAGTAAAGATGAAAATCATGATGGTATTTTAAGACCAATGTTTGAGTTTTGCAAAATGTGTTCCGCGAGCGCTTTTGAAGATGTTTAAGTCCTGGGCAGGACTTTGCCAAGAACCTGTCGCCAAGCAAGCGAGGCAAGGCGTCTGAGATCAATGGACAGGTGAGGTTGGCTCAACACAAGTAAACTCATTGAGTCATGATAAAAACGGATGTGCGGGGGAAATGTTGAGGTGTTTGCAACGTTTGTTGGGGTGTGACCTTGGCCAGTTTCTTTTGACTTGCTGATTGCTGGCTTATTGAACCTCGCCGCTCAAACCGGGTCTCAAGCCAATTTGTGGCTTCAGTTCTCTTCTATCAAGGTGGACTCGCTGAATCGCATCATGGCCTTGCGCCTGCGTATCTTCGTGGCATTCTTGCTGTGCTGCGCTTTGACTGGGGCTGGGGTTGGGCTCTTGGAAG
>Ga0126342_10004534_pt1:0-22500 | contig 23799 bp, 22 predicted proteins | sample Cyp1metagenome_FD_92528 | JGI IMG/M metagenome (GOLD analysis project Ga0126342, IMG submission 92528) | Coral microbial communities from Lord Howe Island, Old Settlement Bay, Australia - Cyphastrea 1 metagenome | ecosystem: Host-associated > Invertebrates > Cnidaria > Coral ...
AATTAATTAATTAACATGACTTCGATTTGGTTCCCTAATAATAAATACCCCCCTAATACTAAAAACTACCTGCCGTGTTTTGTATTAGGGGGGGGGTTTAGTATTAGGAGGAAGGGATTAAACGATCCAAACAAATGCCACCATTCACAACCATTGCCTGGAAACAATAAATATATATATATATACATATATACCCCTTGATGGGAACAGGTAGTTGTTCCACTTCTATATTGAATACGTCATTGGAGATGCCAACCGCTACCGGCCATGACGTCGTCATGTCATGTCTCCCCAGTGTTCTATGGTTGATGAATGTCGGGAGCGATATCATCAAATACTATAATATGATATATATATATATATTATATATATACATACATACATATATTATCACCATTATTATTATGTACTATTATTAATATTATTATTTACTATTATTATTATCATTATTGTTGTTATAATATAATTATATGTATTGGGGATTGTCATATCCATTTTGAAAGCCAGTAAATGGAATGACAGAGGGTTTAAAAGTTTAAAACACTACTCAAATGTGGTTTCAAACCATCTCCACTTATGTAGACTCCCGAGATGTATCTCAAGAGTCTTTATGTATCAAGCTATCCACAATATTGTGTTGGGTATCAACAGTTGTATATAATTACATATATACATATGATATCCATAATAACCAACACAAATCGAATGCTGGAAATTATGTTGGTCATCAAGTTATCCATGTCGTTTGTGCGTGTGTGTGTGTTGTTTTAAAAAATTGTGTTTGTCAAATCTACAGTTTGCGTTGATCAAACACCAATGGTTTGTTGGTCAATGTCCCCCAAAGATCCCCAAAGAAGTTTCTACTTGTTATGTCTCATGTTCACTTCTCAAATTGTGTTTTTTTTCTACTGGTTCATCCCCACCTATGCTGTTGGTTAAATCTTATTTCTAGGCTTTTTTGATTGAAAGAAGCGGGCACATCCACAGAATATGTAGAAAAAAGGATCAGACGTATTCCCCTCATTAGAAAACAAATAATAAACAAATAGTCAACATTTTTTTGATTGATCACTTTGTGATTGCTTAATCCAATGTTTGGTTTGTTAATGTCAATCGTTGGCAGGATTTGGGTCGAGGACTATCTATTCCACCCCAAATATTAGAAAAACATCGAAAAACTAATAAGGCTACAGAAAATGGCAATACTTAGATCCTAGAGTCCATAGTCCACCCATTGATAAGAAATAATTCAACCATTATCAAGCACTAGTAGTCTATTAATGATTAGTAATCATCAACTAACAATAATTGTTTTTGGCTGGTCCACTACTATCAACATCAGTATGTTAATCAATAACGATATTAACTAGCATTATGTGACTATTTTTGTTATCAACCACTAGTAGTCACTAATTAACCATGATCACAGATTGTGTGACTCATTAACCATTATCAGCCACTATTAACCATAGATTATAGATTAACCATTATTATTAACCATAATCTATCATTAATCTATGGTTATCCACTAGTTAGCCAGTGGATCATCATTATCATCATTAACTAATAATCATCATCAGCCACTATAATGTGTTATCAGCCACTAGTAATTATGGTTATTAACCACTATTAATCATCATTAACTAACAGTTCTTAACCATAGATCCACTGGTCTCATCCATTTTGGCTACGTCGTTTGACGAAGCAAAGCGCTAGGCGCAGCGGCGCCAAGCATGGTGCCTGGGGCGCCTACCGCGACGCCACGCAGAGAGCGCGGCAGAAGGGCGCAGCAACTGGGGCAGCGACTGGTGGAGTGATGGTGATGATGATGATGATGATGATGATGATGTTGGATATAGCTTGTATGTTTATAAATACGTATATATGATATGTATAATTGAAACATATCCTAAATATGATATAATATAATTCAATATAATACTATATAATAATATATAATATGAAATAATATAATATAATATAATATAATATATTAAAAAAATATAATATAATATAATACTATATAATAATATATAATATAATATAATATAATATAAAAATAATTTAATATAATATAATACTATTTAATAATATATAATATAATATAATATAATATAATATAATATTATTTAATATAATATAATATAATATATATATGCATATTGTGTGTATACATATACATACATATTTGTATTTAATTACAACATATCTGTATATATTTACAATATACATATCATACATTCATATATATATATATATTATATATATATGCATATGCATGCTCACCCCCCCAACAGGACCTACCCTTTTTCCTCTATTTCATTGAATGTTTTATTGCAATGTCAACCATTTTGCCATTTGCCGTTTGCTACACACAAAAAAAACAAAAAAACAACAAATATGTCTATTTAGGATTTGGGGGGAACCCCAAAAAACAAAAAACACTGACACACACACAAACCAAAAAAAAACAACAATGCATTTGAGGACCTACCCCCCCCCTCTCCCAATTCCAAAGTATGTCTCTTAAAACTGCCTATCGTTTTTATTTCGCAAAATGGGTATCCCAGTTTTTTTTGGGTTTCTTCCCCCCAACCCAAAACAGATCACCCAAACTGTTGATATTTCTGGTGTGGGGGTGATGTGGTGAGCCAAGAATTTGAATATGCTATGTGTATGGCTATACTTACGACACTAGGAACTACTATTGCAAACAATGGTCATGATTTTGGGAAATGCCCTCTGCAAAATGGTGCAAACAGGTTCAAACAATTTATTAGGAAAAGCGTGCATTTCTTTAATATTAAATAAATAAATGAGATAGAGAAAGAGCTGGTGTTTCAAAACAACAACAAACAAGGAAGACTGAACCTTTTTGAACAGGAATACTACATGTGACAAGAAAGATATCTTTTATTTTTGCAGGAACATAGCTGCTTGAAAAAAATATTGTGTTTTCAGATACTTGCCATGTCTAAGCAAAATAGTCATCTATACAGGACTTGTTCAAGGAATGTTGAGTTGGTGCATTGGATATTGCATTTTTTCTAGAGAATTCTGCATATTACTGCAAGTTCATGGTGGTTGCAAATTGAAAAACACGCTACATGTGGTACATAAATATTGTTTATTTAAACGGGTGCTATACCAATTGGAAACAGATTACACTTGTTGAAAAGGAATGCATCCTGGAGAGGATTCCTCCATATTTTGTGGGGGTATTGCTTATTGAAAACCCACTGTATTATCTCGAAGGAAAACTGCAATGAATGAACAATGCTTCTTTGCAAGCAGGGGACCGTTCATTGTTATATTCAATATTACATTTTAGACTAGGAATGCACTACGTTAAACTCATTCTACACGTTGCAGAATCATATGTCCCCTTCAAAGGAAGGACGGCTGTACTTCTTTTGAAGATACCCTGCATTTTTTCGAACAAAAACGTTTTATTTTGCAAGGGATGGTGGGCAGGATTATGCAACTATTTCAATGCTATTAGGGTGCAAACATATTTAAATATGTTTACTTCTGATCTGTGTGTGGGTGTAATGATCCTTTGCCGTACGACCCTGTTGTATTTACTTAATTGCCTTCAATAAGAACTGCAGATAACATATTTCATTTGGAGGGTGACTCGTACACCAGATTTCATAAATATGGTGCATTGGAATTGCATGAAACTCGATTATATCCAAGAACTTCTAAAATAAAAACATAACCTTATGGATTTATGGTATTTTGATCGCATACGAGCCCCAGGGTTCTTGAAAATTGGATTAAATTAAAACACGCAATAATTCACACAGATGTTAATTCGGACCAATTTACTTTCAATTCATTTGAATCTACTTTCAACTGATGTTCCTTTTAAATCCAAAAACAAAACCTACAAGTTTGTGTGCACAATAGGGTACCATCGAAACAATTACATTATTGAGGGTCTGGGGCACTCATGGGGTACCCCCTTGAAAAAATGTTTTGGTGCTGTTTTTGAATACGAGTTTAATAAGGCATCTAATTATTTCGGAAACCTTGTATTTTCAAGGCGTTAACATGAATATGGCTTTCTAAAGTAAAAGGACCAGCTTTACCCAAAGAAAGGTGGATAAAAGGTTTGTGTTTTTTTCACCCAAAAAGTTTTTGTGCACAATAGGGTACCATCAAACAATTATATTATTGAGGATTTGGGTCGCTCATGCCGTACCCGCTACAACATTGTTTGAGTGCTGTTTTTAAATACGGATTTTAAAAATGTTTTAAAGGCATCTATTTTTTTGAAAACCTTGCGTTTTCAAGGCTTTAATATGGATATGGCTTTCTAAAGTAAATGGACCAGGTGTGCAAATAAAAAAGTGTAACTGATTTGTTTTTTTTTTTTTTCGTGGACCATTTTTTCTTCCTATATAAAAAACAATTGGGTCTGAGAAAAAACTTCTCACAATAGAGCCTCCCCCCCACAATCAGCAAGACACTCAATTAGGAAGAAAAAAACACAATAGGGTGCCATCACACTAATCGGAGGCTAACATTAATTACATTTGATAAACCTCCATCTTGGTTAATTACATTTATCAAACTTCCATCTATCATCCAGAAACGTGAATTCAAAAAGACACATGTGGGTTAAAATTTCAGCATGTGTAGAAAATTGACAAGAACATGTTTTCAACGACAGGATTGCTTAAAACAGCACTACAGGAATAGGATGGACCAATCCACAGGAAAAAAACATGCCGAAATCCATATTTTTGTTCCTGGGGCCAACCTACCAACATGGAATAAAACAATGATGTTAAAATCGGATTCGTTGGCTTTCACATCCATTCAACATGAAAAATCCATAAGAAATAAAATCCTTGTCTCCCAGCGTCTGAGTTTTGGCCATATTTATCCAACATCTCAAAAAAAAAATATCCTGTCCCCTACCCCCCTCCAAAACAATCCTAATGTCGAATCCGCGCCTAATTTGTTATTTTGTACCCTAACCCTCCCTCACCTCTTCAAATCTATTTCGCATATGGCCAAGGTCCAAAAAATAAAACCCATGGTCCTAAACCTAGGGCACTAGGTCATTTTATATTTTTATAATACTATATATTTTCAAGATTTTATCCATGTAATTAAAACAACATCTAACATGAGCAGAATTAATCCATATGTTTGATTTCAAAAAAATAAATTGGAAGTATACCTACAGAATAGAATTTTGGTGGTACAAACGGGTATGCCAACAAATACCAACAAAAAATGACAGAAAAATAGGAGCTAGCGAGCAAACACATGGATTAATCAGTCGGAATTTGGATTCAAGCCGCGGCAACTGGGAAATTTCATGGGATAGGGCCCCACTTACCATCACCATTTTGTAGTAGTACCTGCATTCACAAGAAATGGAATCCACAAAAACGGGATACACCCAAGTTGGGTGATCATCTCAAATGTGAATGATGTCACATCTTCGATTCGGAATATTAGTGAACATCACCTGCAATATTTGGCTACATGTTTTTTCAGCAGCAATAATTTAGTAGTGCGTAATAGTGGGAAATTATGGTAATTGCGTTTAATCATGCCCAACATTAACCAAACTTGTGGGCATAGATCATATTTTTTAATGACAAATTCAAAACGATATTTTGATTGGATTAATCTCCCAAGTTGTTCTTGGTTGGTAAAATATGTTGTTTCAGTTTTATACAAATCGTTAAATCGCAATTTCACACTGATGAATCCATATTGGTTGAACCCCGATGTTTCATTCTTAATCCAAATCCTCATCGATCCCTATGTTCGTTGGTTAAATTCCCATTGATCCCTATGAAATCCCCAATATCTTCCCAATGAAATTCACATGTTTCATGGTCAAATTACCTTTTTCATGGTTAAACGGTTATATAAACCATGTGAAACCCCAACCATGTGAAACCCCAACCATGTGAAACCCCCATCTTTGATGGTCAAATCTCCCATTTTCCATTTTTTTCCCATCTTTCTTGGTGAAACCTCCAGGGATCCCCAGGACGTGGCGCTGCTGTGCCACGATGATCTGCTGGTGGACGGAGATCGCTGCAGCGTGCTGCTGCGGATGCCCGGCGCCACCAACTTGCTGATGCCTGCGGAGGTGGAGACATGGGGCGGATGGGGATTTCACCATGGGAAAACTGGTGGAATTAAAATGATTCAGTGATTCACGCATCAAACATGGAGGTTTCATCATGAAAAATGATGTGTTGACCATGAACAATGCAGAGGTCATAACGGGGTTTCATAGGGATTAATGGGGGTTTGACCAACAAAAATAGGAATGAATGGGGATTTAACCACCAAACACGGGGGTTTCAGAATGAACACATGGATACACATGATTTTATTTTTCCAAAAAATGGTGGGACAATGGGAATCGAACTGTTTGAAAACGGAGATTTCACCCACAACAACGGTGGTGTCATCGGGGTGTTCGCATTATGGGATATAATGGGATAGAATTCGATATAATGGGATATAGGAATATAGTGGGAGTTCAGCATTCATATATACTGTAAATTAAATTTGGAGATTTAACAAACATGAATATTTGATGAAAACTGTGAAAACCTGTTTTTAGGAGCAAAATCGTTAAGTAACAAACATTCGGATGTGATTCCCGAGAAACATGGTGGTTTGATAACCATAAATGTGGGTTCAAACAAAAAAACAATTAGATTAAATTTCCACCCCAAAAAACAAGGATTTAACTAACAAAAACAGGGATGGAGTTCAGAAAGTGATTGAAATTAAGATATATCCGTTCCGTAAAAAAATGGTGACCCTTCTGTTTAGCAACAGGAGTGGCTATGAATATTATATTTGTGTCCGAATCAACTATAATCAAACGTTCTGTTTCGCGGAGAAAAAAAACAGATGGACGGTGCATCGGATTCATTTTTTCGGGCAGTTTTGAATTGCCAGACCGACCGTGAACGATGATGTCTGTTTTTATTTTGAGTTCGCCAATGATATACCAGCTAATATACTATTATAATATACCAGTATAATATATATATATATATATACATATAATATATATATAATAATATTTTTAATCCCCAATATATTATACAAGAATGGGGATTGACCAGGAAAGACCAGGGTTTTGAGCACAAGAAATGGGGATTTATATTTTTTGTTTCGTTGCCAAAAAAATGGGGTTGAACCATCCAAGAACCAACAAACATCGAGATTGAAACATCAAGAACTTTTTTTCCTGCCGAATTCCAAAGTCCAGTCTTACTTTCCAATCTTGGCTACAATATTTTTTAATGTTGTTTAAGAATCATTGTCTAATTATTCAATATTAATGTTTACGTATATTCTGTAAATTCTCAAAATTAATCTTCATATCAATCTATGCTCCACCTGTTTTGATCGCAGCCTTGGTTTAACTGTGTCGAGTTTTACATAGAAACAAATTGTTATTATTGCGCAACATTATTCTTATCTATTCCGTTTGGCGATTTGTCAAAGCCCTGGTACTGGCACCATTTTGTTCACCCCAAACGGCTGGTACTTGTGGATGTTTTTTTCCGTAGAAATATGAAATTCTAGCGGAATCCTACCCATATTCCATGGCTGATCATATTCCATGCGAAAATAGCTCCGGAAAATTGGAAAATCCTGAGCGACCTTTGATGGTCAGAATGATGTTGTGCAACACTTTTCAGGCGCGCCTTTTCTCTGGTCATGTGGTCACACATGTTCAAACCCCAACAAGATCCTCTGAGCTCACATCTTCTGAAAAAAAATGTTTGAACAATTGGTGTCAAGATTTTTTTGAACTTCACTCTGGGATCTTTGAAGACTCATTTTTTGATACGTTTTGCTGCCGGTGCAGCTTCCGCATCAATAACCCCAACATGTTTCTGACCACGTAAAGAGGCTTGGACAATTGGTGTCAAAGTTTCCCACCATTGCCAGGCCCAAGATTCGACTGATTGAATTGCCATTTGTTTTGACCGTGTGGTACCTCCTGGCACCGCAGCTCCCCCCGCTTCAGCGAAGCTACAAGCACGGCTTGCCTTTTTCATGTACTTGAACCCTTTGGGTAAATGTACCTGGATGAACGGAGACAATCCCTGGGGGTACCCAAAATGGCACCTGCAACAGGGAGGGATGTTGGCCTCAGGGTCTCCACGCGCAACACGGCCATCTGGAGGGCCAACAGCTCGGGGTTTGCGTTCAGCAGGGTCAGCAGGTTCTTCATCTTTCTTCTCTGGGTCCTGGAGATGGACCGGATAGACCTTTTTTTTCTTGAAAATTGGGTAGGTAAACTATAAATTAAGGGACAATAAGTATGATTGATAAGACTGACTTATAGGGCTGCTTGAAGTAAAAAGACTGAAAATTAGCCGTTAGAAAAGGCAGTCCCATGATTTGTTGTTTCATGATTTCAAACACGGTGATTATTTTTCTCATCAGTGATAGGTCGGGTCCTCTGCCACATCAGGCATCGGTACATCTTCTTCTTTCTTCTCATCAACCTTGCCGGCTGGGATAAATGTCAGACAAGGGTCACGCAACCCGATTCCAACCAGCAAAGGTAAATTACTTTGCAAACTTGTCTAATTATTTTGGCATGAATCAATGAAAAAATATGATCAACCTTATTCAACCTTGGGATATGGGAAATATTTTGCTGGAAATATCTGTATCCGGGTAACAGGACCGCTAAGTGATTGATTCGTCCCCTGTCAAAAACTCAACCAATATTTTGTATCTGATACCTTTTTTACACGGGATGTGCCTTCGCCTCTTCTGGGGTGTCCTCCTCTTCAAGAACACCCATCTCACATAGCATTTCCTGGAAAAGTTCATCTTGGATTTGGCCTTCCAAGCACTCCTCACCTTCTTCGCCTGGATCTTCTTCGCCACCTCCATTGCCATCCGGAGCGTCCTGAAAAAGAATGAAGTTCGGTGAGACAAACAGTGTGAACCCAAACAGCATGGTTCCAAGATTGGGGACATATGCCAGTCAGTGGATTTGAGCAACAAGAAAATATGTGTCGTGGATTGTTCCAATAGAAACCATGTAGTATATGGAAACAGAACTGAAAAAGAGACTTATATTTGGGATTTTTTTTTCACAACACCGATTCCTCGGCATCCTCATTCTTGCGTTTCCTGGAGACTTTCTCTGGCAAAGATGCGAGCACAGCAGCGATATGCTCTTCTGGGCAACCCTGGTGTTGCATGTAGAACTCAGCACGGCGTTTGTGGTCCAATTTGCTGTGGCCTTTCAGGCCCAGGTCACTGCAAAGAGCATAGAGGGTACCAGAGCTGATGCTCCAGATGCCATGCATGGCCACATAGCTCGGGACACCCATCCATTCACCATCAAGGGTCCACCCAAGACGTTTGAAACGTTCGAGAGGAATTGGTTTTGTAATCCCCACTTCAATCTTCTGGATGTCAAGGATGGGTTGTTCCAACACATTCACCCGAGAAGTATCGAAAATGGTCAGGACATGCTCCTCTTCATTCACATCAAGTTTCAAGCATGAAACGCAGTAGGGCCCAGCGGTGAGGACCAAGAAGACATCACCTTCCCCTTTGAATCTGAAGACCATGCCAGTACTGAGGAGAGAACTTTTCCACAAGTTCTTGAAGACAGCATGGGCGTTGAAGTTGTCATGGTCAGGGCTGCCCAACCATATGTCATGCAAGAGACGAAGCAATTGCAAGCGGTAGCTGAACACATGAGGCTTTGTCAGCTCACCCTCAGATTTTTTTTTGGTAAGCCCAGTAGTGCTCAACCCAAGGCTGACATCTGTCGCACGGGTTGAGTCAAACACCTGTCGTTTCACGGTTTTCCCAGCCAAAGGTTTGGACCAATCACTGTTCTGGGGAATCAGCGTTTCCACTCCACTGATTCGGGTTTGGCAAGTGCAGGCAATGACCGAATGAATGTTCACAGGGGTGGTCACCTCCTGCTTGCTGAAACGGGAGGCGGCGTCTCTCAAGTCATTGAATGTCAGCTCAACCGGGACCGAACTCAGCAGGGACCCATACATGTAATGTGTGATGCCCCCAACGGAGTTCACAAGCGACATCCAGTAGTCATCGGTTTTTGCGCGGGAAGCATCGAAGTCCAACGACCTCACTGGTGCTGGTGTGTTGGGCATGTAAGTAACGTATGAAGTGGACATGTGAATAAGCCCATTAAAAACTGATTCTCTTTGCTAAAACCAGCAAAATTCGAACTGACAGTGACTTTTCATGGAAATACAAATGTTTTCTCCATTTCAACGCTAGAAGCTCTGCTACGATGAAAACCTCCCGAAAACATTGTGCACGGGTCCAGCCACATGCTTTGAACAAGGGGAATTTCGGTGGGCATACGTCGATGTTTTCCGTGATGAATTCCCAAAGAGAGCGCATTTCATCCATCAAAGTCTCCAACCAGCTGACCTGCAGTGAGAGAACCACTTTCCATGGGTAGCTTTGGTGGTATTGGTGAACCTCATTCAAGTAGCCAAGGTGTCCACAAAGAAGGAGGCTATGGAATTCCAAGAGTTCACGGGAATCATCATCACCCCCAAGTGCACCAATGTAGCTGAGGCTGTCCAAAGAGAAAGACTCATTGAGGGTTTTCTGAATGATCTTGTGAATCCGCTTTCCACTGGCCAAAGCGAGTGCATGGCTGAGGGAGGCTTCGTCGGTATTCTGCACATCAGCTACCTTAAGTCAAGCTAGAACCCCAACCATAGAGCAGATAATTAAAAAAAAACGGGTGGGTAAGAGTGAATTTGGACAGGTGAAATATTATATTGGAACAATGGACCCAAGAATGATTTCTCAACTAGCCTTTATTTTGGGGGGTCAGTACAGTCATGTTTTGGAATCACCTATGGGATTTACTAGCGCACAGATCTGTACTGGAACAAGCTTTGTTTCTGTTCGAGGTGCGAACTTGCCAACGTAGACTCGAGCTTGCCGGAAGACAGCGATCATTGAGCGCATGTAGTTCTGGTTTTGGTCGTCCGAGAGAACCTGGATGTGGGCTTGGGGGTTCTCCCCAAACTTAAAATGAGTGGCTGAACAATGCCAAGATTCTACCAAACTTAAACTTGAAACAGACTTGAACTTGAAACCTTGTTTGGCCAAAGAAAAACCATAGGCCTGCCACCGAATCTTTTTGATGGAGTAGGCCCGTTCATCTGAAGCTTCAACTAAAACCTGCTGTTGGCCAGTCCAAGGGTTCTCTCCAGCTTCCCACATCGCGTAGAGCATGACCATGGCCTCACAGTGCCAGCAAGCATCCCAAGCCTGCGCATGGTCAAGCCATGCTCCCCAACGTACGTCCTTGCACTCGGTAGCTTTCACATGCACTGACCCAGCACGAACAGCTAAAGCACGGATAGCTTGATGTGCAGTAAAGTGGCTTGGGTCACAACCAAGATCTCTCGCTATGCCAGGCAGAAACATTTGTAGAAGCTCATGGTCAGGGTCCTTTTTCGAGGCAGTCAGCAACCGTTGTTTGGCTTCTTTCAACGCCTTTCCAAACTTTGAGGTGGAAAAGGGTGCCCTGTTTGACCGAAACACTTTCATGAACTGCTTCAACTTCATCTTCGCCATTTCGTGGTGTGACAGTGCCATAGCTTGCTTTCGCTGGAACTTGTGGGGCACATCTGGCCAGAAACATATCCAGCTGCCAATGTTCGTCAGGTGCTGGAACATCAGAAAGACCTGGGCAAGTTGAGTCAGGGCCTGGCAAATAATGGGACGTTCATTTAGCAGGTGTTCTCACAGAGAGAAAGACTTTCATTTATAGATAGGAATGGCCATCCCATGGGATAAAATCATTTTCATTCAAGGAAGAAGGATTTAGATACACATATTAAAAAAAAAAACATCTTTGTCTTTCCAACCAAAATACATCCGTTCCCTCATCCCCGCTGAAGGTCAACCGGTAGAACTCTTCTGGATCCAGGTAAAAGTCAGGGTTTCTGCAAATGCGATCAGCGTCATCAGACCACAAGAAGTGATATGAACGATCACATTCCCGTCCCATGGTCAGCAGCTGGAGCTCTTGCTGGAGCAACTTCACACGCGTGCACCCCCCACGAGGTTTCAACAAGTTTGAAGGTATGCATTGGTTCAACTTGAAGCCGTTTGGGAGTAGGAAGACCAAAGCATTTCCAAGAGCCACCAAAAGGTTTCTGGTGGCTTGTCGGTATTCACGGTGTAGCCACGTCTCAGGCGTCGTCACCAATTTCGAAGAAGGGTTGGGCAGGCATCCCTTCAGTGCATCGGCAAGGCTCTGAAGAACTCTGTCGGCGTCCATGCCTGCTCCAGTCTCCGGAACCAGCTGAGTGGGTGCTGGAAATAGTTTCGCACCAATCTTCACCAAGATGGGCAATACCTGTCCCACCAGGTGTTCATGCATTTTCCAGAAAACAATTGAAATTAAGGGTATAGACGGTATAGATGTCTCAAGAATGGGGGGGTGGCAAAACCGTTATTTCAAACTAAAAGAAAAGCACTCCCAAAATGGCATCCTAAAAATGGAAGCCGTAAGGCTCCCAAAATGGACTCCCAAACATGGTTACTTAGGATTCCAAAGGGAAAGGTGGACAGGATCTAAAATCATCAGCGGCTGCAGCTAGCAGGACAAGAGCGAACCCAGTAGTGAAAGCATGGTGTTCATTCAAGGTGGTCTCTGGAAGATGAGATACCAGGTAAGATTCTGCAAGTTCCTAATTGTGAAAATCTCTGTAGAAGATCGTGCGCAAGATCTCCTTGATAGGTTCTCTGTAGAAGCTGCCGCGCAAGATCCCTGTGTAAGGCTATCTTAACTCTGTGAAACTTAGTGAGAAGGCAAGATGCCTGCTGCTGTGCCACCCGGCTCTCATCCAGTGCAAAGTTGATCACCTTCAAGCCATAAGGCCGAGAAGCACACGCTCGAAGATACCCCTCAACCCATTGGCTGGCCATGTCCAATTGTCGGGCTACAAACTCGCTGCTTGCCAAACTTCCCAGAGACGATTTGGGCCCCACCAATCCAAGCTTCTTCAGGTTCATCTCATATCGGGTAGTCACATATCCCCCACCGCGAGCGAGAAAGTCTTTGCTGAGTGATTGGCGAATGGTGCTGTTCCCACACCGTCTGGAATGTCGCATGAAAGGGTGGTAGCGACTGCGTAGGTCTGGACAGGGACACTCAGGTAGCAAAAGGCGATCCCCCCCCTCCAGCAAAGCCGTTTCAACGTTCTGGCAAAACAGGTGGATCAACCTTTTCACCACTGTGGCAAACGTGCGATTTTCCTCTTGTTCTGGTCTCAGCAGCAGCATCGTCATCACAAAGTTGCCCAGCTGAACTTTTGCGCCAATGTCAGCATAAGCCCTCTTTTTGAACCTGGGGATGAAATTGATGAAATATTAAGATAATCGAAGATTGAATTACCAATCTGGTCTATCTAAATATCCAAATCATTCGCCAAACACACAAAAAAACACAGGCTTTTCAAGCCCGCTACCTTTGAAATCCCACACCGATTCTGTCCAGCAAATCTTTGAGCTCTTCCCGGCTGAACTTCCCATCGACAATGTCAATCCAACATTTCTCATCATTGGGTAGCAGCCGAAAGGTTTCCGTAATGTTCCCGGCCGTTGACAAAGAGGACAAAACATGGTAAGCAGATTCCAACAAAGGTCTGCCGAGCCCCTTTGCAGCCAGCAGAATGGACAGAATGCTGGTCAGCGCAGGAAGCGAGGTCACATCAACAGGGAAAGTCATTCGAAGCCCTTTCACCGAGCCACGGTAGCCAGTGCGACGACCAACCTGAGGCCGCGGGAAGTTTTACGCAAAAATGCCGACACTGATGCCTAGAAACCTGCTCCGAAGACTTTAGAAATGAGTGACAACCACCCAGTGAGACACAGAGTCAGGCCTATAGTAAGGCACATAGTATCTATAATAATAAGAATACGGACCGGCATATAGCTTCGAACCAGGCTTTGTCACAACCACTACCAATCTGCAACAGTAGTGACAAAACATGTGCACACACAATTAACGAATGATTCTCTCCAGGAAGCGTGTCCATGCGTGAATCCCCAGTCCCAGAGTTGAGGCAGCAAAACGGTCTCATAGGAACGAGAGAACCAGGCGTAAAATGGCGTCTTGAAACGCCACCACTCACTGCACCCGAAGAACAAAGAGTAGCCGTCGGCTCCATCATGGCTTTGAATGACCTAGAAGGGATTTCGGAGCAAATTTGATCTTTGTTAGACCTGAAAGGGATTAACCATTCCTTGAAAGTCTCAACCATGTGCTTGCTTTTTTTCATTTTCATACCCATACCTGAAACACTGTCCACACATCAGAACCAGCTCGTAGGAACTTGATGTCAAAGGGAGCTTCATCACAACTGGAAGGAGATCCACTAGCCAATGAACTACTTGGGCTTGCCGACACCGAACTATTGCATGCCGTGTCATCTGCGGCTGGGGAAACCACTTTCGAAAGATCAGGTTCTGGGGCAAAAGCTAGCACCTGGGCAAACTCCTCCAACACTGTGCGCACTATGGTCTGCAACTCTGTCTTGCGCTCCTGTGCAGCAACACTTTCAGGTCCTTCAACGCGAGCAACTTCAAGGGTCCTGGCCCATTGGGCTGCAATCAACAACCTGACTTGTTTGGTTTGGTCCCCCTTCTCTCTGTCCGAAACTTCATCCAATGCAAGTGGAAGTTTTTCACAATGATCAACTAGACAACGCTTCCACTCCTGCCATGGAGCGGGCAGGAATCTACCAAATATGTATCTAAATACCTGTTCACAATATTGAATTTATATGAGTCATATTGAATAAATCAAGGATAGAAAGGATACAAGTCCAAGCCATTTAAATGATGATTCTAATGACTGATATAAATTGGAAAATGTCATAAACAAGAGTGCATGAGGTAGTGAAGACTCTCCTTCAGGTCAGAAGGCACCGCAGGAAATGTGGTCAAAATGACCGGGTCACTGGCCCACGAAAACGCCATAGCTCGGAAAAACAAAAACAACACTACCCAGCAAGGTATCCCTGAATGGATCTTCATTGTTTTTCCTTTATCCCCTGGACCAGTTGTAACTCTGGAAAATCGCTCAGGTGATAAAACATAATTGGGTTGAACCGTTGAACATCAAACAGGACATCCTCTTTGTTCTTTCAAGCCAGTTGAAGTACCCCTCCCGGCTGCAGGATCAAAGCAGAAATGATACCAGATACATACATACATACATGCATGCATACATGCATACATGCATACATACATAAATACATACATACATACATACATGCATACATACATACATACAAACATACTAACAAAACTACATACATTCATACATACATACATACATACATGTCAAACATTTCATTACGTTACATTACATCACATTACACTACATATATACTTACTTACATACAAACATACTAACATACAGCAAACAAGCAAACAATCATACATGCTAAACACACACACATACATACATACATACATAATTACATTACATTACATTACATTACATTACATACATACATACATACATACTAACAGACAGACAGAGACACATGCATACATACCAGCAAACAAGCAAACAAACAAACAAACCAACAATCCGGCAAACCAACAAACCAACAAACCAACAAACCAACCAACAAACAAACAACCAAACAAATACACAAGCAAACAAACAAACAAACACGCATACATGCAAACATGCATACATGCATACATGCATACATGCATGCATGCATACATGCATACATGCATACATGCATCCATACATCCATACATACATACATACATATATACATACATACATACATACCAACAAACATACCAACAAACATACAAACATACAAACATACATACATACATACATACATACATACATCGATACATGCATGCATACATACATACTAACATACCAGCAAACATACATACATACATACATGCATACATGCATACATACCAACATGCCAGCAAACAAACATACCAACATGCCAGCACACAAGCAAACAAACAAACAAACAAACAAACAAACAAACAAACAAACAAACAACAACGCAGACATGCAAACATGCATACATGCATACATGCATACATGCATACATGCATACATGCATACATACATACATACATACATACACACATACATACATACATACATACATACATGCATACATTTTGACACGACGCATCATGAGTGGGTCACCGACTTAAACATGTCCCTTTCTTCAAATGTGATATCGCATTGCAAAAAAGAAGACAAATGGATTCTTTGCTTCCATTCAACTTGTCAGCTTTGCGCACAGCGCTACATTTTGTCAGGCAATCCTGACGACAAAATTAAAGTAGGCAACCTATGGCCCACCCGCTCGACGAAGCACCTGGTGGAAGTGTTCCTGTCTCATCATTTCCCTTTGGGTCAAGCTGCATGCTTGACACCCCAACCAGAACGCTTGTTTAAAAAAAAAAACATCCACATAAAAGACTCTCCTACATGGAAAATTGTCCTGTACAAACGAGCTACATCATCAAAAACCAACCAAGATAGGTACAGCTGGCTATGGTTGGAAAGGGTCCACATCATAAGCATGCCACAAACTTCCGAGACTTGCCCCCACTCATGGTCACGGGAAGCTCGAATATATGTGTGCACATGGTCGCCACCGTAGTGCTTCTTTTGGATATCCAACACGATCGGCCATGCACTCATTGGGGAGTCGGACTGAAACCCAAGCGTAAACTAGGCCACGAATGGAAAATTTATGCTGTCTTCCTCCTACCCAAATGGTCACATATTTCCAATTAAAAACATTGGTTACCCTTGGAATACGATCCCCCCTGGAGTACGATGCCCCCCTGGTATGTGTTGCCATTTCTGCGTGAGGCATTCTGGGCATATCTTGACAGAATTTTTAATCAAATTTAGGTCATAAATTCCATTCCACATACCCACGGAGCAGCAAACTCCATCCGGCACGACTAGCAGTGACTAGCACAACAACCGAGGATTTCAGTAGCCTCCAGAGGTCTAAAGTATCAAAATTTCATGGAATGCGATTGTATGCGCGACTGCTCAAAACGCTGGAAAAACAACGATTTCCCCCATATTCCATATTATCATATTCCAGAGCATTTTACACAAAAAAAAAAACACCTCTTCAGGTCATTTTTTTCAAAAATTTCGTTTTTTGATGTTTTAGGAGGTTTTTCTTGTATACGAGGCCTTTTGTGGAGTACGAAGATCTGTGCGTATGTTTGATAGACCCTGTGGAGTGCGAGGGAGTGCGCCGAGTGCGGTGGAGCGCGATGCCACATGAGTATGCGTGTTTGGAAATCCCCTGGGGGAAGGATTCTGGGCCCCAATACCCCAAATTCTGGAATATTTATTCAAAAATTGACAGTGGTTCATTCACAACATCCCCCGTAAATGCCCGAAATTCACCAAATTCAAGAATATAGCACTGATTCAGAAATTAGACAGTGGTTCAGTCACGAAATTCCCCATACAGTGGCCAGTTCTTGTCTTTTTGCAAGGTGCCAAATGTGCATTTCAAAAACATCTAGCTTCTTACGCTTGCAATCCTGGTGAGGAATGCTTTCAAACCAAACAGCAGGCTGTGAAAGCCATTTTATTTTGATTTCAACCAACGTTTCATGTCAAAATTAAATGTCTTTTCTAACTGTCAGTCATCCTCTGAATCACCAGCGCTTTTGCCCAAACGTTGAACAAGTGGCATGAGGTTGCCCATATCCGGAACTGAAAAGCCATCGGCATTTCCGGGGGAGACAGCACGACCGGATTCCATCTCAGACTCAGAAACTTTCACGGCATCATCCATGGCCTTCCCCAAATCTTTGGGAAATGGGGTCGCAGGCGCAGACTCAGTATCCTTGTCCAAGCGCCGCTGCAAATCTTCCTGCGTGGATTCGGAAGGAAGTTTTGGGATAACCTTAATGAATCATGTCAGTATCAAATTGTGGTAATGTCAACCCCGGATTAAAACACCAGCAGGCTGTTTGATTGGGGGGGTACCATTTATGAATCTTAATGTGACTATTTGGAGGGTACCCCCACAATTAATAAACAATGGTTTATTAATCCGGAGTTGACAATATCTATCTTGGTGTGGTGAATTCCTCTATGTTTGGTGATACCCAATCATTTATTTTTTGTCGGGTTTCTATGATTCCCCAAACAAGGTATTATTTGGAAACAATTTGGATTTTCCAAGATTCCTTACCCATGAAGCTGTCTTTCGCGTGAAAAACCCAAACAAAGGATCAAAACACATGGGATTCATTATCAAGGGTCCTGGCCCATTGAGACACAGTAGTCTGATCAGATCACTTTTTTCAGGTGCGCGCAGATTGCCAACGTCAGAGCCAGCCTGTATCTAAAACACAGAATGCTCCATAATTCTAATTTTCATTGAAGTTCGGTGAATTAAAATTCCTGCCTACCAAATGCCGAGAGATCGGACTGAGTCATATGTAAAGACCTTGGGATTCACTGCTCCTCAGGGAAGCCAGGCAATTCCAAAGTTTCCTGGGAATCAGCATCACTCTCGGATGCAGCCATACCATTGTGCATCACTAGGTATTCACGACGAGCACGGGCAACACGCGATGCAATTTCAGCATCACTAAATGAATACCCTCCCCTACTATGTTTCATCGAGTTGACCAGAGAGTTCAGGTAAGCTTCTAGGCGAGGGTCATACGAACCATCTTGGGAATCATCAGGGTAAACCATCCGGTACAAATTGTACTCTCTGTTGGACACCATGGGGGTCAAAGAGAGTGTCTCATCAACAACAATGGTACCCGTAGAGCTTGAAGAAGCACCGCTTGATCCCGAAGAAGTCCCAGAGGTAACGCTGGAAACTCGTGCGTTCACAACGCCGCCCTTGGGGGATCTGCTTCTGGTGCGGCTAGATGGGTCAGCAGGGCTAGACACGCTAGCTCGAGACTGCACAGGAGCCATGAGAGCTGCCAAAGGGAACTTGCTCCTTCAGACTCCAATACTCGGACCAAAATATCAAGCTACAGATGAAAACTTGACCTTCACAGGACTTCGAGTCAATGGACATTTTATCCTAACATGATTTGTTTCACTAGGTAGTTCATGAGCTCACGGCAAATTTTGCGAGCCAGTCAACACCCTTTCCACCACCAAACCCCCCGAGACAGTCCAGCTTATTCTTCAAGATGTTCATCAGGGCCTTGCAGGTCTTTTTCCCAACAAAGGACATCTTGTTCATGATCCTTTTGGCATCAGCGCCACAGGTGTTAGGATCACCATCCCATCCCTGCTTGAGGGCGTCGAGGAAATCACCAACGCTTTCCTCAGTGGGAGGCTATGTAATTTTCTTTTCCTTTTTCAACCCACCAAAAAGGCTAACATTCGAAGGGGTAGCGGGACAAGGATTTGAAGTATTCAAATTGTTGACTGATTGCATGTTGTGTTTTCAAGTACTCAATGTGAGACTAAATTAGCTTAGTGTCAAAACCATCCTTGACCATTGCGTCGACCATGAATCCCTGGTCTTTCACCGACATGTTTGATTCTTTGATTTCTGGTGCCAAAAACACCAGCAACCTTTTGGCTGCAGATGATGACTCGGCTGCCTTTTGGCCATATTTCCCATTGAACAAATCCGACATCTCCTCCTGATCCGACTCAATCGGCGGTCCTCGGGCACGACTTCGGCGATCCTGCCCGAGGAGAGCACGTAGGATTTGCATTTGAAGAGGTACCCAGATAAATTATGGATGGCAAATCCTTGGGAAGGTCCTGAAACTATAAGTCTTGGTTTCTATCTCATTGTGGAAATCTTTATTTGTTGGTGAGTGAAGGTGTTTCCGAGTAGCAATTTTCCTCTTGGTTTCTTACCCCCAAAACTAGGCCACACACAGGAAATGCTCATTTTCACATATTTTTGGTGCTGGCAAACCATCATGAAAATAGTTTCAAGTCCTGACCTGTTCCAATCCACGACTCAACCAACAGAAACCAGTTTCAAACAGGGCTCCTTCGGTGCATTCTTTGCAGGCTTGGTCTTGCTGTCCCTGGGGCGCTTACCTCTACGGCCTGCATTTTTTTTTGGGGGGTGTATCATCATCGTCATCATCATTGTCATCCTCGCGGTTACCGCCTGATGCATCATTCGAATCATCAGAGCCACCGGAGCTGTCAGATGACTTGGACTTGGACTTGGACTTTCGTTTTTTCTTCCCGCTTCCACGAGGCTTGACTCCTTGGAATCTAGCATTGGCAGCACTATTCTCCTTATCCATGTCCTGTTGTGCTTCCACACCAAAATCAGCGATCTTTTGTTTCAGGCTTGACACGTATTTAAGTTCATCCTCTTTCTTTTTTTGCTCTACCTCCGATTGAATTGTCCTGGAGAAGAAAAGGGATAGAAAGAGACTTCAGGGCCAAAAACTAACCCATATAATTGTCATCGTTGGTTTGAATTTGAACAACACCATTGGCCCAACCAATTGCTGGACCTCCTTCAGATCCACTTCTCTCATAGCATCGTCTTAGAATACACTTGTTGTGCTACAAATAAAGTGGGAAACCAATTTCATGTGAGATGTAATGGTCCTCCTGAGGGACACAAGCGAGTCGTGCTGGGAAATCACTGTGGTCTGATTCATGCCAGTGCCTGCCGAACGCATTTGAACCCAACATGTTCTTCTAGCATTATCACACTTCTTTCAGTGACCGAAGGTTTGTTTCAAATTTGAATTTGGATGCATGTTTTTAAAAGGAATTCAACTACAGGGCCTTGCAAAAGTAGCTGGTTCATCCTGGACCGCCACACCCGTTCCGCTGTGGCTTCCGCTTGTGTGAACTTAACCTTCATTTCCAAGCTCCTCTTGTCATCGCCCAACTTCAGGCTTCGAGTAGCAGCACGCCGAACCTATCAGGACTAAGAGTTGTTCAAGGGATACAAAAGGCTTTTGAGGTACATGGCATGTGATTTTCCTGGAATAATGTTCTGGTTCAAGTGATTTTTCACTACACCTTCATGTGCCCCTCGAATAGCAGCTTGGGAATGACCAAGAAGGTTGTGGGACATCAATCAATGCAGCACTGGTTTCCTGAATGTTACTTAGGTCATGTGTCAGCATCAAAGCACGCCTGGTACAGTTCGCCTCCTATCTTCATCAAAGCGTGTTCTGTGAGTCCGGGCACGCAATGAGCAATGCTCGTTGCAAACTGAAACACACCAAGTTCACTGAAAGTTTGAATGCGCTTGTCCAGGCGCAGGCGCTGAGGCTTCCTGAGTCGTGTTGTAGTTACAGTTACATTCGCCCTGGTTTTCCTGAAGAATGTTTCAACGAAATCTATGTTAACTGTGTAACTCGCATTTAATTGTCAGCTGTTGCTATTTCAAACAAAGTGTCAAACCAAACGTAGCACCAATGGCTTTGGCACATGCTTTCTCAGCACTCTCGTTGCTAGAGGAATCCGAGGAGGAACTTGCATGGGAAGAAGAACTGGACTTCTTTTTCTTCTTATCTTTGCCTTTCTCCTGCTTTCTCTCTTTATCCTTATCCTTCTTTTCTTTCTTGCTATCTTTGGTATCTTTCTTGGTCTTTTTGGCATCTTTGCCACTCGCACGGTTCTTCTTACCCATGGCAGCGCCAAGCTGAGGAGCTAGAGAAACAAAAACTGCTGGCTACACACACCTACACTAAACCGATCCACGCTTGGTCCTGTCGTGTAGGCAGCATTGATGTAGTAGTCGTGGTACATGCCAGTGGCGCGGAAGCTGCACGTGAGAACGAAGTCGATGATATTCTTTTACATTAGTAAATTCTTTTATGTACATCGATGTCAAGTTCAAGTGTTTCCGGGCAGGAGAAGCAATCATCAATATCATCAACGACTAACGACTCATAAGCCTGCAGTGATGGTATTCATGTGTTTGAATCTCAGCACTGGCAATCTCCTCTTTTGCACACGACGTCGAAACATCAAGATACTCTAGCTGAATGAATTGCAAAGATTGGTGGCAAATTCCACACTGTTGCTTGTCTGCAAAAGCAAATTGAGCTAACCGTCAAATAGCATGTGAATTGATGTAGCTACCGGAAGGCATTTCCACCCAGCAGCGACCCTCCAGCCAACTGAGACCAAAGTCGTCATCAGGAATCCTGCGGCGAGCATGTCTACATGTCATAAGATTCAAAGGGTCTGGGGATTTTTGGGAAATAGGATTGGTCGGAAATAGTGTGTATTATTACACAACTTGTATCAGCTTTAATTAGTCGTATGTTTTTTGACATGTCTCAAGTCATTCAGTCCTTGCAAGTGTCATCTCACAAAATTGAATCTACATGCGCCCCATTCCCAGAATCTACCATCTCAGTCCTTGTTGTGGTAAGCCACACAAAGCTACAAAGAAGGTGGCATGCCTCATTGCAAAGGGCACCCAAGAGGTTCGC
>Ga0126342_10004535_pt1 | contig 23798 bp, 23 predicted proteins | sample Cyp1metagenome_FD_92528 | JGI IMG/M metagenome (GOLD analysis project Ga0126342, IMG submission 92528) | Coral microbial communities from Lord Howe Island, Old Settlement Bay, Australia - Cyphastrea 1 metagenome | ecosystem: Host-associated > Invertebrates > Cnidaria > Coral ...
CATGCCCAAATGTGGCAAATACCATGCAAAATGACAAATTCAAGTTCCAAACCGTTGCAAACACTAGGCAAATGGTACCAGCCAAGAAATCCAAAAAAAAATCCCAAACCTGCTCAAAAAAAATCCTAAAACTATTTCACACCCGTAATTGCCAATTGCGCCAATCTTGAAACCTGAACATGACTGACATGATGTCTGTGAACGATTCGAACGACTTCAGAGCTTGAAGCTTCATTTGCTTTGAAGAAACGTTCAACACAAAGTTTAGGAGTACTGATTGCCCATGTTCAAGAGAACTTTGCTTGTAAGGCACCGTGTGGATGAAACATTCGGACGGTTTTGTTCGCACAAGTTCAGGTTTCCGGAAGTGCCTTTATGTCATTTTATGATTTTTATGTGCATGTTAATTCTATCCATTTCTGTCCTCTTGGATCGATAGGATGGTCAGACTGTGAAAGGATGAAGTCGATGACTTCATGCACATTCATTTGCTCGCAGTGAATAAAAAGCTCGCGATTCTGACACCTGGATTCGTTTTCAAACCATGATGTTTGGGAGAACTGATTCTACGGATGGAGGCAAGATCTTTTCCGGGCACCCTCCGTCCTTGAAGAGGCAGTTGCTTAGGCTTAGCCAACACTACATAGCTTTAGCATTAAGAAAAGTTTGCCTGCAGTTCATGCTCAGGAAAACAGACCTCGGGGATGGCAAGATGAAAGTGGATGTGGAAGAGACTGATTATTGTTCTTCGGCTGTGATTGTAGATATTGGGAGAGAGGGGCTTCAAAACTAACAGACCCAGACAGTAGGAGAGAGACAGTAAGAAACCACGCATAGATTCCAATTGGGCCGCTTCAAGTGGCAGGGCATCCAGACCACCACTACAGTAGATGCTACATTGGTTCTAAGGTGTGGAGTATGACCTTCACCCGTACTGCCAGGCAAAGTTTTTGAGCTCACAATTGGCCGAAATTTGATGTGAGGATCAATTGCAGTATGATATAGCGTGTGTGACTCTCATGATCTCTCATGATTAGCATTGTTGAGGCATGCGCGTTAGGATTGAAAAGAGTCGTGAGTAGTGCTACAAGTTGTAACATGTTGCTTGATCTTTTCGTGAAAACAATGGAAAATTGGAGCTAGGTCGCAGCAGTATGCTTGCGCCCAGTGCCAGCCGCACAGGATGCTCCACCAGATCTATGCAACAATATGGATTGTCAGAGTCTTTCACCATCTGAGAAGGAAATTTGTTTGGAGTACTGGCTCGGCAGGTGGGAAGCCAGTCAGAAGTCCAGAATTCAGCAGCCGCACCTGGAGGGTTCCTAGAAACTGCAGTGGAAACTTACCAAGTGATTCAGCTGTCACATGAAAACTGGTGCTGGAATGGTGAAACCTCCAGGCAGCTTCCACTAACCAGTTTTTGGGACCCACAATTGCAGTGGCCAAGTACCACACCAGGCATTGAGCAACTATGAGCAACTTATACTTTGTCCAACTTGACCGACGTCGAGCAGGTGCGAGGAAAGCCACAATACCAAACGCGCCGAAGGCATCAACTTCGCTTTTGCGAAGGCCAGACTGGGCACATGTGTTCGAACTAGTTCAATCTGTGCATAAATCCTACCACATTCCTTCGCCGAAATTGTCAGCATATCAACTATCTGTGACTATATGTAAGACTGATTGTGCTGTACCTTGTTATTGTCATTGAACAAAAGATATTAGGTAGTAGAGTATTGTAGAGTACGGCTTTGGGTTCCATGGTGTTTGAGTTGACAGAGTGGTTATGCTTTCTGATACGCGGCTGCAAGACCCCGGAGAAGAATCATCTCATGGTGGACAAGGACAATCGCATTTTTGCTGTTGGAACTTTGTCCCTACGCGAGAGCAGGGGGGCCCTTGTATGTACTTTCAGCATGCAGGTCATGCATAACTGCATAACATGTATTTCCCCAACTGCCGGGTGAGGGTCTCTAGATTTAAACTATTTTAACAAAGGTGCCGCTCCTCTTCTTCTTCTTCTTCTTCTTCTTCTTCTTCTGACTCCCTTCCTCCTTCGTCTTGTCCTCCTCCTTCTTCTCCTCCTCGCTTGCTGCACTTGCTGCATTTGCTGCCATATCACCAGCTCCGGATGCTGTGTGGGGCAAGCCCGGGCCCAAACACCATAGTGCCAGCTCCGGATGCTGTGGGGCACGCCTGGACCCGAACACAATATTCCAGCTCCGGATGCTGTGGGGCATGCCTGGGGGCAAACACCATATCGCCAGCTCCTGACGCTGTGAGGCACGCCTGGACCCGAACTTGCTTATTTGTAGAACATGGCCACTTACCATGCTGGGACCTGTTTGACGTAGAACTGCATTTGATGGCATTTAGCTACAATATGCTATAATGTTGACCCCGGATTAATAAACCCCCTCCCCCCCTATAGGTCAACTAGGTCAACAAGGTCCAGTCAGGGGGTCCAAAAACCGAACCCCCTAAATAATGTGACATTCATTCATCCATAAACGATAATCATCAGATTCCTATGGGAAAAGATTCGAAAACCAATGGTAAACCATCAGATTCCTATGGGCACAGATTAGAAAATTAATGGTAAACAATCAGATTCCTATGAGGGAAGGTGAGGAAACCACGCAAAAACCATCAGATTCCTATGGGAAAAGAGATTCGAAAACCAATAAAAGATTCGAAAACCAATGGTAAACCATCAGATTCCTATGGAGAAAGATTTGAAATTTAATGGTAAACCATCAGATTCCTATGAGGGAAAGTGAGGAAACCACGCAAAAACCATCAGATTCCTATGGGAAAAGATTCGAAAACCAATAAAGGATTCGAAAACCGATGGTAAACCATCAGATTCCTATGGGGAAAGATTGGAAAATTAATGTTAAACCATCAGATTCCTATGAGGGAATGAAAGGGAGTCACCTCTTCCCAACATGATGAGGCAACCCACAAAAAGAACCTCTGAAACCAGTGTGTTTGGCAATAGTGCGGCTTCGACCCAATGAAAGCACAGCTCTTGCAATGAAAGCGAGCCACCTCTTCCCAACATGATGAGGCAACCCACAAAAATTCTCTGAAACCACTGTGTTTGGCAATAGTGCGGCTTCGACCTAGTGAAAGCACATCTCCTGCAATGAAAGAAAGCCACATAGAAGCAAGCAAAGGTAGCTAACATAACAGCAAGACATTAGCAGAGAAAGAAGCACAACACACAAGCATTCAAGCCAGCTGTGTACCACCCCCGGGCTGCAAGGCGCACCCTCCGGGAATCGAGCCCGGGTTAAGCGGCCCAAAGCCTATTCTACACCACTGAGGCACACGGGCTTGCCCTAAATGGCAAAAAAAGGCTTCATAGGACCAGTGACTCTGCCTAGCAGGGTTACCGGAAATCAAAAAGACAATGCGCAACACCCTCCTAACCCCCCAAACAACCCCCCCCCATTTAATTAAACCCTCACAAACCCTCCCCAACCCTTTGGCAGTGGCTTCCACCTCATGAAACCTCTTGCAACGATAAAGAGTCCCCTCTTCCCATCATCATGAGCCCAACAACCCCTGAAACCAGTGTGTTTGGCAATAGCGCGGCTTCGACCTAATGAAAGCACAGCTCTTGCAATGAAAGGGAGCCACCTCTTCCCAAGATGATGAGGCAACCCACAAAAAACCAGTGTGTTTGGCAATAGTGCGGCTTCGACCTACTGAAAGCACAGCTCTTGCAATGAAAGGGAGCCACCTCTTCCCAAGATGATGAGTCAACCCACAAAAAACATCTGAAACCAGTGTGTTTGGCAATTGCGCGGCTTCGACCTAATGAAAGCACAGCTCTTGCAATGAAAGAGAGTCACCTCTTCCCAAGATGATGAGCCAACCCACAAAAAACTTCTGAAACCAGTGTGTTTGGCAATAGCGCGGCTTGGACCTACTGAAAGCACAGCTCTTGCAATGATAGAGGGTGCCTTCAAGATGCCCTCTTAATTTTGGTTGTGGCTTATCTGGATCCACCTGTATATGTGCATTTCAAAATACGTCGTCGTAGTAGTAGTAGTAGGAGGAGGAGTAGTAGTAGTAGTAGCAGTAGTAGCAGTAGTAGCAGTAGCAGTAGTAGCAGTAGTAGCAGTAGTAGCAGTAGTAGCATTAGTAGCAGTAGTAGCAGTAGTAGCAGGAGTAGAAGAAGTAGCAGTAGTAGTAGCAGTAGTAGCAGTAGTAGCAGTAGTAGCAGTAGTAGCAGTAGTAGCAGCAGTAGCAGTAGTAGCAGTAGTAGCAGTAGTAGCAGTAGTAGCAGTATATAGTAGCAGAAGTAGTAGTAGTAGTAGTAGCAGCAGCAGTAGCAGCAGTAGCAGAAGTAGCAGCAGCAGCAGTAGCAGCAGCAGTAGCAGCAGCAGTAGCAGCAGCAGTAGTGGTGGTAGTAGTAGTAGCAGCAGTAGTAGTAGCAGCAGCAGCAGTAGTGGTGGTAGTAGTAGTAGCAGTAGTAGTAGCAGCAGCAGCAGCAGTAGTAGTAGTAGCAGCAATAGTAAACAATTGCCACATTGCAAAAGCATACTTGCGAGGTGGATGAGGAAAGATCAGGCAATGTTGATGTAGCTGTTGAAGGAATTCATTGCTTAAATGATTGCAATCTGAAGCACGCATAGAAAAAACTCATCGCGGCTGGGTGGGTTTTACTAATTGGGGGAGGCATCGTTTTATTTGTGGGGGGGACACCGCTCAAGGGGTGTAGCCTTTCTGAGTTCCCAGTCCCAAAAATAGCATTTTTTAATTAGATTTTAATTAGAAATCGATTATTTGGGGGATATGTATGGATATGTGTTTTTTAAAGTTTTGGCGTCTTGAAATTGTCAAATGGCAAAGACATTCTTGCGAGAGGGATGAGGAAAGATCAGGTTCCATTGCTTAATTGATTGCGATCTGAAGCACGCATAGAAAAAACTCATCACGGCTGGGTGGGTTTTACTAATTGGAGGGGGGCGTCGTTTTATTTGTGGGGGGGACACCGCTCAAGGGGGGTAGCCTTTCTGAGCTCCCAACAACAGCATGTTTAAATTAGATTGTAATTAGAAATCGATCATTGGGGGATATGTTTTTTTTTTCAGTTTTGGCGTCTTGAAATTGCCAAAGGGCATGGGAGTGCATCTCATGAGAGTTTCAAACATGAGAACCCAAGAAAGTAATGATATGCGAAATCTCAAGTGAGAATGCGTTCAGTTTAGCATGGGAAAACATTAGAAAACTCAGTTGTTCAGGAGAATTGAGAGTAAGTATATAAAAGAAATGCACGAGGTCATCATGTACCAGGAGGTGAAAGGGCGGGCATGACATGGCATTGATCGATATAGGGCAAAAAAACAGCCACCAGGCATGGGAGGGCTACGGCATTCCATGAAGCCACCAAAAGTTATGAGGGTTGGGTCTTAAGTCTTAACAGTGGTTATGGGAGTTTGGCATGCATGAGGGTTCAGAAACATGGGGTCAAACTGTGTCATTTAATGAGGATGGGTTTCATCAGGGTTTCAAAGCATGGGGGTTGGATTCCATGAGAGTGCAGCTCATCAGAGTTTTAAACCATTGAAACATCTAGCTTACTGGGGAAACAGCACCTTATTGACTCTAGTATTGGCCCAAAATAGGCTTAAGGATCACTAAGTAACCCTGGAAGTTGTAGCCCGAATTAAAAAGTAAGAGGGGGTAATATGGAGTAATAGCAAATTATATACTCCCAAAAATTTGGGGATCCCGGAGGGGCTTCGCTAATTAGGGGGTATTAGACTGTTATTAGGGGGGGGAACCGCACCTAATTGACTTTAGTATTGCCCCAAAATTTTCGGAGGGAACGGGCTTCGCTAATTCGGGGGTTTTATTAATCCTACCTTGGCATTAATATTGCATTTTTATTTTTTTTTGATAGCACGATCTTTCCATATTTGCGCATCAGCCTCATGACCGGCTCAGTGCAGCGGCGCCGCTGAAAACGACCACGTCCATTGAAGTGGAAACAAGGGCTGCAGACGTGATTGCCATTGTGGCACTTCTCTCCTTCTGTTGTTTGTTTGCACACTTGGAATCTGAAAAGTTGCCCAAAATAATGCCACAGTGGGGATCACTCGAAGTAAAAAATTGTTTTGCCTACAGAAACGAAGGCCCCTATCATATCATATCTTATATAATATTATTTATTCTTATTTAATACTCTATATGTCATATGATGTTATATGCAGATGCACAGACAGCATGTTCAATAAGTGTTGCTGTTTGTTATTTGTTTTTCTCACGCTATCCACACTCAAGTTGGGCACAATGGTGCAATCCTGTACAGAGTCGAGTTGCTTTGTATGCATTGAGCCAGCTAGTGACACTCAGAACGGTGATTGAAACTAATTATGTGCAACAGAATGCAACAGATGTTCACTGGGGAGCGTCAAATTTGACAATTGGAAGGAACTCTTGGATAGCAACTTCAAATGCAGCTCTGGTGGAATGAGATGCACACCCAACTTGGATGGAGGTTTGTGGCTTGTCCTAAGCATCAGATCAAAAAAAATGCCAGAACGTGTCAGAAGTTGCCACTGAAACATACTATATATACCATACTTCTCAATCCTTAGTGTAAGTTTTGACGCCAATGTTTCTCCGTTTTCATGTCCCAAGATATGTGCTGCAATTTGTTGCATCAAAAAGATTTTCGAAGATGCGAAGGAGGCCCTCAGAGAGCCTCAGAACTAACATGGAAAACCCGCAGCATATCGTCCAGCCCAAGTTTTCCAAGTTGTCCAGCTATGAAGTCAGAGGTACTGCACGCGACAGTATGGCGGGGTTTGTACACCGTCGGGCGCCCCAATCCTAGTCTGACTTACATATTATATATATATAGAGGTAAACGCGCGCACACACCTACACACATGTTGAATGTAGCATTTTTATTGTTTTTGTTTTATCATTCCCTTGTCATCAGTATATACATCCAATGACCCTCCCTTGTTCGACCTAATCATGTTATGTAAGTTATATGCATTATGTTTACTATTTGTCGGACATGATGTCATGTTGAATTGGGAACATGGTGAAACTTGAAAATATAGTTATGAACTGTCCTTACATTGTTGCAATATTGCATTAATTATATCTATTTATCATGAATTATTCGGGTTCATCATGACGAACCTCCATGGTCTATGATACCAGAATCAGGTGCTTCATCCCAGGGACCAAGGCGTGCCATTGGTGCATGATTTCAGTGTTTGATTTGTTGCTTTAGAAGCGCGCTAAAGACAAAGAGTTATGCAATGTTATGCAGAGAATGAACAAATGAGAACATGCTAAAGAGATGCAAAGATTGTAGGTGCTTAGATTCCAGTGAATGGCTAAGTGAACAGCATTGCATGCCTATTTCTGATGCAATACCTTTGAGCCTTGATTCGCAGGTTCCATTTCCGGCTGCAAACACCACTCCGACCTGCCCGTCCAAAATCTCAGAGCGAGAGAACTGTGCAAACTCTGTCGCGGCAATGTTTGTTCAGTTCGCAAGTGTTCAATCTATCATTTGCCCACCGCCACAGCTACGCTTGCAGTAATCGATGATAGTGTGACTATCTCTAAGTCATTTTTTTGCGAAGCTGAAATACTTCGCGAGTTCGCCTATTTCACGAGGCTTTTGAGTTTCCACTTTTTTTCGCGGGTGGCTTTTTGATGTTCTTTTGCAAGAACTCGAGCTTTCGGAAGTGCAATCCCAGTTCAGTCCACGTTGAACCTTCGGGTTAATTACAACAGTCACATCATAGCACCTTCTCACGGCTGGAAGATGAGCACCTCGGATTCCCATTGAGGTTCAACGTTCTGGCCGAAGGAGGATACACACCACCTGCAGGGACCGAATGCTTTTTTGCTGCAGAAAGCACTAGAAAGCGGAGGCATGTTGTAATACGTGTAACTATGTAAGAATAATGAAGAATATAAGATATGTAAGTGCAGAAAGAGGTGGCATTCATTACAGCGGACTTGCTGGCAACCAGCCATAACTTCTTCACACCCAGGTAAATCCAGAGATGCGGCAGACATTTGCTGCCTTTACAAAGTCGGTGGTGCCTGCAGCCAGCCGGCTGATGGACTGGGGGGGCTAAAAGAAAGCCTTCAGTCACTTGTGTAGGTTTGAGAGTGCAAATTCGCTTGTGCAGAAATGTGCAAACACATACAGACAGAGAGAAAGAGAGAGAGAGAGAAAGAGAGACAGAAATGCGCTGACATGAGTATGTGCCGATAGCTTTGCTATAAGCTTGAGCTACCATCTCACATAAACGAGTTTTCAAATTGACACAAGTTGACAAAAATACAAAATATTACAAAAAACGGCTGAGGAATGCGTGGATAATCTTCGAATATCTTTGAATCATGATTCCGGTCTTAACACTGTGATACACTGTTCGTGCAATCATTCTGTGTCGGAATATGTTTACCGTATGAAGACGCAGCTGAAATTTCATCCACTCGAATCGAACCTAACTGCAACTTCTACAACTCCTGTAATTAACATTAATTAACCAATATATTATATTGACTATTGGCACATTGAATCATTGATCGTCAAATCTATTCGTCCTTTTTGTCCATTTGCCTACTGTACCCCTTGCCGTACTGTATGTCCTTTCCATTTGGATCCCTTGCAGGATCTAGTGCAGAGCTGTCGGCCTCAGGACCCTGGGCATGATGCGTCAAATTCGATCCAGATTCGATCCTATTTGTTTTGTGCTGAAATGTGCTGATCAATTTGAACTACAGAGAGATCAGAGAGTGTTGCTTTCGTTGCTTTTGCTCCCTTGGAATGAAAGGCGCTCTGCCAGTGCTCTGCCAGTGCTGTGCCAGTGCTCTGCCAGTGCTCTCTGCCAGTGCCCTGCTGTTTTCCGCGAACTTTTTCTCCATTTTGTTCATGTTTGTTCCTTTGGAAAAGGTCACTCTTCATCTTCCAGATTTCAGCTTCCTGCGAGGCTACATAAGCATGATGGCAGCCAGCCTGGAGGAGAGTTTGACGGATAAACCTTAGTAAACCATTCCAAACCATGTTGATATGTTGTAGATTGTGCAAAAATAGATCTCTCCCTGGTGTCCGGATGTTGCTGAAAGATGCTGAAAGTAAGGTTCCGGAATTACTGATACAGATACGGGGGTCGTTCGCCGGTTCAACTGAGGTGCATGTTCCGCGTTTTGCTGCGGATTCAACCTGTTCGCACTGCGGACATGTAGGGACATGAATGGGTTCGACACGTGCCGATTGCAGGATCCTGAGCACATGTTCAACTTTGCCAAGCGTTGGATAGAGGAGCAGAGCCAAAAAGCACTTTCAAAGCTGCACAGCCAATATAAGTCTGCGTCTCCAACTGACGGAGTTTTATAGCCTTCCTTACAGTACTTGGCGGAGAGATGCCAACTATCCGTGATGTTTTGTGTTGTTTGTTTGGTGAATTTAAATAATTTAGCACGTAGATGTTTCGACTTGTTTGGGGAAATACTGGTGCACAAGCAACATGTGCAGCTTGCAGTGAGAACAATTTTGTTCTGACTTTTGACTACGATTGCAAGCCGAAGCAGGGGATGATTGACACTGCGTTTCTCTTTTCTCTTTCAGCGCGAACTTGGCAAGATTTGAGTCATATGTTGAAATGTTGCAGTTTGTTGCAGTAACTTGAACAGAGTTGAAATCAGACGATTTTCCTTTCGCTGTTCGAACTCTAGACTCTGATGGTGGTTAAACATTTTTTGCTGATGCTGATGATGAATTCAAAGCTGCTTTTGTTTTGCACCGGTGGACAGGCCATGGCGGCCATGAGTCATGATTTTCCGCTTCCATCCTCAGCCATGCAAGATAAGATAAGATATAAGTATCTTGAGTATGTTGGAAATTTGTTGGAATATATTTGAACAAAACACATGCTTTGCCGTGCTGCGGTTGCTTCCATTGATCACTCCCTGTGCTCATTTGTTTGCACACACAGGACAACGGCGGCAAAGTTGAGAATGAGGACATCGCCCAAAGCATGTCCAAGCATTGTAATTCACAACACGGGATAATTTGCTGGTGTCATTTTGTTCCGATTTTTTGTCACTGGACTAGCTTTTGCAAAATAAACTGCCCTGAAGTACGGTAGAATCATGTAGAATCTATGCCAGTGAGCAGGTGCCAGATCTGTAAAACGCAGGCAAGACTCTCAATCCATTCTGGTCATTTTTTGCATTTTTTGGGCTAGGATTATGCCTTCCTTGCAGGATCAGCTGAAGGAAGAAGCATATTGGCTATGGCAGGTACATCCTCCAAAGAGATATGAAGAGGACTTCCCGATGGGTCAATATGTGTCAGATCCCATCAAGTCATAACGACTAAGTTCGTGTGCCGCAGCCAGGGGCACGGGCAATGCCAATTTATACAGTGCAAATATATGCAAATATGTGCAAATACTCAAGGAAATGATTTTGTTGAACATGCATTCAAGGAATGTCTAGGCTGGCAACTTGGCATCTCCTTCATCCTTTCTCTGTGCAATTTTTAAATGCATCTGCTCTGGGAGGCTTGGAAGGAGTTCCAGGCGAACCTCAAGGCTGGGCATACTCAAGATAAATTAATTAGCATATAAATCATATAAATAGTAAACATGGTAGATGTGGGCATCATTTTAAAGGATAAAAAAGGAAGGTGTGACTTGAGCTAGGGACGCCTTGGGGATTGAGCTCCTCTCACCATCCAGACACCTTGAGAATGGATCTTTTCCTTTTCGGTAGCAAACACGTTGCGATTGTTGTTGACTTTCTTGATACTGTATATGTTGGGTTCTCGATGCTGTCTAAATGACAGTCTAACATCGCCCCTAGTCATAGTCTCTATTGAGACTCCTGATTGAGCAAGACTGGCTCTGAGACTCAAAGCTGCTATGATTGTTCAGCACGGATTTCGAATGGCCATGGCAATGGAAGTGGAAGAATCAGAAACCAATCGAATCTAAAGAACCAATATGCCATACTGCAGCATGTTGCCCATGTTGCCCTCATGGCATGCCATGGCCAGGCCAGTACTGCTGTGAACTTTGGCCCCGGTAGTGGCACCGAAGCGCCCGGCCTTCCAGGTGCCATGCAGTGCCGGGCATGGCTCAGCATGGCCACTGCTGTGTATCCCCATGTTTCGTCAGATATGACTGTCAGAGGTTACTGCAATGTTATCACTATGTCACAATATGTCACAAAATGTCACTGTCATCTGTCAATCACTATGTCACTATATGTTATGGCTCTTGATTCCACGATCCCGTCTAAATTGCACGGTAAATTCAAGCCATACGACACAGTCCTATGCATTTGGGTTGGCTTGCCACCTGCCCTTGTACTGCAGTTGCGGCATGCGCAGAAAAATTACCCGCACCATTTTGCCCGATTTCCATCGACTTTCAAAGATTCCTTTTGCCAATAGGCATGCGAAGGTGATCCAAGGGCATAACAGCACACCATGAAGATCATGAAGCTCCAGCCAGATTCGCTCTTCCCCCCGGTTGGTTGTCTTTTGCCCTCCTTCATCGCACAGTGGTTCAGGAGACACCACCACGCCCGCCACACCCGAACCAGGCATGATTTCGAACCGTTTGTGTGAGCAAAGTGCAATCCAACAGCTTAAAGACTAGACGCGGCTAGGAATAGTATGGCGAAGGTCCCTGCAGGAGAGTTGATTGATTTGAGAAAGTTGACACCAGACAGTATGAGCAAGGAATTGCAAAACTCTCCCTGTCCGCAGCAAGAAAAGCTGCCGCCAGCTGGAGACAATGCTTTTCCTCAATCTCTTAAATTATTGATAATTATTGCTAGTGAGGAATCAAAGGGATCTTTTGTGCTGATACAAACGGTACTGCAGCATTCTGCCAAGCATGCATTGATCATTGTATGCATGCGTGCAGATTTACATCTTACACTTATTTATGTATAGTATTTAGATGTATATTTATATGCAAAATCATTGTTTGCCATTGATTATGCCGAAACCCACGTTTACTTTTCTTCGCGGCCGACAGGAAAGAACAAAGTTCACCGTGCACATTATCCTGTTTGGCCCCAATCTCAGATGTCATCATGTAGGCACAACTGCAGTGTCGAGACTTTCCTTCCTGTCTACTTCAATCCCCTAAAAATGCTTCCAACAAGCGGGAAGGCTTCACAATCACATGTTACTGGCAATCGTTTCTATAAGCTGTATAAGCTACCGGGATCTTCAATCGAAACGAAAAAGATGTGCTCAACCTGCTTTTCGTAGCACTTTTTGAAGGATCGAGTGCTTTTTGGGCAAACGAGCACTCTTCCGCAAAAGCACTGTTTTTGGTGCATAAAGCATATATGATTCAAGGCCGCACTCCGAGCGCACAATCCCGCAAACGGGCGCACAAAACCGCACACGAGCGCACTTACAAAAAGCATCCTTTTGAATCCTTTTGATGTCTTGCCGTAGTTGCTGCTCGTGCACTTATTTTCTGAGCGGAACAGTTTTCAAGTCGAGCACTTATTTCATTTCTGCTCAAATTGAGCTCCAGGTAGCGGTAAAATATACAAATATGTGTAATGCAAGGTGCTGAGATTTACTAGAGAGATCAAGCCATCTCTGGACCGACTGAGGTTTGAATTTCATGTTTCAGTGTTATGTTTGATCTGATTTGTTTATCCGAAGAAGGACAACATAATGTCAGCGAATCTTGATAATCTTTGGTTGCTGCTTAGGATTGCTGTTGCGTCTGTCGGCGCCTGTGGATTCCTTGCGGCTGTCTGGGGCTAAGAGTTAGCAAAATTAACCTAGCTTCAAAATATCAGTGGACTTGCGTCATGATTTTTTTCTTCACCGATGCTACCTCCAGTGGTTTGGCTAAGTAATTACTTCACATCATTCTGTGGGGTACGCACAAATCAAGGATATTTGACTGAAAGGAAGAACACCTTTGATTTCTGCAACATTCCATTTCAGCCCAGTGACCCTTACCACTATTGACTCCCGCACTTGGCCCCAGTCACCTTCATGATGGACATATCAAGAAACACCTGTTTCTTTAAGATCAGCTGGGAATGGGTATATACGGTACACTGTACAATCATGTGTCACATGAAAGGTCATAAGATCCAGCAAACCACAGCAAACCTATCCTGCACTCAGGCCTGGTTTTACTTGTCAGGGACGCCCAGATTCAACAATACAGCAATTCATGCAGGAAAGTGAAATGCTCCTGTGGGAGCATGCGCACAATGGTTTGGCAAATGCGTGATATTCATGTTTCACTGGAGGAACACATGTTATTCGGCATGAGTCATGGCAAGGTTTTAAAAAAAACTGAACAAAACATCATTAAAAAATGCAGTCGGCCTGACTCAAGCAGTTAGCATCAGTTAGCTTGCTTTGTTGGTGCGGTCAAACTGAGACGCGCTTGCAAGTCCACAGTTTTCAGATGTTTTCAGATGTTTTGACGGGCATGGGTACATGGTTCTAACATGTTCTAACATGTTCTAACATCTAATATAATGCTATATCTAGCTGTTTTCCCTGGCCATGACCGCAGAGGTTCTGCTCGGCAGGGTTCAGATATTGTTCTTTTTAACGTTCAACTTTCAGACGCGCTACTGTAAGTCTTTTGATGTCTTTTGATGTCTTTTGATGTCTTTGTTTTATTTTAACCTCCTCATAACTATCCTTTTCTTGCTGTACTTATCCAAAGGTGCAGTCAGTGAGTGATTATCGCTACCCGATGTCCCAATCATCTTCTGGAGTTGTGTGCGGTGTGCTGACACGCTTTTTTCGGGGGCGAAGGTACCGAAATCCTCGCCAAAGACGCCAGCGAGGATCCTTTGTGGAAGAAGAAACTCATCGTTCATTGTAAGTGGCCCAGAGACCAGCCAGACTGGACTGGATTGGACGCTACTATGCCATTCTAATTCATTCTATATATATATATGTATTATACCGTACCAGACTACTGTACCATGTACTGTAATTGTATGCACTATGCAAACCATTTCGCAGCTATGGCCTATAGTTGCACCTTCTGACAATTTCCTGACACATATCTGACATGCTCATCCAGTTGATATTGCCTTGGCACGCTGGCAGTGGGCATGATGACATCCAAATGACTGAGCTGAGTAAGTCATGTTTTTGTTTGGAAATTGCCCGCGTAAAATTGTTTCAAGGTTCAATGATATAGGGGCTTGATTTTCCATAATTCTCCATAATTCGCAAGCCCTTCAGACCCACCGACTGTGGCTCGCCAAGCCTGCAACAAAGCGCGTTTTGTTGAACTATGTTGAACTTTATTTGTCTCATCCCTGTAGTTTGCACTATCGCAGAGACTAATTATGCCCTTCACGCCACCCAGACAAGCCAGAGAGGGTTTGGCAAAGGCAAATGACGCGAATGTGACTCTGGACGGCATGTGATCCGGACGTGTATAGTTTGCGTGTTTGTCATCATGTATAGCAATTGTTCGTGCGGTGTCTGGGGCGCTTTGGCTTGTCATCATGCAATCTCTCAAATCTCTCAAGAGAGATCAAGAAAGTCTGACGGGGGTCAAGACCTGCGCAGCTAGAATCTTGCCAGTGCTACCAGAGGCTAGGGTTTCACACCCATTTAGTCCTGGAATCGTTTGGGCAGCTTGCGAGATGGGCGCAAAACAGCGTATGCTCACATTTTTGCAGCTCAGTGGCATCATCACATATCTTCATATTATATTTTGTCATAATTATTACATTTAAATGGATTTAAATGGTATATCTATATAATTATGTATGATAATTCTGATAGCATTTCTCGACTTTTGCTGCTGCAGTTATATACACTGCGAAAATAGGAACCTACTTGACACAGCCCAACTGTTTATCATTTTCGACCGGCCAACATAATAATATATCCCAAGTGTCTTCCAACATTTTTCTGGCCATTTTCTCCAGGTGCCACCACCACCTCCTGGTCAGTCGCCTTCCTCCTGGGCATGTGGCTCAAAGGGCTGTTTCTGAATGTGTGTGTCGATTGCATTGTCCCAGGATCGAGGAGCATTCGAAAACAACAGGAATGTCGAACGAATAATGTCAACATGTATTGACATTTGTCAGGTTGTATGGGTTTGAACCCCAATAAAATATGATAAAATAATATAAGATCCATTAAAATCCCAATTCGCCAATTCACTTGATTCGCAAGTTGTGTTGGCAACTTGTGTTGACTAAGGTCCCACCACCTCCGGGACCACCAGGGAGCTGATGAACTGACCGTCGTGTGAAGTTCAGGAGATGCTGGCAGCCAATACCTTTGAGATCCTTTGAGTAGGGAAATTGTGTGGGCAATCATGAAGGTATATCATATCATTATGCAGTGCGCTTTTCATCCTTTAGATGACATGTGACAGCATGCACCAGTTTGTATTAAAGGTACTGGACCTGCCGGCAAAATCTCACCCGAAGCCGCTCCAATATGGTGACGAATGGTGCGTGTGGCGCGCGACAAAGACTCACTATTCATGCCTGTTGCATTGGTCACTAGTTCACTTATCAGCTAGAACGGTCAGAGCAGGAACGATGCAGAGTGCCTCGCATCGAGTAGTTGGCCGGTTCTGTTTTCTCATATTGTGTCTTTAGAATACGCCCTTTGTGTGCTCTTTTTGCGGGTTGACTTGCCGCACTCTTTGGCTACAACCCCCAAAACTCAGCAATGATCCAGACAAATTCATTGCCGGAGGGCAGTGAGCCTTCTCATCAGCCACCCCTTCCCAAACACCAACAAATTCACAGAAACACTCCAACACCTCCAGCCCCAACTGAAGTTTGAGTAATATGACATGCTATGTGTATTGTTGTGGTTTTCTCATTTTTTCATACCCCATACCTTAAGAAATTATTCCAGGGGTACCCTGACCCCAAGGAATAATTTAAATGGAATAATTACGGTGGAATAATCACTTTGTGCTGAACTGTCCGCAACACAAGAGGAATAATAATTATATAATATTATATAGTTGAGCAGTATTTAGCTGCAAGCAATGGAACATGATGGAACATATTCAGTCATCATTCAGCTTTGTTTTGAACATGTGTTGAGATATGAGTAAGACATAGATTTGATAAGATTTTCTTAAAACTGAAGATTCAGCTTGAGACGGTCAGAGTCACAGCTTGGCACGGCTTGGCACAGCTTGGCCCCATGGGAGCTCTCGGAGCTCATGAACTCCTTGCTGGTGGGGACCTGGTCGCTGATCTCCTCCGAGGTGAAGCGCTGAAGCCATGTTGATTCTTCGCGTATCGTTTCGTTCGTGGATTGCAGAATGCTGTACACCATATCCATATGGTATATGTACTGTACATGTGCATATAGGTACCACATAATTCTAAAACTATATATAGCATATTATATGTTGTACATACTAATTTATATCAAATTATAATATCTATTTAATATATATATATGTGTGTGTGTTGATTATGTTGGCATCCCACTTTTGTTGATATGTTGCATAATGTGGTTTTGCATCTAATTTTGCATGTGTTTACCTTGTGTTCCGAATGCTATTTGGCCAATCAGAGTTGAAGCAAGGAGGTGCTTTCTCGAGCACGCCGTGTGAGCCAACGTATCCAGGGCTTTCTCGAGCTACTGGGAAGAAATGGCGCATAAAATGTCCAAGGTGAATGAGGGAGAGAAGCTACAAAAATGCATAGGTACCGAGAATGGGATAAGATAAGACATGATAAGTATGGAGAAGCTAGGATAGATTCAGGTAAATAAAACAAAACATTATTCCATGGATAGATCAAGATGGATGGATGAATGGGTGTGTAGGTTGGCCGGCTTCAAGTGTGTTGAGCCTTTTTTATCCTGCAGGCCGTCAGGTCTATTGTGCCTGTGACTCAACGACCTTTTTCATCGGTCTCTTTTGCGCAATCAAAGGCAGAGTGATGATGGGTCCTTGAGTGTTGAGGAGCTCAGCCTTTTGGGGCTGCTCAGTTGCACTAGGAAATTCGGAAAGACAAAAGAAGCAACAATTTGTTTTTTTTTTTAAGCACGGTGGTTTTGAACATGTTTCAACATGCTGTTGTCCTAATCACTTTCTTCGCAGAATCGATCAGTTAATAAAGTGAGAGCACAGTCTACTCCAAGAAGTTTGAGAATCTGTATATATAATTATATATATTTATATTAATTTGCAGGAAAACCCAGTGAGAAAATCTTTGGTCAAGGCATCACAGGAGAAATCTTTGCACCCCCAACATGTGTTTCTATCCGATAGACATCAACCATTAGGATGATTTCCTTGGTACTGAGATGTGCTGAGGCTCAAGAAGCGAGTCGAGGGTTTAGTACCTTCCTTGAACTTCCTGCTGGCTCAGACGCTCAAAAGAGACTCTTGTGTGCAACAGGACAGGGATCGGGGATGACTCAGATGACTCAGATGACTCGCATGACTTGGGAGTGACATGGGAGTTCCAGAGGGCGTCCGCTTCGAGCTGTCAAACGTGCCGGAACGTTCAAGAAGCCAGGGGAGTAGTCACGGGACTTGCTCACGACTTAAAGCTCATGATTCTCATGATCTCAAAATATGTTCTTTGAAAGTAGAAGCATCAGGAGACTGCGTCTTAATCATTAGCTTCATTGCCTTCTGAGACTTGTGAGATAGTTCGGAAATGCAACCTGACCAGGTTGTGCAGAATACTCAAGACTTGCTCTTTGACGTTTGCAGCTTCGCGTCGCCCTTAGCCTCATGATTTGGTTCATTTTCCGCTTCTAGCTTCAGCCTTCGGCAGGTACGTAATCAATAAAGTGTCGATAGAAGCCAGAGCTGATTGATGCAAGTTCAGGTTCTATGTTTGCTATCCTGATCAAAAAGTTTGAAAAGTCAATCTAGTACGATATAATGATATTTAGAATATTTTATAATACTCTATGGCTTTATTGTTTTGTCTTTCTCTATTGCACCATGCGTACAAGAGCTTGTGTCCATTGGGGTGTCCCCTTGTTGCTGGCGATGGTTCCTGTGACGCAACGCACATTGAGTTTTGGGAAGGTTGAGCGCTGCTGTCCCGACAAGTCCGGATCAGTTTGGGAAGCCCAGGTGCATCCAGGTGCTGCTTAAGTTTAGCAAAACTAGCACAGTTGAAACTCATAATCTACTCATCATATCATATACCAGTTTTACGCAATGAATGCCTGGCCGGGTGCGGCCGAAACAGTTTCAATGCATAGCACATTTTGTGAATCCACGCCGCTTGTGACCTGATCCTAGAATGCATTCTCCTTCCTGCTGGCTCACCAGTGGCAGATCGGATCAGATCGTGCAACTTGAGCATTGGCCGCCAACCGCCATGGCAGGTCAGCCAGGGCCGGGTTTAAGGTTTGTTGTCAGACATCCTGCTCTATAATAATGTAGTTTGATCCAAAGATTAAGCAATGATGATGCCATTACTGTAATGGAGATGAACAAAAATGCCACTGCTATCCAGTGCTTATTGCATCCAGACAACTCACTCATAACATGACCCACATCACAGGGGTTTGGCTGCCCTTTTTGCACATGTTCATTTCCATGAAGAAGTTAAGAAGCCTTGGGTAGAAAGATGTAGAAAAACAGTTGTCCATTCTCTTGCTCATCTTTCTCCCTTTGGCATCAAACTGTCCAACGTCCGAGTGTTCTCTGACCCAGCAGAGTAGCTTTGCTTCCTTGCAGGCTGGCGGCCATTCGTAGCTGTTGCATCCATAGTGGTGCTCTTCTTCGGGCCAAGGCAATGGATGCATTAAATGGGAGGTATGTACAGTGTGAAACTATCTGCTGGCAGCGACGACTCACGCCCTTGGGCGATTGTCGCAGTTGAACCCATGGAAATGTGACAAAGCCAGTGAAATGCCATGCAAACACAGGCAGACAGACTCTTGCCAACATGCATGAGTCGTATCATTAATGTTGCTCGTGATTGCAGGCGGATTTATGTCTTGGCAAGTATTGGTAACATATTGGCAAGCATTAGAAAACCATTCCGTGCAGTATGCACATTATTAATCATTATTGCACATTATTGCACATTGCTTTCCAATGCACTGCATGGCCATTGTGAAGCTCTGGATGCTCTGGATGCTTCAGTTGATGCTTGAGGCGCCTTGCATCTCTGGCTCCGCTTCGGGGTCACGTTCTAACAGTGCCAGTGGCTCCAAGTGGTTCGACAGAAAGCGCACCACAAATTGGCGTGAGGCTCAATCACTCTGACAAGTCGTTCCCTTGCGGTGAGGCAAACAGCTAAGGTCGTTCGTGAGATGTGGCTGTTGAATGCTGTTGATGTGTTTTGATTACATTTGATGATGTGTTTAGCGTAGGTTTGCTGCGTTGCGTTGGGTGATCTTTTGAGCATGATATATGATGATATATGATATTTTGTTTTTCCAAATTTCCAAGTTTCAATCTATTTGATATCGCAACATTTCCATGGCTATTCGACTAACACATTTTCGAGCAACGACTTTGACCCCAGACTTCAAGTGAGACCCCAAGAGAAAGAATAGTGAAATAATACATCGAATATACAAGTGTGTACAATGATAATAAGAAAGTAAGACAATGACACAACAAGGTACATATAACAGAAGGAAATAAGTACCGTATCAATTGACGAAAATTTGATTGTCTTGGACCAGCCACTTGGACCTGAGGTGATCAGCAGGATCTTCGTCAGCATCGACAGGACCAAGGTGAGCTGCAGAAAGCATAGCGTGGCCAGCCATTGCTGCCTTTCTTGATAGGTATTGAATGTCAACATGTTTCAAGTTTCAACCATTGAATGTAGCTGCGCACGAGATAATATAATTATGTATAATTATGTAAATACCCGTGTTACATAATCCGTCATAACACAGACTAGACAAAATTGGATCTTTTAAGTGATCCATCAGGAACTGAGCCCTATAACATGCAAATTAGATAAATTAGTCAGGAAAAAGGTACTCCGAGAAGACAATCGCGATCATAAACACCATCAAATAAAACGAAGACATTGACAATAATCTCAGTAGAGTTCTTGGCTTAGCCCTTCGCCATATCCAGACAAATACAATGTAAACGTAGTTCGAAAACGACGTGAACGAAGATTTCAGATTGCGACAACTGTGTAAAATCGAAAAATTATGTTTGTTGGGGTTCTCGGCTTAGCCCCTTGCCATGACGGTCAAAAGTGCAGGTACACGCAGGTGATCAACCTGTGCTTCCCCCATTGTGGAATAGCTTCGTTGGCACAAGTATCCACAATGGGCCTGTGCCCCCTGCAGATTAAAAAAGGAAATTCCTGGAATGTAAAATGAAGTCAACGCAGAAGTTTTACATCTGTTCAGATGGTACACACACACACCCTCCCGCAGGAGGGTGAGGCAATTAAGGCCTGGACAGATGAGGTGAAGATGAGGATGAAGGAAATGAAAGTGAGATGAGAATGAAAATGAGGTGAAGGTTACTTAACCAGGACGCGAAGCGGGGAACGCAAAAGAAGAAGGAAAGAGCAAACACCAACACCAACACACCTGGCCCGGAGCGCGCCAACCCTGAAAGGGCAAGTGAAGAGAAAAACGGAGGCCGACGGACACGGAACAAGACCAGCGGAGGGGGGGAGGGGACGGAAACGCCTGAACCAACCTAACAAAGCGAAAACCTACGCCTACCTCGGCACGCGCAGGACCCGACCTACCTAGGGGGGAAAAGGAACGCATGAAATTGGGAGTCAAAAAATGAAAAAAAAAAACACTGCAAGGACTCAGTTCGACCCTAGATAATCGTGCATTGTTCCCAAAAGGGACCGAAGTCAAATCCAGCCACATGGGCATAAACGGCTTTTCAAGTTCCAACGAATTAGATGCGCGATATGTTCAACTTCACCTGGAAGGCAAGTACCTGCCTGCAACATCTGTCATGGTCATGTGTCGCTTCAAAAGCTTGAGCTGCAGTGAGAAAAGGAAGTAAGTTTCTGGCTGTTTGCACGGCTGTGATCAGGTAGAAATGAAATTTTCAGGGGCAGAGTCAGCAGGAAGTCGCATAAAAGGCAGAATAACGAAAGGCCAACTGTTGCACTTTACTTAGACGAATTACCAAATTAAAATTGTCAATTCAGAAGTCAGATCTGTCCACATTCTCCCTAAAAAGGGATGCCTCAATTGGCTCCATGGCACCATGTCGGAGCCACCATGGAAATCACACTAGACAAAATTGGATATTTTAAGTGATCCATCAGGAACTGAGTCCTATAACATGCAAATTAGATAAATTAGTCAGGAAAACAATAATCCTAGAAGCATTAGTCGACCAATGGGAGGTACTCCGAGAAGACAATCGCAATCATAAACACCATCAAATAAAACGAAGACATTGACAATAATCTCAGTAGGGTTCTTGGCTTAGCCCTTCGCCATATCCAGACAAATACAATGCAAACGTAGTTCGAAAACGACGTGAACGAAGATTTCAGATTGCGACAACCGTGTAAAATCGAAAAATTCTGTTTGTTGGGGTTCTCGGCTTAGCCCCTTGCCATGACGGTCAAAAGTGCAGGTACACGGAGGTGATCAACCTTTGCTTCCTGTGGAATAGCTTCGTTGGCACAGGTATCCACACTGGGCCTGTGCCCCCTGCAGATTAGAAAAGGAAATTGCTGGAATGTAAAATGAAGATAAATGAAGTCAACGCAGAAGTTTTACATCTGTTCAGGTGGTACACACACATTTATATATATATGCACATACATATGCATGCATAATACACACACACACATTTAATATAACATTTATTTATTTATTTATTTTTTTATTTATATGTATCGTACACACATATTATATATATATATATATCCTGTATTATATATATATATATGGAATATTGCACTTTTCAGATTATATATGATTGTATATATTAGTAGATGTGCAATGTGCAGATGATTTTTGATGAATATGTATGTATCTATGTGCCGCGTATCTATGGGATTCTATGGGTTCTACATACTGTGCGCGCTTGGCTCAATGATGTTCAATGTGAGGGAGAAATCAGCACCGTTCCAGTTTTCTCGGCATTGGCGCTATCGGATATTGGTAAACTGCAAATCCAAGCTGCTCTTTTTCTCAACGTTCAGATTCCTTTACTTGTATATAGCTGCAGAGACTCCGGACACGGACCCACGCAGGGCAGATGCACGGCGGTATGTAGCACACAAGACAAACAATGCGGTTTGATGCGGCGTAACTTTACCTGTGTTGAAAGTTGAAAAGTGCTTTGCCATCAGCTGTTGAGGAGGAGAGAGAAGTAGAGCGTCACGGCGGTGGACGGTTGCAGGAGCAGCTGGTTTTGGGCAGAGTTTCTGGCAGCAGTCGTGCCGAGTCCCTTCATGTTGCCTGGAATTCAATACCCAATTAGGAGCTGTTTGGGTTGCTGGGTATGGCTAGGGTTTTTGGGATCTTTTGAGATAAAAAGGTGGTCGTTTGCAGTATATTTGCAGTACTATGACTGTGATTATGCCACAGTTTGGGGTCAAAAATGCTGAATTCAGGCGCAGCTGTGCTGGGAGTCTTGACTTTGTCGACCTTGGCAAGGCACCTGATTGACATGAGATTGTATTCTGAACCTGGCTCTCTTTGGAGAACTAGAGCGCTGACAGCATAGGTCGCAGCATGTATGCAGCTAACAGGAAGAGCGATGTGTTTGTTTTGCTCAATCAGACCTTCATGGCTTGTCGGCTTGTCATGACATGGCATGACTTCAGTTCAGGGCAGCTGGTCCTGAAGTTGACGTGTACTTCGGTTCTGGGACCTTCTACCGCTTGCAGCATGAGTTGGCACTACACTCAGCCCTTCTGACAACACAAACTTCCAGTTGTTGCAATAACATTCAGCACATATATGCACATATTAGCATAGCATAGAGTATTTGGGCCGGCAGCCAGATGGACATAGATTTAGCATGATTTAGCATTGCCCTGGAGTTGTATGTTGCAAGGATGATATTCCTAAACTTGGTACTAGGGCAGTTCCCAACCGTGGTCACATGATCGATTGGGAGCCGCACGAGTGCATATGCGATGTGTCAGTTTCAGCAGTGGGGCATAGGACTCAGTACTCAAGTGGAGTCAAAGTTGTGCTTCGCCCCAGGTCATGAAGGAAGCTCTGGAACTTGGTAGCCCCTTGAACGTGACAGGAAATGACAAGGGATGAGAAGGATGATACAGGAGCAACAGATAGCAACTGAAGGTGCTTTCATGGTGTATTGCAGAAGTGTCGGTGAAGGATTTCTGCGCCCCCTGACATCAGCACCCCAGGGTCAGCCCATTGGGAAGGAGATCAGCGGCTAGATGTAGCTATGCATAGCTAGAAATAGGATGGATAATGATGGATATAGGAGTATACTCGGAGTATGGGACGTCATCACTATGACCATCACCTCACTTGCACCTCCGCTAGTGCGCCCATCATCAGTTCGCATGTCAAGAGACTTGTGGCTGTGGAGAGTGTGTCGGATGCGTGCTGAGGACGGGAGGGCGACATCACAGCCTTAGCTGGCTATGCTGGTGGGAAGAAGGCTGGCCCTTTGGAGCGACGCTTGGTCCGATTGGTATTTGCTGTAGTCAGTTTGAGCCATCACAGAACAGTATAATAGGAGAACATATGACAATATGAGAAGAAGGTGAACAACATGAGAAGCATCAAGACGATAGTTGCAACATGTTGGGTAGACGGGGGGGTTTGCCCAAACTGTATGTGTGTTCTTCGTTGAGGTATACAGAAGGGCGGG
>Ga0126342_10004536_pt1 | contig 23798 bp, 23 predicted proteins | sample Cyp1metagenome_FD_92528 | JGI IMG/M metagenome (GOLD analysis project Ga0126342, IMG submission 92528) | Coral microbial communities from Lord Howe Island, Old Settlement Bay, Australia - Cyphastrea 1 metagenome | ecosystem: Host-associated > Invertebrates > Cnidaria > Coral ...
CCAGAGTGTATTCTTGAGGGCGTGCAGTGATTCCGCTGATTCTTTAGGTCCTCCCAACTGCATGGTGGTTTGTTAGTTTCCTACTACCCTCTGGTAAACGTTTACATAATGGAAAATCACCATGCTATTAATCGGTAAATCAACTATAAATGGCCATTTTCAATAGCTATATGTTAGTTTACCAGAGGGTAGGGCTAGCCACGTCTGCCAGAGGGTATAGGTGGGAATGATTTCCAAGCATGGTTTCCAAGCATGATCCCTATTAAATCACCATTTCTAGTGGATTCTCCTATGAGTTTACCAGAGGGTAGCTGAGTTTTGCAAATTCATCTAATCCGAGAAGGGCCAACAAATCGACCATAATCGACCCAACTGCAATACGATAGACCAACTTATCATGGCCAACTTTTTGTGGACTATCTTCCACGGCAGGATCTTTGTTGGGCTGATAGGTTTATGGCAATCTAGACCATTGAATCAATGGATTGGTTTTAGTATGTTTTAGTGAACATTTACAGGATCTTTGTTGGGCTGATAGGTGTATGGCTAGACCGTTGTGGCTCAATGGATGGGTTTTAGTATGTTTTAGTGAACCAAAAACCAGGATACCCCCCAGATTCCATAGGAAAAACACGGGTTTCCGGTTAAGATGTTCCCCAACAAACCAATCCATTCATTGAACTGCGGAAACCTTCTCAAAGCTTATGAAAAATCATCCCGCCTGGCGGCGTGGCGTATCACATTCACCTGGTCAGTCTTTCTCACCTCTCTGCCGCTATAAATTGGAGATATAAAACAAACAGAAGTTGGGGATCTTTTAATAGGTATCTTACATATACAATCTGGTTGGTGGTATACCTACCCCTCTGAAAAATGATGGAGTTCGTCAGTGGGGATTATTATGCCCAACTGAATGGAAAAATATAACATGTTCCAAACCACCAACCAGCAAAAATGCCATGATGCTGTGAAAATTCATGTAAACTCACTCATCCGAAATGAATAAGGCTATTTTGGGATGATTCCCTTTACAATTCCATTCAATCCAGTAAGGGAGAACAGAGACGTCCTTATAATGTACCCAGATGAATGGATGAACTATCCTTACGAACCACTTATGATCATCATCGATTCCAAGAAATTATGTTTTTTGTTGCCCATCGCAACCACTAAAAATAGAATAAGCGTTGGCGTTGATAATATACTTCATATTCACACGTGCCCCACTTTTTTGAAATCTGTTTTGGGGTTGCTATATATCTCGGCAAATAAGATCTTTTCACAAGCTTGAAATAGGACTATGTTGGGATAATTCCCCTTACAATTCCCATCATTCCAGGGCCCGGGAGAACAGTGAAGTCGTTATAAAAAAAACAAAAAAAAACTATCCAGATTCAATCCCCATTAGAAAACAAGCTTAAGTAGTAAGCCCATAAATATGCCATCAGTCATACAAGGTCTAGATCCCCTCGTTAGATGGTTAACTCCAGGAACTAGATGGGGCCGCCGTTCCATAGCGTTCAGTTGCCGAACATAGGTGGCTAAATTAACTATGGTTTATGGTAGATAGAACGAACTAGTATTCATAGGGTGAAACTAAACCAACATAGCCATCACATTTTGGCGCACCATAATTTTGGCGCACCAGATTCACCATTAAAAAAATCGAAAAAATCACCATTGAAATGTCATTTTTCACCATATTTAACCACCATTAAAGCCATGTTTTCCCACATTTTTCACAACACCACACTGCCGGGTGCTGTCCGACCAGTCGCTCTGACTTCTCCAGGGCATTTTTCACGCTGTTGACGTGCTCTTCGCCTAGCGCAACATGCGTTTTCGATGCGAACGCGCCATCAAAAATGGGCCCAGACATCGTGAAATTTCGAGCCTCTGGTTATGACTAACATAGGGAAGTATCATATACCAGTACCATCATATACCATCATATACCCTCTGGTGAACTAACATAGCAATGGAAAATGGCCATTTATAGTGGATTTTCCCATGAAAAATGGTGATTTTCCATTGCTATGTTAGTTCACCAGAGGGTACCATCATTAATCACCATATTCCATGAATAAAAGTTACCCTCTGGTTATGACTAACATAGCGAACTGGAAAATCCCCAAAATCAATGGAGGTTTAGTTCGCTGAGAAAATCATCGAACTTTCTATGGGCCACGGCTTAACCATGGCTATGTAACAAATAACCAGAGGGTACATCATTTGGAATATACAGTTGGTTTCATATGGTTTCTAAGTGGTTGACTGGTTTAGATGGTGTGTATATCTATGGTTGATGGGTTTATAAACAGACATAACTGGGACCATTTTGTAGGATATTGTAGGGAAAGAACTTCCGTTTGAAGAAATGGGTTCAAACATTTAGGATTCGCAAGCAAGAAGCATGGATTTGCACGAACAAAACAAATACAAACTGCGAGTGCATATCAGACGTGTCAAATCTTGGATAGCCATATCCTCCATGTATGCAATATTCATCAACATTTACCCCAAACGTCATCCATTCATGTAGGTAAATATACCATACATGGAGCGTCTGGGATATACCACAGAATATTCGCATGCGTTGTATTTTCGCAATTTGGCATCATTTCGGGGTCTTGCTGTTGAAGCGGTTAGTATACAACCTAGACTAGCACAAAGTTCTTTTGTGTTCTTCCTCCAGGAAAGCCACTTAAGTTATCAGTCCAGAAAAAATCAATTCACACAATGCGAGGCCCCCAAGATAGCGTTCAGTTGGTTTAGAACTACAATTTCACGTTTGGGTTTATGGTAGTTATAACCATAGTTGGATGGGGCTATAAACCAACAAACATAACGTTTGGGGGCCCCACATTGCACTGAACACAGTCCGCGAATTCCAGCGCCATGCGCCAGCACATGTTGGATGTTTCCATGAGCCCCGTCAGCCCCGTCCGCATTTCGGATCTGAATTCATGTGGGATTCCACATCAAAAAAAAACAACCCATGACTGGGAATGGGATTTCCATACCACCTTTTTGAAAATGGTGATCACTGGGGGATGGTAAACATGGCAGCCAGTTTTACCAACATTTTTTTACCTTTCAAATGGAGATGCTATACTATTAATAGTACATGTTTTTACAATGTTTATACTATTTTTATACGGTATATAACCAACTATATAGATGGTACTATATTTTTATATGGTATTGTTTAATACTATTGTTATATATAGTGCTATATTGTTATACTATTTAAGTTACTATTTTGAAATATGTTCAAATGGAGATGCTCTCACCAGCTCTGTCTCTGGCGACGTTCTCTGGCTGATTCGATGAACATGAAGCTCAAAGCCCAACATCTACAAGCTGAGGCCGCTAGCTGACGACAACTCTGAGTTGACGCACATACCCTCTGGTAAACTAACAGTTTGCTATGGCAAATGGCCAATTTATAGTGAATTTTCATGATTTTTTCCATGAAACATGGTGCTTTTCCATAGTTATGTTAGTTTACCAGAGGGTAACTTTGGTGAATTCTATGGTTTTTGGGGGGTTATAACATCTGGTTGGTGGTGCAATAACCATCTTGAAAAATGATGGAGTTCGTCAATGGGAAGGATGACATCCCATATCAAATGGAAAATAAAACATGTTTAAAACCACCAACCAGTAACATGTTATAGCTATAACTGATGGGGTGAAACTAAACACACTTATAACCGGAGAGCATCACCTTGTAGCTTGCTCATGCCCTTTTAGTGCAGAGTTGGATTCTGCGTCATCGCTGCATTGTCCCATGTGACCGTGACCTGCCGCATGGCTTTCGCAAAGTTCGTGTAGCATCTTCCAGCCAATGAATCCAAAAATGAGAATTCAGCTACTGCTGGCACTAGAAATGATTGAACGTGATATTCCAGCGCGGCGAGGAGCTCATCACAGTGAATGTTGGTTGTCTGGAGTCAGATTCACTAGAACACAAGAAGCACAAGTGGGCATACATTGGGCTGCATTTCCGTTCTGGATCAGTGGTGGATGACCACAGCTCGTTCGGAAAAAGTTCAGGAATTCCTGAACTCCACAGGCAGCTTCTGCAGTGCCCAGCTCTTGCAACAAGGTCTGCAAGAAGAGCCTACCCTGCGGCGTGTTCTTCAGCATACTGAGCAATTCACTGCTTGAACAATTCTCCCATCACTGCTCGCTGCCGTACCACGGACCAATGCAAGAACGGAAAGAGACCTTGCGAACAAATGGTGTTGGTTCAAGTTTGAGTTGGCTATGTCGTAAATGCACCCCCCCCAAAAAAAAACTGGTGTGTGGCGATCTAATCCGTCTGGCTATTGTTGGGGGGCTCTATAATCTGGCTTAGGAGGGTCACCCCTCAAAAACAATCATGATATGTGGATGTCGCAAAAAAGGGGTACAGTGAAACCACTGTTTAAGAACCTACTGCATTAAGAACTTCAAGGGCTGGATTGCAAAATTGAACCTTTTCTATCGGCTAATTGAAATCAGATTCGTAGGGTACCCTCAAATTCTGACCATGAGTTCCTATTTTCCCAGCACTTCTTGGTTGTATTAGTTTCATGTTTTTCCCATTAAACCTGAGCGCCATGGATGGAAAGGGAGCCACCGCGCTGTGTCCCGGGCTTCCCCGAGAACTCACCGATGTGGCGCTGGCCGCTTCTCCGCAGCCATGGCTGGGAACCAACTGATGAAAAATCCATCTGGAGAAAACATGGGGAAACCCAAGTTGCATCAAATTCTTGGTTACCATGAAAATGGCCTTTGATCAATCATTAATAGAAAAAAAATACCAACCTATGGATTGGTATCAAGGTTTTTTTTTCAACGCGCATTCCAACCCAAGTTCGTCCTCGTCAAATATTACTGAAATATCAATGAGAATTTCAGGTATAACAGGTATGTGCCTTTAATTTAGGCCCCTTTTAAATGGCATTTGATTACAACAGATCCGATATGCTCCATGTATGGAATATTCATCAAAATTTACCCCTTCAACATTATCCAAATGCAGGTATATATACCATACATGTACAATAGTAAGCCTATTTGGGAAAGGCTTATACCACCCATAAAGATGATGATTTGGGGGATGTTTTATGGCATTTTTTAACCCACATTACAACAGATTCTCCATGTATGGAATATTCATCAACATTTACCCCAAGCATCATCCATCATCATCCCAAAATGTAGGTAAATATACCGTATAATACTGGTTGGCGGTTTTAACCATCTTGAAAAATATTAGTGAGTTGGGATGATGATTCCCAATATATGGAAAGTCATAAAATTCATGTTCCAAACCACCAACCATAATACAGTATATAGTATATAGCATACATGAAGCGGGGATTGATACCAGGTGGTGGTGCCCCGGTTCGCGACAAGTTGGTCAACATAACTCCAATTTCACGGGTTTATGGTAGATATACCGAACTACTTTTCATGGGGGGGTATGAACCAACTTATAGCTGGTGAACGTAGATAATCCCATACCAAAAGACTATTTAGGATTCGTTTGTAGCCACCTAGTTGGTGAACCTAGGTATAGCTATTGATTATAAAATATTCAATGGCCATTCCAGGATCCTAAATTGGAGGTACCTACCATATATAAGGCCTATATAAGGCCTATGTAAGGGAATATCCCCACAAAATATGGCCTTGTATGGTGTACAGTACCTCCAATTTAGGATCCTGGACTTCCCATTGAAATATTGAAATCTACCTTTGATCAATTGATATCTACCAATCTTCCCCGGCCGGGCCTTTAAGGGTGGACAGCACGTCACCCAGAAGCACCTGCGCAATGGAAATCCATGAAATCCAATTCTTTACAACGAGATACTTGGTGGCTGATTCCACTTTCTAAGGAGGTTATATCCCTGGTTATAAAGTGGGATAACTAGGGTTAATCCACTTATAACTAGGGTTACAATCCACTTATAAGTATGGAATCTACCCTCTGGTAAACGTTTACAAAAAAATATGGAAAATCACCATGCTATTAATGGGAAAATCCACTATTTCAATGGCCATGTTCAATAGCAAACTGTTTGTTTACCAGAGGGTAACTGATGTTACAATGTTCAAATCAAAATCATTGAGGGGTAAGAATTATAGCGTACATGGATAAATGATATCAAATCAACACCAATAATGGGCATAGTATTTGATACTTAATTAAATCACTGGCCATCTCAGGAACCTAAATTGGAGGTACCTACCATATATAAGGCCTATCTTTTAGGCCTATGTAAGGGGATATAGCCAGAAAATATGGCCAGAAATATGGTACTAACGTACCTCCAATTTAGGATCCTGAAGATCTCCCATTGATTAAATACGTTACCAACAAAGATAGCAGGCATATACAAGGTGAGGCCCCCGTTTGTGATAGCTGACGCACAGTTCGCTTGGTGAATTCTCGTTTTTTTGTTTTGGTGAATTTTTGACGAACGAACGGGTATGGGGACCTGAGGGTCTCACCTTAATTTGGACCTTGCCAACTTCTAAATATAAGGATATATATATATATAAGGATATATATATATAAGGATATATATATATAAGGCCTCTATTTTTTAGGCCTAAATTTCAGGGAATATCCCCAGAAAATATGGTCAAGAGTCAAACATATGGTACGTTTACGTACCTCCATGTATTGGATCCTGAAGATCTCCCATTAACAAACTTAGGATATTCAAAAGGAAGAAGTTATCATTACATCGTTACATGGTGGTGCCCCATAATGTGCCCCGGTTCGTTGGCGAAGTTTGTTCATAACTAACCATCAATCTTTGGTCACAAGAAATGCAACACATATGTGAACTGCATTTTTCGGTGATGTTTTGTAGCAAAAAAAATACAATCTGGTTATTTAAGCTAGCTATAGAAAATCCAATTTTTAAGTTTGGTAAACCATCTATTTCTATGGGCAATTTTCCATAGATTATCCATAATAAGTCCCATAATCTATGGATAATCTATGGATAATCTATGGAAAATGACCCATTTATTTAAAAAAAAAACGATCCACGGATCCAAGAGTAGTTTCTATCTATCCAGGCGTTGATCTCACCTCGAAGAAGGCGAGGAACAACTTCGACTGTTCAAGACTTGATTGAAATGTGGTTACCCTCTGGTAAACGTTTACAGTGGGTAAATCAACTATTTCGACTGGGCCATTTTCAATAGCTATTGTGACATAATCAGAGGGTAGACATGCCATACCCTCTGGTAATTTAACAGTTTGCTATTGAAAATCGCCCATAGAAAATAGTTGATTTACCCAGCTAAAAAATGGTGATGTTCAATATTTTTTTGTATGTTTACCAGATGGTACAAAGTGGTGCCCCCCAGTTATAAGTTGGTTTATAAGCCCCAGTAACTATAGTTCTAAGTACCATAAAACATAGTTATTGGAGTCATAAACCACCTTAGCTATCTTGGGGTAATTATGCATTAATGACCATTAAATCACCATTTTCCTATGGTTTTCCTATGGTTTTCCTACGATTTTCCTATGGTTTTCCTATGATGATCCTCCAGGATGCCAGGTGCGATGGCCCCCACGATGGGGCCCACGGGACACAACTGAACGACTCGACTGAACGACTCGTGTTTGTGGACGAATTCAGCGACCCGACTTGACCCAACCGGATGTGTAACATATTATATATATATATAAATAACAAAATATAATATAATATAATATAATAAATTATAACTTAGTATAATATTGAAAAATAAAATATAATACAACAAAATATAAATATAATATAATATAATATAATAAAATATAATATATTATATATACATTATATGTACATTGTAGTTTATAATCCATTTACTAGGTGGGATTGGGATGAAGCACCAAGCACAGGATCTATGTTGGCCCCGAATGTTGAGCTCAGCTCGGCGACTCGCGACGTAAAGGTGAGGGCTGTGGTGAAACACAACGGTTACCAGGTCAATGGGAGATCTTCAGGATCCTAAATTGGAGGTACGTTAGTACCATATTTCTGGCCATATTTTGTGGGGATATTCCCTTACAAAGGCCTAAAAAATAGGCCTTATATATGGTAGGTACCTCCAATTTAGGTTCCTGAGATGGCCAGTGACCAGGTAACGGTTACCATAACTTGAGATACACCAACTATGACGCCCAGAAAAAATAGCACCTGAAGTTTGACTAGTCTGACTACTGCGCACTTCGACCAGGTGATGTTTCAGACATACCCCATGATTGGTTACCAGAGTGGGTAAAAACAACATTTATCTGGCAGAAATATAGTAATTATATATAATAATGCACCAACCGGAAACTAGATGAAAAAATCGGCAACTGTTGAGGATGATTCCCCGCAATTTCATCATCATTCCAGTGACTATATAAATTAAATTCATCAATGTTCAATCATAATCCCATTCATGTTCCATTATTCCAATTTGTTTTGCTAGAATCTGCTAAAACGTCCAGGGGGTTTGCAACGAAACAAGATGTACAAATCAACGCAGCCAATTACTGGACGTTATCCCGTTGATTTCAGCCATATTCCATTCATATCGCCCAGGTTGTGGCAAAACAGCACCCAGCACCCCAGCGCCCATCCTCCAGTTTCGTCTCTATACGCCAAATATCCTTAGTTCAAACTGGCGATCTGAGCAAGATGCTTTAGAAGGCATCATGAAAATTGATGAACATGGGTGAACATGAGGTGGTTTAACGCGGTTCATGTCGGGAATCCTTCCAAAGTGAGCTCAGCTCATGGTTGAAACATTTCCGACTTACTGGGCATGAACCACCAAGTATGAATCCCAATCATCATCGATTATTAAGAATCGATTATTAAGACTATACTCGTCTCATGATTATCACCTGAATTATTCTCATGAATTGATTCAACAAAAAAAACATAATTATCCCAAGGTTTAACCATCATCATTCTGCTTGAACTATTCCATATGTGTTGCTTCACCAACCACTGATCAGCAGGCGAGGCCATACAACTGGGCGGCTCCATTGATAACAAGGGTGCCAAGCTGTGGTGAATCTTGTCAAGAAAATCTGTTTTTTTAGCTGGTGAATGGACTACCCTCTGGTTATTTAACATAGCCATAGATGGCCCATAGAAATAGATGATTTACTTACCTATTAAAACATGGTGATTTTCCATGGCTATGTTAAAATAACCAGATGGTAATTTTAACCATTGACAACGATTAAAAGATTGGATCGTGCGTATCTAACCGACCAGCCGGTTGACTGGTTGACCCAGTGGCCAACAATTCGGTACCCAAGGAGTGGAGGTACGGTACAATTATAATGACCTCACTGCGACCGAGCCCTGGAATCATGGTCAATAATAAGGGGAATCATCCCCAAATAGCCTTATTTCAGGTTAATGAAATATTAACATTTAACCAGAATATATATATATATTATATACTGGTTGCTGGTATACCTACCCCTCTTAAAAATGATGGAGTGAAAGTCAGTTGGGATGATGACATTCCCAACTGAATGGAGAAAAATATGAGTTCGTCAGTTGGGATTGTTATTCATAAAAATGTTCCAAACCACCAACCAGATTCATTTTCTTGTGGGGGTCATCCCCTTACATTACCTCAAAAATTGTTACCTCCAAAGTATGCCAACCTGGATCCTTGGATCCCAATCTGCATGCATTTCGGCCGGTGAAATGACCACTAGACCCCTATATATATGCCAGAATGTACCCATTATATACCCATTACCCTCCAGTAAATTAACATAGACCCTGGTATTCATCGGGGTTGGAAGACTCGTTTCCATTAGAAATTGGTGATTTTCAGTGTCTATGTTAATTTACCGGGGGGGGAATATCCAATATCCCTTTATATACATTCCATTATAGCAGCTTCAATCCCAATGATGTTCCATTGTATGCCATTTAATATCATACATGCCCGGATCAATTCCCATTAAAATTGCTGAAATCCCCAATGATCAATGAGAACATATGCCAATTTCATTCATATTCCATTAATATCCATTATACCCACCATCTCCATGCATGTCCCTAAACAGATCCAGTGCTAGGCCAAATATACAAGGTGGTGCTCCATAGTTAGCTAAGTTAATTCCAGTGACTTGGGTTTGCGGTGGAAATATTGAGCTACTTAAGGTGCTTGTTTGAAACCAACATAGATATTTGGGGGGGCCACCACCTTGTAATGCTTTGATCAAGAAACACTAAGGTACTAGTAAGTACTATTTTCCACTGATATTCCATGAAATACCATCATAGCATATCATATCCCATCATACCCATTGATATTCCGCGAATATGGCGATGCTGACTGTCCCTATTAAAATTCATAAATACTCGATATCATTGATGTTCCACTCGTTGATATTCATATATATATATATATCCCATTATAGTGTTTAGTTCATTATTTGGGGGTGAAAACCTTCTCATGGATCTAGACATAAATAGACCTTCTGGGTTGATTCATACGAACTTGGCTTATACCCATGATGGCCAATTCTAATATATCCATATAGTCATATAGTTATTGGCAATGTTTCATTGAAATCATTCATTGATGTCTACAAATATATATATATATATATTGGGCTTCCTTAAATGGGGAGACCTTACAATGGATGGTTCATTATGGAAAATACCATTAAAATGTATGATTTGGGTTTCCCCGATTTCAGGAAACCTCCATATATATATAAATAAATAATTATTGATATTATAATACCTAAAATATATCCCAATATTGATATATATATATATATATTTATATTGGTAAATTATAACGACCTCACTGCGACCTCACTGGAATCATGGTTATATAATAATAAGGGGAATCATCCCCAAATAGCCTTATTTCAGGTTAGTGAAATATTATAAATTAACCAGAATATATATATATATATTATACTGGTTGGTGGCTTCAACCCCTCTGAGACATATTAGTAAGTTGGGATTATTATTCCCTACATATGGAAACATAAAAAAAAACTGGTCCAAACCACCAACCAGTAATAGTAATATTGTAGTAATAACCATCCAATTTATATGAAATTTCAGGTTGGTGAAATAATATAATCTACCCAGATATAGATAAGATATATATAGCTAAGTTGGTTTATAAGATTTTGTAACTAAAATAACTAGGGTTTATGGTACGCAAATAACTATAGTTAGATGGGGTTATAAACCAACTTATAACTGGGGGCCCCACATTGTATATATGGGTGCTTCATCTGTTTGTTTTAAATAACCAGATGGTATATATATATACCCAAACACTGTCTGAGAAGGTACTTAACCCTCCAAATCGTACCCCAAACACTTCCTAAGAAGGTACTTGGATCCATAGGGTATTATTTTAGTAATAGCCATTGATAATTCCAAGATTAAACCATTAACATTCTATAGTGATAGCCATAAACCATCACCAAATCATCACCCAAATCACCATAAGATATATATATATATATTTGTGTATATTATATACCCACGATATCCAGTTCTAATTCTATGGCTTCCGAGGTTCCAAAGCCTTTGCGCCACCTTTGAGCCGCGCGGCGCCCTCGATGAACTCCATGAGCCTGTTTTTGTGGACAAACACCGGGAAGCCTTGTGGAAAACTGGGGAAAAACCTTGGGAAAACTGGGGAAAACCATGGGACAACCATGGGACAACTGGGGAAAACCATGGGAAAACTTGCATTTTGCATGATTTCACTGGGTAAAACTTGGGAGGATGGGGATTGAACTGGTTCAAACGTGGACAAGACCGTGTATTTCAGTGGGTAAAGCTCGGAAAACCATGGAAACACGGTAGGTAAATCTAGGGACATTCAGGATTTAACTCTGGGTAAAGCTAACAATGAATACCCTCTGGTAATTTGTTACAGTTTGCTATCTGGAAAATGGCCCAGTCGAAATCATGGATTTACCCATTGATAGCATGGTGATTTTCTATAGTTATGTTAGTTTACCAGAGGGTAATTACTGCGATCATAATAGGAATGATTCAGATTTGAGGTAAAAACCGCTGACGAATTCACTGAGATAACTCAGTTGAAACCGTAGCTGCGTAGCTTTCGAAACCTTCGGAAATTTTGGGGTTTGAGCGGGTAAAGATCTCCATCACCTGAATCTGAACCCTCCTAGGCTTCCAGACGTGATTTCCCCATCTCCTTAGTGGACTTTCCACGTCAGAGATCGGGACAAAGATGACGAAGATGTTTGACAGAGATCTGGTTACCCTCTGGTAAACTAACATAAATATGGAAAATCACATTTTTTCATGGGAAAATTCACTATAAATGGGCCATGTTCCATAGCTATGTTAGTTTACCGGAGGGTAGTAACCGGGTATATTTTGTGCATGAGAACAAGGCAAGACTTCGGGTCCAGATCATGCAAAATCTCAGGTACCCTGCATCGTTATCGGGGCTGCAAACATTTTTTTTTTTAAGTGTAGTTCATCGTTCCTTACAACAACACTCACAGCAAACCACAGCAATCTATTTACGCAAGGTGATACTGTGGGTCTTCAGAACAAAAATGTGCGATTAGGCCAACAGAAATAGGAGAATCACCAGCAAGAATGAGGGCTTCAAACATGGGAAAATCCATCAACAAACAAACTGCGGGCTGCCCACATTGGAAAAGTTTTGCATCAGGAAAAACAATTTATCCCCAGGCCACCTGTAAATATGATGCGATTTTCTCTACATTCAAGCTTCACTATCTGCAAGAAGATGTATATTTCACCATCACCATGTGGATTTTCTGCCCTGAGATTTAAAAACACGACACTTTGAGCGCTTCCGGAAGCCCTTCCTTCAACAGCTGTGCAAAAATGTGCAAAATCCATGGGTCGCACCCTGCAGGATGAACCAGTTGATTGTTATATGGGGGTTATATCTGGTGGTTGACCTATCCCTCTGAAAAAATATGCTCGTCAGGAAAAATGATGGAGTGAAATTCAGTTGGGATGATGAACTTCCCAATATGTGGGAAAATAACATTCATGTTCCAAACCACCAACCAGATATATTATGATATAGTATCCAATATATCAATGGCCATTTCAGGATCCTAAAATGGAGGTACCTACCATATATAAGGCCTATGTAAGGACTATGTAAGGGGATATACCCCCCAAAAAATGGCCTTATATGGTACTAACGTACCTCTATTTTAGGATCCTCAACATCTCCCATTGAATATATTTGGGACCATGAAAAGGGTGTGTTGAAAATATTTGGATGGGATTATTTAAGGGATGGAGCATCCAAAGAGATTCCCATTGATTCCCATGAATCAGCATCAGCAGGGACAGAAGGTTTAACTGTTTAACCTGAATCAACTGAAATTTCACGGATGCTAACCCTATTCTCATTCTACAGGTGGGGTCCCCCAAACGTTATTTTTGTTGGTTTATAAACCATGAAGTAACCCCATTAAAAATACTATATCTACCATAAACCAGATAAACCATAGTTAATTCAGCCACAAAGATGTTTGGCGTTTCTGAACGCAACAACCAACGGGGGCCCCATCCTGTATTCTGGACCCATCCTCCCAGGCAACAGCGTTTTTCCGTTTTTTAGGAGTCCAGCTGTCTGGATTCAACTCCAAGTCCCATCATTAAAACATAGCCGCTATATAAAGGCTAAATTGTGGATTTACCATAGGGAATCTTTAGTAGATCTACATAAGAACTATATTAATATGGATGGCACATGATGGCACCGAAAAACACCATGAATTACCAATGGGATTTCTGCCCATTTACCATTGATCCTTTCCCCATCGAAATCCATGGCATCATGGCCATCCATGGCCCCCTTTTTTCGCTTTTTTGGTCAAGTCTCCGTTATCCAGGAACTCGAAAAGACTCATCAGATCATGGTACTCCAACCTCGCTCTACGCTGCTGACATGCGAACGACTTGCTGCTCCAACAAGGCCGACTTTCAGCATGGATCTGATGAGAAAAACAACATATATATATATATATTAGGCATATGATAGCATAGCTGGCGAAAGATGAAGTTGTGCCCGACCGGGTCAACACAAACATGTGGAGAACCCTACAATGTGAGGCCCCCCAGTGATGTTTGTTGGTTTATAAGCCCCAGTAACTATAGTTATTTGCGTACCATAAACCATAGTTATTGGCGTTCTGTTCACCAACTTAGATATCTTGGGGGCCTCACATTGTATTGGTCTCCTTAGGAACACGATCAGGCGGCTAAGCAGTTGGACCCTTCCAGGTGGTGCCAAGGGGCTGTGGATAATGGTAGATACATCTACCCTCTGGTTATGACTAACAGTTTGCCATGGTATAGATGGCCTATAGAAATAGATGGTTTACCGAACTTAAAAATGGGTGGATTTTCCATGGCGAACTGTTAAATAACCAGATGGTATACAGGATAGTGCCCCCAGTTGTAACTTGGTTTGTAAACCCCAGTAACTATACTTACAAGTGCCATAAACATCCATAAACCATAGTTATTGAACTCAGAAACCGACTTCGCTATCTTGGGGGCCCCACTTTGTAAGAGAGCTTAAGGGTCTTTCTAAACATCTATTTATAAACCAATGGCTTGAATGTCTTGCCTGATCTGAAGCTAGATTTCGGCCTGGCTGGTCATCGTATGTCATCGTCCCGACTAACTTGGAATTGAAGGAGAAGCCCTTGAAAAATCCACTTAGAAAAACCATTTTGTAGGACATTTGCCACTATTATTTGTCAAATATATTGAATAGGTTTGGTAAGAAAACCCTTCACTATTGTCTTTGATGTGGTAAGAAAACCCTTTTGTCAACACTTCACATCCTCAATGACTCCAGGAAATTGAGCTCCCGGACTCCAGTTGACCCATCCAGAATTTCCTCAGTGCCCGTGCAGTGCGATCGTATCAACATGTATCCTGGATGCCCTTAGAAACCAACAAAAGTGGGATTCAAGCCCATGATGTGAGGGTATCACTAATGACGAGATTTAAGGACACCCTCCAGTAAACTCACATAGTTGTGGAAAATGGCCACTTTATAAATTACATACCTATTAAACATATTCAAATGTAATTTCTACACAACGTTATTTACCAGAGGGTATGGCATAGTGTCCCACGCACGTGCCTGACAACTAACATTCAGCCATGAAGCAAGGTGCGCCGCGTAGAGCGCCCAAGCATGAGGCAACGGCCCCAGGATGTCCACACCATATTCATCTCGTTTTGGGTCAGCGCTGCGGCTTGACCGGCCCCAATGATGGTACCCTTTGGCACCACGCGCAGTTCTCATATGGTGTAGACATGCCTATGCCTGCACACGGGGCCAGCAAAGCTGCCTTTTGTGCCACACCCCCAGCAAGCGCAGGCTAACTAACAATTCCCGGCCGGCCCAAAGCAAGCAAGTCCAGCCGTCCCGGCCATCCCAGTCAGCAAGACACAAAACGTCACCGCATATGAAGTCACCGCACGACTACAATCGGAGGTTCTGTTGATGTAACTTGCAGTTATAACCATTTATCAGTTATAAGGACTTATAACCCCATTTATAGAATGTATAATCCCATTTATAACCAGTTATAACTGGTAAATGGCCATAACTGTGGCAACCAAGGCAGATCTTCCAAATCTTCCAACTTCAAAGGACGCTGCGAATCGCCGGAGAGACACTGTCCATATGTTATGGTTTACCAGAGGACATATGCATTGCCTGGGCCAATCTTAGATACCCTGCAGCACAAAAAAACAAATTGTTAGCTGGCGAAAGTAGATATTCCTATTGAAATCGCAACATGTTAAAGGATTAGACTACACATCCAAGGTTATCCTAGTATGCAGGATAAATAAATATATGGCTGTAAAACCAATTCATGAACAGGATATCCAACCACATATCGGGAACTTACCAACCACATATGCCGAGCAGTGAGGCTATCCGGCTATCCTTCTACCTATGTCACCCTGGATCATGAAATGTTGATGGCTCAACCACCTTGAAACCTATATTGTGTTAATACTACTAGTATCTAAACTATCTATTTAACGATCAACCGCCATTGAAAATACAAGCTATGGAAAATGGTTAGACATTGTGATGTTCCAGTTCGCAAACTGTTAAATTCCCGGACGGTAATTCCCACTCTTCCACCTTTTCGTTGAAATCCCTGTTGTTGTGTGATGCACCCCACCGTGAAGTCACCATGAAACATTACCCTCTGGTAAACATTAACCAAAAAAAACTATGAACAATCACCATTTTTAATAGGTAAATAAACTATTTCTATGGGCCATGTTCAATAGCTATGTAAACGTTTACCAGTGGGTAAAGTCACTGGTTGATCATCCAGCACCTGTTCGCTTTTCCAAGTTTCAGCATCGGTGAATTCACCAGCTTTGCAAATTCCTGCCCGAGACGGCTGCTGTTTTTTCAACCCAGCCGAATCGCTGGCGGTGAGATATATCATCTTAGGTGTAAGTTACGAAAACATTGTGAAACTTAGATAGCTGCTAAAAGATCTAATTTTTGGCTGGTGAATGGACTCATTTTACAATTGATAGCAAAAGATTAAAGTACTAAAGCATAAACAAGGTTGACCCCGTTTATAAAGCCCGTGAAGTAGTTCGATATATCCCCCATAAACTACAGTAAGAGTTAAAGAAGTTGTGAACTTGGCCTCAGCTTGTGAACCATGACTGGTCCCCAAATCTGGATAATGAAGAATCCAAACCGATGAGATTTTAAATTCGTGTGTTTCATTGTGTTTTTTTTTTTAACATGAATAGATTCAAGATGATTTAAGATTCTATCTTGGGCTGCTATTATTTAACTTACAAAAAATAAGGATGACAAGGAATCTCTATTTTCACAAAGATCAAAAACTTGCCCCATCCCAAGTCCTACTCTATGGATCTATGATCCAGTCACGACTGGATATGGCTAATTCAAAGTGGATCGTATCGCCCAGGAAATCCTACAATGTGAGGCCCCCAAGATATCTAAGTTGGTTTATAACTCCAATAACTATGGTTTATGGTACGCAAATAACTATAGTTACTGGGGCTTATAAACCAACAAACATCCCGGGGGGCCTCACATCAATTGGGATTGTTATACCTCCAATTAGATTATCTAGCTAGGTTAGGTATTCAACTTATCTAGCTTAGCAATTTGGATTGTTGAACCTCCAGCTCAATAAGTTTGCCAAAAAACGATCAACTGTTAGTCAGCTGGAAAAACACATCCAATTTGAAGATTCCAACCCCATTCCCAACACGAACCGACCATCTACATGAATGGCCAAATTGGATACTTTGCTGTCTCTTTTAAGCCGGCTGGTAATCATATATTCCCATTTATGGCCAACGAAATATTAAGCTACCAGTCATCATCTTTTTGTTTACTACTACATTTCACCATACGTTCCCCACATGTTTTTCCGGCTTGACCACCTCCAAGCGTGACTTTCAATTGTTAAACCTTCCCTTGAGGTTAAACTTGATCCCGACAATTTGGTGGATCCAAGTCTTGTTGGTTTACTCAGTTTATTTTTTGCTGTTATATATAGTAATCTGGGGATGGGTCAAAACCTTGTACCCCTGGTGAACATCAAAATAGCTGGTAAATGGATGTGAATAACCCACTAAAAATGTATCTATAGGTATTGACCCATACCCATCTCTATTGAATACAACATATACGTATAGTAAGCACTCAGTTGTTGGGTTTACATTTGTTTACTGGTTTACAATTTGGCTTACTCAATATAACTAGCTGTTTCTTGCAAGCTAATGTCCAATATCCTCAATCACCAGTCGCCTCAATCCCAGCACTCAGATTTAGCCAACAAAAAATCCAACATGTCCCGCTAAAAACGAACGATTCTCCAAAGTGATCCTAGTAAATTCACCGGGTATTCAGTTTTTCCAATGGTCAAAGCTTGGTTTCATAGCAAGCATTTTGGTCCAAATGGAGGTTTCCTAAAATGAAGCTACCCCCAAATCATCCATTGAAAAAGATACGGGATTTTCCGATAAAAAATCATCCGAATATATCATCCATTTCAGCTGGGGAAATGCACCATTTATGGCTAAACCCCCAGTTATCTGGGTAAATTATCATATTTCACCAACCTGAATCTTGCGGCCATAAAAGGGGATGATTCCCCGAATCCTAACTATGATTAGGTCGTGAGGTAGAAGAGGGTGAGGTCGTGATCAAATTTACCCAGAAAAAAATGGCACCAGGTCCGATGTGTCACACGCCCGGTCCTCTTTGTTGATGGTGCCATCCCCTGAGGAATCCATCGTCATGAAGAGCTTCTTCACCTTCCTGCTCGCCGGCCAGGAGACATATGAGACATGTCACGGCTCAGTGTATATACCCTCTGGTTATTTAACATGGCCATGGACAATGGCCCATTTATAGATGGTTTACCTATTAAAAATGTGATTTTCCATGGCTATGTTAAATAACCAGATGGTAGATTAAAAAAACACAATGTTTTAAAGAATGGGAACTAAACATACTAAATCGAACATGGCGTATTCTATCTAAGGATGATTGTAATATATATATATATATATACGCCTGTGTGTTTGAAGTTTGTGTCGGATTCTATGTATATGCATTAATATGCAAAGCTACATTCTATAGAACCTGCTCCGCCAACAGCCCAGTGGCACCCCAGTGCCTCGTGTACAAAGCAACGTCTCTTTCCTCGATGAAAAGAAGCAGGTTGGCTGAGCAAGAGTCAATGAAACCAATGGTCAATGGAATGGTTTAAGGGAACACACAACCGACAAACTTTGGGAATAAATATCCATATATTGGGAATAATACTCCCATTTGACTTTCATATTCTTCAGAGGGGTAGGTCAACCACCAAGCAGTATTGCTTGGTGGTTTGATATGGTTTTTATGTTTGACCTGGGCAATGGCAAAATGACCATTTTCATAAGCAAAACCGATGGGAAACCATCAGATCAATGGAATGGTTTAAGGGTAACAGCTTCACCGGAAATCATGTTTTTTACATGTGCTTACCATCAAAATTCATGGGGGGCTCATGATGAGCAGCCTGTCTAGAATCATTTTGGAAGAATCACGAAATAACCAGTTTGAAATAATGTTTATTGAAAACTTGGACGTCTATTCCAATTAACTTGGATTTGCTGCCATAACAACAGCCTCACACAACTTTCAGTACATTCTTGAAAGGGTATGCATAAATTACAATAATTCACTCACTAGAAACAAGGGGACAACTCCTGATAATTATCATCTGGTAATTTAACATAGCTATTGAAAATGGCCATAGAAACAGTGAATTTTCCCATTAAACATGGTGATTTTCCAGAGCTATGTTAGTTTACCAGAGGGTAATTATCATCTAAATTTGAAAAAATGAAATTGAAACTAACTTGAAACTACAATAATACTGTGGATGAAGAAATCCAGCACCAGTTGAGAACGATGGTTGATTCCAGTATTTTAAGTTTGGGTTGAAACACCATCCGAACTTGGTGGTGCAGGATTTCGCTGGCCCATCCACACGATAAAAATAATTCACATGTTCTTCTGGTAAACATTAACAAAAAACTATGAAAAATCACCATTTCAAACGGGTAAATCAACTATTTCTATGGCCATGTTCCAGTTCGCAAACTGTAACAGATTACCAGGCCGGGGTAATTCCCCCGTCACAATTCCCATCATGCCAGTGACCGGTCGTGAGGTCCTGATCATTTACCCAGGCTACAAGATGATGCCCTTGGGCAAACATTTGTTGGTGTATTACCCTCTGGTAATTTAACATAGCTATTGAAAATGGCCATTTATAGTGGATTTTCCCATTAAAAATGGTGATTTTCCATAGCTATGTTAAATTACCAGAGGGTAATCCCCTGAATATAGATGTATCTACCATAAACATCCACTAGCCCATTGAGCAAAGCATGATTGTAAGCTACTTACTTAGTGGGATGAACTACCAAGAATCGTATATGAGAAACCAATATCAACCATTACCAACCTAGGTTTTCCATGGTATTCCCCTAAGATGTGGTATTTAATAAACTGAAGGTATTACTAACTCTCAATATCAACAACTCTTATTGGATTGGTTTAAAGGAATGTTTACAGGAACCCCCCATATTTGATGGTAAAAACCGTGGTTTCCGGTTAATATTTTCTCTTAAACCAATCCAGTGACACTCCTAACCTAAGGTTTCCCCTATGTTTTCATGGCCAATCAGCCAGAGGGCCCCTACACAAAAATGACCTAAAGTCTTAGCTGGTGAGTTAGTAGATCATCCCATACCAAAAGACAAAATTCAGTTAATTCGTTTCTACCCATCCAGTTGGTTAACCATTAGTCATTAGCAGTTACTAACCAACAACCATTACATTTTTCTATGAACCATTAACCTCTCTATAGCCATTAATAACCATTAACCACTAACCATTACTAGCCATCCAGTTGGTTAATCCATTTCAAAATAGCAAATTACATTACTGGCTGGTGGTATACCAATCCCTCTGAAAAAAATGACTTCGTCAGTTGGGATGATGAAATTCCCAACTGAATGGAAAGTCATAGAATTCCATGGTTCCAAACCACCAACCAGATTAAATCTCCATTTTTCCTGGTTAAATCACCATTTTTCTGATGGTTTTCCTATGGGTAAAAACCCGCAGACTTCTCCAATGGACGCCGTGGCACTTTCTGTTTGAAGGCCAGTTCTTCATCCGAGCTTGCCGTCTTCATGGTCTGTTGCACCTGGTTTTTCAAATGGGGTCATCATCATTATTTCATTAGTACCGTGGGAAAAACGATATATAAAGTATAGTGATGGGTATCATACAAAAAAATGGTGATATAAAGCATTTCCTTAAGCAAATCATGATCATATATAGGTTTTATTGCTGATATCAGTCACTGATATATTCAATACACTACCCATGACTGGGAATGGTTTATACCACCTATATATTTATGGTGATTTGTCATGGTCGATCAGCAAAATCCAAGTACGGTCGATTATCAGGCCCAGATGCTCCATGTATGGTATATTTACCTATTGTAAATTTGGATGGTATTTAAGGGGTAAATGTTGATGAATATTCCATACATGAAGCATATTTCAGTTTGTGGGGGGTAAACCCACTAAATGTGGTGCCCAATAGCTGGATGGTTTATAGGGGAAAATCCTGCTAACATGATTTGGGGGTGCCCCTATGGCCCTATTTTAGGAAACCCCCATTTCAGTAATTTGATATCCCGTTAATTTCGTTCATGTTTTGACAGTTTTGACAGCATAAAAAGGTGGTTTGGGGAAACTCACCATAGGATTTCCTGGCTTTTACAAATACTGGAGAAATATACAAGAATGGTTTCTATTGATGTGGATATTTCATCGGAATCAACCTTCACATACAATGTGAGGCCCCCAAGATAGCTAAGTTGGTTTATAAGTCCAAAACTATGGCACTATGGTTTATGGTATTTATAACTATAGTTAATGGGGTTTATAAACCAACTTATAACTGGGGGGGCCCCACATTGTAGATTTTATAGAACTTGCTGTATTGGAATGGCGTAAGGGGAGATCTGCTGTTGAAACTACGGGCTTTGCGCTGCAGATTTTCCCCCAACAACAATTCAGGGATGGCTTAGCAACACAAAGATGGGAGGTACCTAAGGCACTTGGATTAGATTCTCATTGGTTTCCGCAACCCGGACAAGGATTGAAGCGAAACTCTTTTGGAATAGTTTTCATCTTTTTGGGTCTGACTATATCCAACTTTGTTTTTGCTTGTCAGGGCGTAAGTAGATTTATCAATCATATTCTTCAAAGTTGTCAGTCTGATAGTAACCCAAAAAGGATGCAGTGAAACGTGCCACTACGTTGGGATTGAACTTACCATGTTCCTCCTTCTGTTTGGGAGCTACACAATGCACTTTGGACACTCAGCATTCAATGCTATGTGGTTACGAGCAAAATAACACATTTGGTTTCGGAACTAGGTGTGATCAAGGCCCAAAACCCGCCCCCGCGCTCCTAGACATCCCTAGTCAAAGACAATAAAGATCCGGTGCAACGACAGCAAAGACTTCACTGACCACCACCAGCACTACGAAAACCATCATCATCATCAATAATAATAATGATAGCAATATAATATACATATACATGTATGATAGTGATAATAATAGTAGCAATACTGATAATAATAATCATCATCATCCTCATTGTTATGTTCTTAGACATCGTCACCAAAGAAAATGTCAGCCGTTGCCAGCCCAAAACAATCCACAATGTGTTCGATCCGAGACTGGGATCGAAGACCATGCGCCTTTTCCACTGATAAAAGCTTCTTTCAATGGGACTTTCAGGATCCTAAAATGGAGCTACGTTCGTACCATATATCATATAAGGTCATATTTTGTGGGGATATTCCTTTACATAGGCCTTACATATGGTAGGTCCAATTGAGGTTTTTGTTTAAAATGGCCATTGATTCTTCGAGATTGTCCCGCTGTCTCAGTCGAGTATGACCTTGCTTTCCAATCATTTCCGGATTCGTAAATCCTTGATCCTATTTTTTGGGACACAAGAATTTCAATGGAACAAATCTGGTTGGAACAAATTACTCTTTGGATCTTTGTACGGCAATTGATCATCATGTTTATTATTATTATCTATATGTTGCTAAAGATGGTAAAACCAATAAATCTCACAATTTTGGCTGGCAAAATTTGTATTTCTCAAAAATTCCGATTATTCCCATGAAACTACCAGAGGTTCGGTACGATTTTGCAGGCGACCCACCAACTCATCTTAACAAAAATCAAGGCACAAACACGGCATTCACAACGTTCAAGACCTCAGACTGGTGGGGATGATTTGCCAATAGATCGTACCCTCTGGTAAACATTTACAAAAAACTATGGACAATCACCATTTTTTATGGGTAAATCAAATCCACTATAAATGGCATTTTCAATAGGTTTTTGTATGTTTACCAGAGGGTACCTGAACTCAACATCTTTCAACTTTTTTTTTTAAACGACGACGAGAGATCTCGACAACATCAGGCATCAGGATGTTGAACCCAAGTAGTCATGTGGTTAACGCAGCAAGAAACAACTGTTCAATCATTTGATTGAAAACCAACCAATCCTTCTCAACATCAAGGGTATCAAGAAACACATCACTGGTTGGTGGTTGACCTACCCCTCTGAAAAATATGAGTTCGTCAGTTGGGATGATGACATTCCCAAGTCATAAAATTCATGTTCCAAACCACCAACCAGATTAAATCTCCATTTTTCTTGGTTAAATCACCATTTTCTGATGGTTTTCCAATGGTTTTGTTCCAAACCACCAACCAGATCATCTGCGGAAACAGGGTTAGTGTCCCAGTCGGACCATCCAAGAATTCCATCCAACGACTCCGTTGCGGATCTGGTTACGGGCAAAAATTCCAGTCGGGCCCGTAACTCAGAAAGCTGAAAGGAGAAAGGTCCTTGAAACAGAAAACTTCAAGCCTGATATATATATATATATATATATGCGTGTGTAAATACTAGTGTATATATATATATATATATTTATATTATACTTGAGGCCGGGGGTGGATGACGAAAGCTAGCGGGGTAGGAGAAAGAAGGAAGGGAAGAGGTGAGTTGCGGAGGGACTGTCATCATCGTGTCGCGGCATTGTTCGTCCCAACGA
>Ga0126342_10004537_pt1 | contig 23795 bp, 22 predicted proteins | sample Cyp1metagenome_FD_92528 | JGI IMG/M metagenome (GOLD analysis project Ga0126342, IMG submission 92528) | Coral microbial communities from Lord Howe Island, Old Settlement Bay, Australia - Cyphastrea 1 metagenome | ecosystem: Host-associated > Invertebrates > Cnidaria > Coral ...
AGTAGTAGTAGTAGTAGTAGTAGTAGTAGTAGTAGTATATAGTAGTATATAGTAGTATATAGTAGTATATAGTAGTATATAGTAGTATATAGTAGTATATAGTAGTATATAGTAGAATGTAGTAGAATGTAGTAGTATGTAGTAGTAGTAGTAGTAGTAGTAGTAGTCGTAGTCGTAGTCGTAGTCGTAGTCGTAGTCGTCGTCGTAGTAGTGGTCGCAATTGTAGTTGTAGTTGTAGTTGTAGTTGTAGTAGTAGTAGTAGTAGTAGTGGTCGCAATTGTAGTAGTAGTAGTAGTAGTAGTAGTAGTAGTGGTCGCAATTGTAGTTGTAGTAGTAGTAGTAGTAGTTGTAGTTGTAGTGGTAGTAGTAGTAGTAGTAGTCGTGGTCGTCGTCGTCGTGGTTGTGGTGGTAGTAGTAGTAGTCGTCGTCGTCGTCGTAGTATTAGTGGTCGCAATAGTAGTAGTAGTAGTAGTAGTAGTAGTAGTAGTTGTTGTTGTTGTAGTAGTAGTAGTAGGAGTAGGAGTAGGAGAAGGAGTAGGAGTAGGGGTAGGAGAAGGAGTAGGAGAAGGAGAAGTTGTTGCTGTTTTAGTAGTAGTAGTAGTAGTAGTAGTAGTAGTAGTAGTCGTCGTAGTACTAGTAGCAGTAGTAGTAGTACCAGTACTAGTAGTAGTAGTAGTAGTAGTAGTAGTAGTAGTAGTGGTCGCAATTGTAGTTGTAGTAGTAGTAGCAGTAGTAGTAGTAGTAGTCGTGGTCGTCGTCGTCGTGGTGGTGGTGGTAGTAGTAGTTGTTGTTGGTGGTGGTGGTGGTGGTTTCTTGTTTGTTGTTGGCTCGGACGCCTTGAAGCGCGCAATGCCACGGGGGCAACTCTGCAAAGCAAGGCGCGTTTATGTGCATTTTGGGGTCGGTAAAAAGGTCCTTTGCACGTGCACATTGATGGGATGCCACGTCACGCATGGCGCCCTTAGATACCCTCTACTACGAAGTGTCTAAGATCCCCCCCTGGGAATAACTCCCAGGGTTCTAGAATGGGGATCGCGCGCAATTCTAAACCTTTGACCCCCCCATTGTAGACCAGAGTGTCTTGTGGTATGTTGTAATTTGCCACCACCGATTCCATGGACCATCCGAAAAGTTGCTTTTAAAGCACACAAATGTCCTGGACAGAAAGGCTCCTATGCGGAAACTATGATTGATATCTCTGGAAGTTCGGTATTATATAAGTTGGGACGCCTGCTTGGGGTTATAATATGAATTGCTTTCAGGCTTTCACCTTAATTTTTTTGCGTGGTTCTGTTGGAGCAGAAGACCCAGTGGTGTCCATAAAATCTTAGGTTCCTGAACGTAGATGTAAACCATTTACTCCAGTTCACTCCGCAGGTTTATGTTCACATGGGCCATGGGCCATGGATATGAAATTATCGCTTTGGCTGCGCAACCTCCGGAACCAAAACATGCAAAGTGCATAAACGTGGATCGAAAAAATTGGGGTGCCAAGAACAATTCACCAATGCAACAAGAGGTCCTGAAATGATATCTCCCAGCTCATTCTGTGGATTTGTCTTCGCAAGGGCCATAGATATGAACTTATACCCTTCATTCCTGCAAAATCTTCTGAACAAAGATGAAGAAAACAATTTGATTTATTACTCGGAGACTGTTGAGTCCTATACAAGGTTCTGAACTGATATCTCCCAACTCATTATGTGGATTTGCCTTCACAAGGGCCATAGATATATGAACTTAGACCCGCCATTCCTGTACAACCTTCTGAACAAAAATGAAGAAAATAATTTGATGTGTTTCTCGGAAACTGTTGAGTTCTACACAAGGTTCTGAACTGAGATGTCCCAACTCATTCTGCGGATTTGTCTTCGCAAGGGCCAGAAATATGAACTTAGACCCGCCATTCCTGTACAACCTTCTGAGCAAAAATGAAGGAAGTAATTTGATGTGTTTCTCGGAAACTGTTGAGTTCTACACAAGGTTCTGAACTGATATGTCCCAATTCATTCTGTGGATTTGTCTTCGCAAGGGCCATAGATATGAACTTATACCCTTCATTCATTCCTGCAAAATCTTCTGAACAAAAATGAAGCTACTCTGAAATTGTTGAATTCAATACAAGGTTCTGACATGATATCTCCCACCTCATTCAGCGGCTTTATCTTCACAAGGGCCATAGATATGGACTTAGACCCCCCAATCCTGCAAAATCCCTGAGCAACAAAATGTAAAAAACAATTTGATTCATCAACCGAAAGGTGTTGGGTGCCAGAAAGCTCTTTTAAAACACATTATATAAAGCATATTTCCAACTATTTAAAATACATATTGCCAAAGATTGGCTTACGATGCTTTTCCCTGATAATCACCTTAAGTACTAATCCTAAAATGAAATTATTGTCAGGGACGCGAATAATAAACAGCCCCAACCAATCAATTTTTAGAATTAAGATGAACCCCTCACATGGGATATTGATTTTAAAAATTGTTTTCTAAAGGCGATCAATTAAAGATGAAACTGTCCAACCTGAAATTTCCCGAAAATTACAATCTGGATCTATTTTTATTAATTTGGGGGTTAGAAATAGGAAGAGGGGATTGCATGGGAAACAGGTGGACAATTGAGTCTGTGAGATTGTGGGTTTTGCTTGGGTGCAATTTGTGATGCCTTTTTTTTGACAACAGAAAGGCTACAAAATGAAGGGGTTCTAGGATTATAAGCTTGATTTGATTCCAGAACGCTCCCAAAACAAGCTGCCAAAGGTCTAAAAGCAATTCGTTGATCTCCAGGGCACCCCCCTGGGAAAATCATTTCAGACACCTTTTTTGGGGGTTTAAAATCTTCCTCAAGGGTGCCTGCTCGTTAATACATGTTCTATGGGTTTCAGACACGCGTTACTTGTATCTTATACATGTTCTATGCTAAATCTTTCGCATCTTATACCAGTGCTACGCTAATAAACGATTCGTATCCTTTCGTATCTTATACCTGTACTGCGCTTTAGATACATATATACATATATATATATACATATATATATATATATACACATTTATATAATATACACATATCTAATTATATAATTATTATATACAATATTTATATTTACATATATATATATATAATATTTATATCTTATATGCATATATGTGTACTTATTTATATTTATTTATATATGTATATGTATATACATAGTATATATATATATGTTTTGCACATTTATACATAAATATATATGTTCAAATATATGTATTTATATATATATATATGTGTGTATCGTGAAGTGCGTTGGTTTCTTTATTTGCCATTTTTGTAAAATCCAGAAACTACTACTTGCAAAGGTTGAAACCATTTGCTAAATACTAGAAACCATTTTCTAGATTAGTAGAATGTGTAGCAACCATTTGCTAGAAAAGTAGAATATGTAAAACCATGTGCTAAGGAAAGTAGAAAATATAGAAGCCATTTGCTAAATCATGTTGATATACCAGGAACCACTACTTGAATTACTTTGCAAGTAAAATGGTCCCCAATTCATTCCTTGGTAGCGCCGGAATCTCGGGAGCCTGGATGGGCCTCGGGAGTGGAAGCCCCTGCTTGAAATTCGCTGACGTTTTTCCGCGGACGTTTTTCATACCGCGGACGTTTTTTCCGCAATGTGGTTCGTCGTCCGCTGTGAGGGACGGGTTTGAACTACCTCAAAATGGGGAAACTTCAAACTAGCTGGGCTCAATCATGGATGATCATCAGTTTTCCCTCAAAGAAATTCTCTTGTGGATTCGTTTGGGGTATACCATAGTATACCACATTTTGAGACAAACCCACCAGCTGTTGAATTCCACTTCTGTGGGGGTTCCTTTGTTTGGATGGCAAATAGTCGTGCCAGACAATGTGGGCCGCAGTTGCTGCATGACACCCCTGGTGTCTTACTTGACCAGGTGAGTCCATGCAGTCCCGCTGATGGCTTGCATGCCAGCTGTTTCATTGCCTGGGTTCCACTGTGACGGGGATCTAGTGTGACTTCTAGTCATGACTAACTAATATTTTGCAAAAAGGAAATGACACATTCACAGCGGGTGTATACCGGGTTTACCTATTGAAAGTGGCGGTTTCCATAGCCAAGTTAAATTACCAGAGGGTACGATCAAACCATCCCGCAAGTATCCATTGGTCAACGGGGATCTTCATGACCGCTGCAGATGCCACATGCGAATCAAGGGCGGTGTGTGTTTCAACAAGAAGTTCAGCAACTACTTCTTCTGATTCTGCAGTTTTTTGATGATCTGGAGATCCAAATAGTCAACCTGCAGGTTTTTCAGGTCCAGCCTGGTGGAATCTTTCCGGCTGAGCATGGTACTCTGACCCCAGAAGTTTCTCACTTTCTCCAAGGCTCCGAGGCTGAGAAAGGGGAAATCCATGGCGGAACCATGGTCCAAATCCATGGGTCCCATGGTGGCAAATCGAGGGCCATCATCCCAGGACCCACGATCCTATGGGATGTGGCTCTTCTTTTGTGCAGCGCGTCGATTTCGCAAGATGCGCCTGTTTGAAGCGAGGAGCTGATTGAAGCATTTTTGGTGGCCCATCATCATACCAAGCGGGATGGTCTTTGAACAAAAACAAGGTGTACTGTACCATCCACATCCATCCAATGTTTCAATTGTGGCAATCACATTTTTTTTTTCGAAATCCCTGTGTGTTTGGTTCTCACCATTCTACGTTTTCTTTCAAACATATACATATAAAGAATCCCCCAAAAAGATACAATCGTATTTCCAGAATAGATGATCATTTTTTAAAATTTTCCCTCCACAGTTTCCAGGCGTCTAACTTTTCTATCGTTTTGGTGGGTGATATAAAAGATACGGTAGGATTAATAAACATCAAACACCAGGGAGAAAGCTTTGGAAGTTGCGACGTCGAAAAAGTGCACGCTGTTGTGGCGCGAAGCACATTTGCAGGTGAAACTTTTGGAAGTTGCGATGTCAAAAAGGTGACCGCCGTTGTGGCGCGAAGCACATTTCGAAGTCAAAATGTACAGAACACATCAGCCTCGGACCACTTTTGGAAGTTTAGATGTCGAAAAAGTGCACGCCGTTGTGGCAAAGCACATGTCGAAGTCAAAAGTGCAAAAAATTGATGGGTACGGAGCACTTTTGGACGTTCAGATGTCGTTTCGTGTGGCAGGTGCGAGGGATTGTGCACCCTGCCACAAGTGAGTAAAACGTGAGGGTTTTGTAGCATTTCCAAAGCGATGGCAGGCGTGGGGCATTGGAAGAGGATCCGCAAAGATGCATGTCGCGTGGCAGGCGCAGTGCAAGAGACATGTTCACCAGAGATGTTCAGAGGTCAGGGCATTGATTTCCTGAGACGGGTTGCATTTTGGAGCAACAGATCTTCAGGTTTACTAAAATGATCTAAAATGATTTTCCGTGACAGGTGCAGCACTTCGTATGACCTGGCATCACTTTTTCGTGGCAGGCGCAGCATGTTACACATGGAATGGAAAAATCGCAAAACGCATTGGTACGAGTTGTTCTCCACTTTCCATTTTTGAAGGAAGTTTCCAACAATTGCTTCGTTTTTTGATGTCGTCAATGTCGAAAGCTGAGGAAGTCTCGCAGAATTGTTTCGTTTTTGACGTTGTCAAGTTAAAAAACTGAGGAAGGCTCGCAGAATAGCTTCGTTTTCAAGCTTGCAGCTAGACAGATAGATAGATAGCTACGACTACAACTACAACTACCACTACACTACACTACCACTACTACTACAACTACAAATACAAATATACTACGCCACAATACACTACACTATAACATCTAATTACACAACAACGATAACAACAGCTACAACAACAACAACTACTACTACTACTATTATATACTACTACTATTATATACTACTACTATTATATACTACTACTATTATATACTACTACTATTATATACTACTACTATTATATACTACTACTATTATATACTACTACTATTATATACTACTACGACTACTACCACTACTACCACTACTACCACTACTACCACTACTACCACTACCACTACTACTACTACTCCTACTCCTACTCCTACCACTACTGCTACTACTACTCCTACTCCTACTCCTACTCCTACTACTACTACTACTAGTACTACTACTACTATATACTACTACTACTACTACTACTACTAGTACTACTAGTACTACTACTACTACTAGTACTAGTACTAGTACTACTACTACTACTGCTACTACGACTACGACTACGACTACTAGTACTAGTACTAGTACTAGTACTACTACTAATACTAGTACTAGTACTACCACTACTAGAGCTACAGCTGCAACTACAAGTGCAACTACACTACATTACACTACTTTAATTACACTTCAGCACACAACAACTTCAATTGCAACTGCAACTGCAACAACACGACTACATTACACAACGCTACACTGCACTAATTACATGCATTACGCTACAACTACAACAGCAACTACAACTGCAACTGCAACTACCACTACCACTACCACTACATTGCGCTACACTACGCTACACTACACTACACTCCACTCCACTACACTACACCAATTACATTGCATTACTACACTACACTACATCTACAACTGCAGCTACACTACTTTACACTACACTGCACTAGACTACACTACACTATACCACACTACAGTACACAACACTACAGTGCACTACACTACACTACAGTGCACTACACTACACTACACTAATTACACCACACCACATCTACAACTGCAACTGCAACTGCGCTAATTACATTACATTACAACTACAGCTCCAATACGCTACAACTACAGCTACAACTGCGCTACAGCACACTACATCCAGCAAGTGTGGCGAGGTGACCACTGCAACCATTGCAACCACTCCAAAAACAGAATTCCAACCACCTTTCGGTCCATCTGTGGATTCGCTCTGCCATCCGTGATTTACAACAACCAACCTCTCCTGTAGGTTTCCTATCTTTGAAACTTCCGCCACCGCCTTGTGCGGTACTACTGGTATATCTTTCTATGTATTTTTTTGAGGGGGCAGGGCGGTCGGTATTTTAGTATCAAATTAACATCACTAAGTTTCTGGCTCATTTTACCACCAGGGTCGGGATTATTTTAGCAATCCGGGGTTGGCATCTACCATGGGCAAAACAATGCCATAAGCCACTCATGGCTGTGAATGTTAAGTTTATAGCATTGTTTTTACCCACAATATATACTGTAATGATGCTATTCACATCCTTTTTTTCCTTCTTCTTGAAGCTCCAAGGGCTGCAGGATTCTGTGCAGCAAGAGCTGTTCGAGCTCCGAGGATGGAACCTGGCAACGGAAGCTCCCCCAATGTGATAAATCAGAGACATCAATACCATTTGGTAATGTAACATGCCGTAGCTATGGAAAATGGCCATGTATAGTTCGTGATTTACCTGTTAAAACATTTGACTTTCCTTACCTATGTTAGTTCACCAGAGAGCACAGCATGACATATATGATATCATATCTTTATATATGCATGGATATGGGTCAAAACCTGCGAGGCCATATTTTGGGAAGAGTACCCTTCATTTACCGGCTATTTTGATGTTTCCCAGTGTACTGGAACGTTGACATATATGTATCTACATACTGTATATATATAATTATATATATATGTGTGTATGTGTGTATGTACACAATCAGTAAATAAATAAATAAATATTTATTTATTAATTTATTTAAATGATTTTAAATAAATACATTCATTATAGTGTTTACATTGTTTTCAGAGTCCAGATTCGGTGGGTTTCCAGGCATGTTCCAGTGCTGGAGGGTGCTGAATTTTCATTTTGGCGGCAGCCATGGTACACTCCCCAAGCCAGCGGCGCGAGGGTACCCAGTCAGAAATGTCCCTGATGGGGTAAAATGATAATAAACCATTTGCAATCACTGACCAGAAAAGGCGCGGTTCCCGAAACTATGTGGAACTGACAGTTGAATGGAATGTTCTTACCACATTGCTACAATTTTAAATGTGTTTAATTGTCAAACCAGGGCACGCTGTCAGGACATACTGTGACGCGTGCTAAGACATGTTGGTTACCTCCAGATGTCCCCCGATACATGAATCGAAAGCGAGAACTGACCATTCGCGCCACAAGGATACCAGGTCCTCAGACATGGACACAAAGAAAAGCAAGGGATAACATAGGATAACGGTAGTCACACAACCGTTGTTGAAGTGACCCCAGCATATCCCAAAGCTAGGTGACCCGAATGCCAGAATTATGTCAAGGTGATCGGATGCTTAGTGTACATGTTGACCGGTGTACGCGTATACATACATGTAAATTAATCTGAACACGCATGACTACCTTTGAATAATTGATCATGACCTAGCCTAGCCCCAAATGGGTCCCAAACCTGGTGAAAATGATAGAAGGAATAACCAAATTTAGACAATCCGACTTGTTCCTCTCTTGCCCAAACATATGTTGTTCCATCCAGTGGGCCAGCCGTTTGATAATATGTTTTCTTGAAGCCACTCTAGTTCACCAAGTTACACCCGCATATCATTTCTAGGAAAACTTAGTTTGGCAGTTCGATGTTTTTTTTTCAAGCTGGTGATGGAGAGAGAGAGAGGAAGGAGCGAGAGAGAGAGAGAGAGAGAGAGAGAGAGGGGGGGAGAGAGGGAGAGAGGGAGAGAGAGAGAGAGAGAGATGCAGACGAGGGTTCAGTGGGGCCGGGTTGGTTTCCCACAAATAGAACAATCAATGTATTCCAGCTCGAGATCCTTGCCTATTTGTGTGCATTATTTGTGATGCGTAAGCCGGGTAATTTTTCACGATGCTGAAGTATCACCACTTGGGAGGCTATTTCTTAAACATGACATGAATGAATTACCGGAAATCGAACATGGAAAATCGTTGAAAATCGGAAAGCCCATGAAAATCCAAACCCCCATCTAGTTCGATGCCGCCGGGCGGGGCAAATCGTGGCTGGACGGCTCGACGCGCAGTATCACGATGGAGAGAGGTTGGTAATTGGTAATTCCTTTAATTCATTATGTATTATATGCCATATGGTATCTCCCCATTATGAATGGGTTGAAGTATATTGAAATGTTGACCATTGTTGATCCAATCCCCCCAATATTAAACACCCCCGGCCATTCTAAGGTGTCACATATATGTGATTATATATGTGTAAATCCCCTGGGTTCTGCGAGGTGGTTAATATTAGGGGAGTCATATTAGCAATGCATTTTGTGCCCTCCCTTGAAGCCCGTCATTTGGTCTCATTTACCGGCACAAGCCCCGCAACTCCAATGCAAGCAATGGATTTGACGTTAACTTCCCCGGAGGGCATGTCTCTAATTTGCTGGTTGATACCACTGACTTGCACATTGCCTATGCCTACCATTTCTATTTATTATGTATGTATGTATGTATGTATGCATGTATGCATCCGTGTATGCATCCATGTCTTTCTAGCATTGTATAATTTGAGGTCTTCATTGAAACCTTGTGTAGCCTGGTTTGTCATGGGTGATTATGGCTGATTTGGATCCTGTGATATTAGATGCTGTGCGAGGCGGCCTGTATCCATGCAAAGCCTGCGGATCAAAACAAGGCGGCTCAACAGGGGCATGGCTCCAAATTATTGACTTGCATTTTCGCCTGGGATTGGTCAAAACCCTTTACACCCCCGGGAACATAGCTGGCAAATGGACGTTCCCCCAAAAAAAGTGTATAGAATGGTTTAGGAATGTATAAAAAGAATATATATATATGTTATATAAATATGTGTGTTATATATATATATATATGTGTGTGTTGTATATGTATATTTGTTATACAATTTATGTTATATATATATATCGGTTATATATGTTATATATATATATATGTTTTACACACACATATATATATATATATACATATGTTTTTATATATTTGTTATATATATATATAAATGTTATACAGTATATATATATATATGTTATATAGATGTTGTATATATATATATATATATATATGTGTGTTATATTATAAATTTATATCTGTAATTATTTATATACTGTATATGCATGTGTGTAAATATTGGTCCATAGCCAAATCTGATTGACAACTACAAAGAATGGGATGGTTACATACTAAAGGTTAAAGGTAAAACATGGGTATTGAGATAATGTTTAGTGTACTCGCTTCAAATGGGTGGTTTCGATAATGCTGGAAATTAACCGGCTATTTGGGTCAACTGGTTATTTTGAGCCAGATGTTGCTATATGATGGTTTATGGAAATCTACTGGAAACCATTGGTGGCAAAATCGATGTGTCCCACCTATGAGATATATAATCTATCAGCGGTTTATGTTGTTAGTGCTTTGATTTTTGCAATATATGCAGTAAAATATTTTAAAAAAAAACTACAGGACCAACACCAGATAAATTATATGTTTATAAGATTCATTGTCGCCCGCCCATCCATGATGGTGTTGTTTTGTTTGGTTTCCAAATGGCCGAAGTGGTTAGTTGATGGAACATCCCCCATGATGCTATTGCATCCCCCAAAGTTGTGGCCAACTTGGCCCTCCGCTCACCGATTTTGGCCCGGTGGCTTGAGAAACGACATGTCATTCATGAACAGCAAACCCCTCCCTTTCCTGCTGATAGAACATGTTGATATGTTGATCAGTTTGGTGTTTTTCTAAGTCTTGATTTTTTGATGATTTTGAAAACTCAATGGCATACTTGCATGGCAAGTGTGACACCACCATTGTTGATACAGCAAAATTGAACCCACGAAATGCACCATACACAGAATGGGCACGTCATGTTTCAATTTCTTTTTGGGGGGTTGTTTTTTTGGTTTTGATTATCCTCAGTGTTGCTGCAGTTAATTGGTGGCATGAGAGCTGCAAAGGAAACCTCGAGTTTATGGGATTTCCCGTGGTTTCGTTGTTTTTTTCATTCATTCGCGGCCGCTGGTTTCATTGTGCGTTGCGCCATGGGGCGCGAATTCCGCCTCATGAACGGGGATTCGGTGCCAGGCCGGGACAGCGATATCCTGGACTAATCGACCCCAAACGGCTGTTGAATTGGAGGGGTTCCATTGAAGTATCAGATTATGACTATTTGGGGAGAACCCTCCTAATAAACCATGGACCATGGTTTATTATTCCAGTGTTGACATTGACAGTTAGCCTCTGGTCATTTAGCAACAACCACTGATGTCTCATTGTACGGCACCTATTGTGTGCTCTATACGTAGGATTTTGGAATTTAACATGGCTGTGGACGACCACCAGTCTTAAATGGACCATGTTCGATAGCAGCTGTTACATTGCCATTACATTGCCTAATAATTAGTCACTTTCAACATCTCTTGACTGGGGGTGAGTCACCCTTTTTTCTCCCCTTGGACATGTAACCAGCAGAGTAATGATAACACACCAAGAAGGGGCCCACAAAGCACGTTTCGATGGGACGGTATTGAACATAATGAGGAATTGCCAAAATATGATGATATGGGCAATTATTCACACCGGACCCAAAGATATCCCAAACTCTTGCAGGCTTTATTTTATTATATAATCAAAACAATGACAACACTATTTCAGGAGACCAGACTGTTTGACACAATTTTACACGCTAACTCCTCGCACTTCAGGTGCATATCCCGGACCTCTAAACTTGCGTTTGAGGATTATTTTTCTCCTTGGCCATTTCAGCTTACTTGTCTTCCCTTGGCAATTGACCATTGATCAGTTGACCTTAGTGAGTTGAATGGATTCAATTGTTCGACAAAGCTAAGCAAGTCCCTGGGCAATTCCAGTCATCAATGGCTTGAAAATGATAGAACCAGTTGTGCCCATCTGTCTTGTCATACCATGTTTGTCGCTGATGAAGACCGAGCCGCCATGGCCCCATGTGGCGCTGGAAACTGACGCTTCGGAGGTGGTGCTTTGTAGCTTGTGCACTGTGGATGGGGATGCCTGGGTTTTTGGCACCCCGCCTGATTACCCTGGACAGCACTAACACGTTACTTCGTCTCCGAAGACCGGTGGGTGAGCTCTACCTTCAGCGACTGAGCAAGGTGCCTGGTGTTGCTGTTTCTGCAGATGACCTCACGTGCCGTTGCAGGGTGGCCATTGCACGGCAATCACAAAGGAGCCCTTCCTTCGGTGCAGCAGAGCAGGGATGCCGGGCCTGGTGGCGCAAAGTGGTGGCAGAGACGTTGGAAGGTGCCGGAGTGGGAGCCGACCACAAGGACTTTGAAGGGATCTTCCAGCATTTGTACGACCTGTTTGCCGGACAGGAAGCTTGGGAGCTGTTCCCCCACACTAGATCGACACTTGACTCCTTGCGTCACTGGTGCAGTCAAAACTCCTGTCGCTTGGGCGTGCTCTCGAACATGGACGACCGGTTGGAGATGATTTTGGAGCAGCTGGAAATTAGAGATTGCTTTGACTTTGTGCTTACATCCTACGCAGCTGGGGCCGAAAAACCTTCCAGTGAGATCTTCACAAAGGCCATGGCATGTGGAGAAGTGCTGGAACCACAGCACTGCTTGCATTGCGGTGATTCGAAGAAGCTTGATCTCCATGGTGCTCTACGGAGCGGTTGGTGTGCCGCGCTACTGGATGAAACAGCAAAGCGAACAGCAGTGTTCGATTGCTTTGAGGACATAGGGATGGCGGGGCCGCTGTCCGTCCACCAAAGCGCTTGGAAGATGCCAGATTTGAGCCACCTACCAGGCTTGCTGATGCGTGAAGCGTAGCCTGGAAAAAAAAGTTGCTCCCATCTGACCTGTGGATAAACGCCGGCATTTGTGAAATCTTTTCTGACCCTCTTGAATTCTCCCCCATGCACTACTGTACATGTCCAAGCATGTAGTATATATATGGTTGTATAATGTTGTATAATGTTGTATTGTCATGTATACATACAATTACATACATACATGATCAATCATTATCATACATGTTTATTCATGTTTACATATGTGACATTACTGTGCACTTTACGGGCCAGGAATGTAACATGTCTACAGGGAACCTGAAACCGCTAGAAAGGCAGCTACTGGGGTTTTAAAGGGGAACTGTTGTTTTGATAAAATTGGTATATCGCAAAAACCGGTACAGTACTCTCAAAATGGACCGACCATTTCAGAGGTTTTGGAAGTTCCAGGTAAATGCAAAAAAATCACCATGAATGTAGATCTTTTTTCGGGAAAAACAACCATGGATTTTCATGTCCATTACTTTGATACCAACCCGGATGAATAAACCACCGGGTTATCTATTGGGGGGTGCCAGACCCAGATTCAGAGTGTCAGGCGAAGGTTTGGAGGATCCAGCGCTGACAGTGCCAGCGGCCAGACAAATCATTGCAGAGCAGCTGAAGTTGCAGGCACGAATTTGAGCTGAAAAAACATAGGGAATTTGATGGATTATCCCTGAAATGAGGGATCCCACCATAATTTAATGTGGCGATTTAGCCAATTTAAATAAGTGATTTGATTTATTTTTACGCTTCATATATGAAAACAAAAAACAATATTGTTTTTTTTCCGTAAAGATATGTTTAGGATGTACATCATCAACAAAAGATATGGTTTCTAACCATCAACATTTGATGGATTTAATCATTAAATCGTGAAAATTGGAATTAAAACAATTCAGATCGGGGGATTTGACCTGCGACCTGATATCACTGAAACTTGCGATATTTGAAATTTGGAAACCATTTTTTTACAAAGACATTGGAAGAACCAACTCAAAACTGTAATTTGTCACGTGCCAAACCATGAAATGGCCCAATCATCATCGGGATGGTTTACTAGTCCAAGTTTTTGATGGTAACCCTGTTCCTGCCAGGGATTGCCGGGCTCTGGTCATGAAAATCCCTGGTGACTACCCTTTAGAATGGTCACTGCGATAGCAACGATACACTCTACGGTGGCAAGATACTTGGATTTGTAGCGTGTGTATTTGAATTTGTACATATGAAGTTGCTACAAATACACACGCTACAAGTGGCACAATGATGTTAAATTGCTACGAAACTGTGGTTAGCGATGGGACCTTTCCAAATTATGTTGATGTCCTTTTCATGAACAAGGAGTTTTGACAGCCGCACACATGGCTACATGAATATATGCACACTTGAAAGGTGTATATATATATATGTGTATATATATACACAAATAGAGATATACATACACACACATGATAGCAACGACGGAATCCCTAGAACATGTACTGTTCTTGCATAGGTACTGTATACTTTTGGGGCCGCAAACTTGAGACTCCGGGGCTCTGGTTATGCTTCGCAGTAATCATCCTCAAAGTGGCTGACCATGACCAGTAATCCAACCCGGATTATTACGAGCCCCATTAAAGATCATTAAAGTAGTTTGATATATCTACCATACACTCCCAAAAGTGAACTTGCTGAAGAATAGCTGAAGAATAGGTGAATGGTATTTTCTTTTAACAATGACATTTTCCACTGCCATGTTTGACTGGATGGCGTTGCTGATTATATATGTGTTTCATAGTGTTCAGCTGGTCATTGATAATTTGTACTGGCAATCATTCAAGAACAGTCAATTTTGTTTTTTTAGGACCTACTACTGTGGATGAACTCCTGCGCCACCAAAAGGATGGTTGAAAGCCCATAGAATGGGATGCTTACCACCGAACAAACCACCGTTTTCAACTGGTGCAGGATTTCTGTCCATCCACAGTATGTCATCATCTCCGAAGAAATGAATTCATCAAAAAAATCATCTATGAACCTCAGCATATAATGGGACAAACCACCTATCAAAAGACTCCCTTCATAGCGACATGAAAATCATGAGATCCCCTCTCAATTTCAAACACATCCAAGAAAATCCCAGAAAAATGCCCTGAAACTCCCATGAATTCCATCGATCATAGTGATCTTCCTAGACATTTTCATATTTTTCATGGAATTTCCCATAGTTTCTCCATATTTTCCCGAAAAAATTTGCCCCCAATGCCAGGCACGGCAGGTGGTCCTCTTCGAGACAGGCCTTCTTTCAGACACCGATGCGCTGCCTGACGGACTGATTCAGATCTACATCCAGGCGACGTCGGATCATGGCGAGAGAGCCCAACACGTAATGGGATTAGGATTGTAATGGATTGTAATGGTGCTTAGAACCATCAAAAAAAAAATATATGTATATATAATATGAGATATTATATATATATGTGTGTGATATACTGGGATATAACTTAAGATATAAGCAACAATAAAATGAGATGTGTTGCCTCAGCTACTCAAACGTGGCTTGCTGGAAAATCCACCATTCAGTTCGATGATTTTCCAAGCCAAGTTTGATTCCTAAAGGATTTGTCCATGAAAAGTGGGTGGTAAGCAAAAATAGAGGTGTAAAGTGTAAAGAGTCAAGTAGCCTTGACCATTAAGTTAAATTACCCTCTGGTGGTTATTTAACATAGCCCTGGAAGCCATGGCCCATAGAAATAGATGGTTTACCTATTAATAGCATGGTGGATCTTTCCATGGCAAACTGTTAGTCATAATCAGATGGTAACAAATATACAGCAGTATATAGATCTAGTAAGTCCATATTAAGATATATTAAGTCCCATTAACCCATATTAAATTAAATCCCTATTGTTGATGGTAACCTATGGTATTCTTATGGTTAAAGCTTCAGCTTCAAAGTCCAGGAGTTCCAGCGACGGCCACGCAGGAGATCAAAGTCTCTATGGAGGAGTTCCTGGCCAAGGCGCCAGGGATTTTCCGGGAAAAATGACAGTTGAATCCCCTGTATTTCATGGGAAAACCCATGGAAAATCAATGGTTTCTGGTTTCGATTTTCCCACCAATCCATTGATAGATGATTAATGGTGGATGTAAGTATTTCCGGATATGTCCCGTGTGACGCAATCACGATTGTTTTGTTTGCAGGAAACCAATCATAATGATATGATTAATGGTAAACAAAAACAACATCGGATTCCCGCAAAACGTTTTAACACATCCACTGAAGGTGTCATTACGTTTTCAACCAGTTTTTTAGTTTATCCAGTTATCAGGTGGTGTATGAAGCAAATATTGTTCATGATATTATGATGTGATGGGGAAATTGCATTGCATGAAATCAATTGTGATATACAAACCTTGATGAGCATCGCAGATAGCAAGTTATAGCAAGTTGTTGTATGTTGAACAAGGCTTGCACAAGGCACTTTATGTTGTGACTTAGAGTGACTTAGTCCCCTGAATCCCTTATCACATCATCTACACGGAGTGGCATTTTGTCAGGACTAAACTGTGATGCTTGCTACCCGGCCTGGTAAACATACATATATAGCTATTGAACATGGCCCAATCGAAATAGTGGATTTACCCATTAAACATAGTGGATCTTTCCATAGTTATGTAAACGTTTATCTGAGGCTAACTATTTTCCAAGTACTAAGTGGGACGTCACTTCTTAGCTCTTCGCCATCTAACTGGGATGTTGACTCCTGACCCATCATTACTACTAGAGTCACGTTAGTCACATTTTGCATGTGTTCACAGCGTGCAAAAACCCACAAACATGGTTGTGCATACCATCAGTGGATCTATGTTAGTTTTTTTTTCCAAACATGTTCAAGCTGCATGTTTCCACTAACGTGGCTGTGAGGCTGGGCAGCAGTAATGTCAGACAGACGGATATTGTAAATTACTGTGCATTTTCCTTTGTTTTGGGTATGTATAACAAAGCACATGTATTTTCTCTTATGTATTTATTTAGTTTTTTTTTCTCCCCTATATATGCACATGCACACACAGAGCTATATATATATACATACGCATATGCCTATGTATGCGCATAGGCACATCTAACTTGATATAACTATGTAAATATTAAATAACTATAGGATATTTTTCCAACTTAGTCCAGCACATCCCCGAGATCTCAGGCACGCAAGAAGCCGGCGGATTGCAGTGAGCTTCTGCGACTCAACGTGATGGCGAATCTGAGCGCGTTGCCCACAGACGTGGGCGAATGGTTTCCGGCCCTCACTCATCTTTTCTTGACGAACAATCACATCTCACACTGCCCGGAGACTTGCTTTGAAAAATTGCGAATCCAAATCCTGACTTGTACATCTTGTTGCGGTGAGCATCAAAATCAAAATGGCCACATGGATATCCAACCCTCCAAATAGGCCCAGGTTGTAGGCTACACCCCAAATGTCAAAGGGAAAGTTGATGATAGACTTGTTTAATCACTGGCAATTCTTAATCAGGCATTTTCATGGGAAAATCCGAAACTCCTATGAATGGATTGATAGGGTTATTCAATATGACTTGGTGGTTGGGTCGGTTGTGGCTGCGGACAGGTATCTAGAGTTTTTGTTTGGAGGGTTCTCATTTTGCATGACGATCACAATAGGTAGGTTATCCAAACTATACTTTGACAAACAACATATCCCACAGCTTGCGAGTCAGGCTAGGCATTTGTTACAACGGTTTACAACCATATATCTGGGTAAATTTCATCACGACCTCACTGTTCTCCCTCACTGGAAATCATATAGTTAGGATTCGGGAATCATCCCCTTTAATGGCCGAACTATTCAGGTGAGTGAAATACGATAATTTACCCAGATATTTTTATATATATATATATACATACACCATCCATCATTATATGTCCATCACATATTATATCTGGTTGGTGGTTTGGAAGATGGCTTTTATGAGTGCCTGCTGCCTCCCAGGAAAGCATTGGCAGTTTGCAGAAACTCACCGAGTGACCTGGTGAGATCTGCCATACCCATGTGGCACCATGTGGTAAACCCATAAAACATCCCCAGCTCACATGGTTGTTTTGTGGCTGGTATTAAAAGGAAAATCCCCAGCCATGGTTTATGATGTTTATGATGTTTATGGCATTGGGTTTTCCCCACGAATTACCCAACCACCTTGCGCATGATACCCTGGAAGGTTTGATTTCGACGGAAATCAACTGGCAGACCTACCTGAAAGTTTTCAGCAGCTGACAGCTTTGCAACAGTCCGGCCGGCCCAGATGAAGTTGGCCAAATATGTGGCCTCTTCAACCGGCTGCATGGGTCTGTTTTTTTCCAGCTCTGTCCGCTGGCCTCCCAGCAGATGTTGAAACATTGGAAGTCATTCCTGGAAACTAGGGTAGCTTGGGAGACAGTTGACACATGTTGACATTTTGTGCGCTGTGCGCACCAATATGTCCAAAGAATCTCAAAAAATAATATTTGTTAAAGGGTTCTTTACACGAACCGAGTTGTGAAGGATCATCATATGACGCCTCTATGCGACTCCATTGGGTCAGCCTTGGAGATATTTTCCCCAATCAAATCACAATCAGGAGTTTCAACAATACATGATATATTTTGATAGGTTGAAGTTAGTTGAAATCATTTGAACATTGTGGACATACATTATATTATTATTGACTGTTCACTTTTTGCAACTTTTGACTTTCTGACAAAGATCTCCATTTGATTCAACAAAAGGTGCATGGCACGCCCTTTTGCCAGATTACCTGTGACCCTCACTGGATTTTGAACCAGAAAGTCCGAATCTTCTGCTCCCCACAGGTTGAAGCTGGACCGAAACCAATTTCAGGAGATTCCTGAAGGGAACTCAGGCTGCACAAGGATGCGCAAGGATGCGCAAGGATGCACAAGGATGCACAAGGGATATTTTCCTGGATGCCAGGGGATAGGGGTGACAAGGCTTTGAAGGCTTAGAGCTGAATCTAGCAACCTGTCTTGCCAAGATTTCCGAGAGGATGTTGAAACAACCAACCAAGAATTGAGAGTTCATGGGGAGATTGGATCATTCATTGCCTCATGAGCTGAGGTTTTTATCATCATTGGCCAGCAATTTTGGGGTGAATTCGAAATTTGTTCCAAAAACCAGGCCGCCTCGGGTGTTTTCTTGCAGAGAATTGGCCCCTGCAAACAAGAGTTTCTTATTCTTCAGGGGATCACACGCTATATAATCACTTTTTTCAGGCTGGTGCGGCCGACCGATTCGTGATTTTCAAATGGAATGATACCCTGTGGCCCAGTGCTCCTATTCAAAATTCGGATGTGAAACTCATCCTCATGGCGTCTTGGATCGAGGATTCTGTGTTTGGAGAACTTGAAGGACCGAGGTGACCGGGGCACTCCAGCGCGCTGAGCCGCTCGTTGAAGCCTGATTGTTGATAACTGTTTGTTGCAAAGAATGTTTTTTGTTCTGGAAATTTCTATGACTTGGTTCAATATAGATACATCATGATATTCTTTGTTTCATGATAGGTACATGATGTTTTTTTTGTTTTGTTTTGGGGCGGTTCAATTTTGACACATACCCATAGATCGTTGATAGATGGTGGCAAATGGGTATATCATTGCCGGCTTCTCGAAAGTGGAGAATCCAGGAGTAGACACGATCTTGAACCCGCACATTTGTTGAAGACCTGGTTTCTACTACCGAAAAATATTCACTAAAAATCAATGGCCGTTTTATAGTACAGTACCTCCATTTTAGGATCCTGAAGATCTCCCACTGATAAAAACATCTAAAAACATGGGTGCACCGGCCAATTTTTTGTTCCATCGATCCTTCGAGAAAGCCCTGGCCAGGAGCTCTCGATGTGCTCCAACCAGCTCTCGAAGCTTCCGGGTCTAGGGCAGTTGACCGCCTTGGAACGCCTGGCCATGGCCAAAAATCAGATCCGCAGCGTTTGGCCCGGCCTGGAAAGGCTCAGAAATCTGCGCCTTGGGCACTGCCATTTGAAACAGTTTGACAGCTTCAGAGTCGAAAAAGAAAAGTGAAGAGGTGGGAACTAGAAAACTGTTAAACTCTTGATAGTTTTTCTATCTTGATTTTTTAAAATTCGGTTTAAGGCTAAGGCTAAGGTATGTTGTTTGTTTTGGGGGTTATCTATGGCGCCTTCTTTGATCCCAAGGAAGGAACTCACATTGGCCCAGAATCAACTGGAGACGCTGCCAGATGTGTTCAATTTTCCGCAGCTGAAACATTTGGACGTGTCCTTCAACCAGCTTACCATGTTTCTTGGTTAGATTTGTTTCATTTTTAGATGGCTTGTATGATTATATGATGGTGTCAATTTCACTGATGGGATGCAACTCATTAAACCAAATTGTGATACTATGAAATAGAATGGAGGTTTACTATGATTGTCAGGGTTAGTTGCTCTCTGGCCACCTCAGATGCCAGGGGAAAATTGCGAGTTACAGAGGTAAAATTACAGACGTCCCCTCCTTGTTGCTATAATTTACTGGTTGGTGGTTTGGAACATTTTATATTTTTCCATATATTGGGGACAATAACCCCAACTGACTTTCATATTTTCAGAGGGGTTGAAACCACCAACCAGTTTAGTTCAAAAGTTTGGAGCAACCCTGAAGATCTGATGCTCGACTCAATCACTGGCGTTAATCTGACCACAATTACGTCGGACAGCTGCCAGTGTTGAGTCATAACCCTTTGAGAACTCGGCGGGATTGTGTTTGCAACTTGGTGATATGTTGAAAAAACATGAAAACAATTCAAGTCTAGACTGTTGGAGACTCGATTTTGCACCGCTGATTTTGAAAGACAATGGACATCAACGGACCAATTTAGATAGGGAAACCTTGGGTCGGTAGATTTTTTTTATGGCCATTAAAAAGGGAATCAAGATATGGCAGTGTGTCAAAACCTTGTACCCCTGTAGTTCACATCAAAATAGCTGGTAAATGGATGTTCATCCCCCTAAAAATGGTATTCATAGGTATTGATCCATACCCATATCTCATACGCTGAGAAAATCGCCTTCTTTACCGAGTGCACCAGGTTTCATGATTTGGCTGGTGAATTCATCACGTTTTCCTGGAAAATTTTCGCTGTTCTCTTCATTGGCGATCCACAATGATTTCTGCCGATAACCTCAGTTTACTGTACTGTTGTGGAAGCCATCATTCCAAAAAAATCGGCATAATCATCCCAATATCATTACTGTTTTTATGCAATTGTTTGTTTATAAGATTCACAAGCTATACTTTTACAGTAGTTACAGATGTCCTTTTTGTTGCTTCATCCGCCACTTATCTCCCGTGTATAGGGTTTACTGTATCAGATTGTTGTTTATATCAGTTCCATCCCGCAAATCCTGATCCTCAGGTTGCCCGACAGCATCGTGACAGCCACATCTCTTAAGGAGCTCTTGGTGAATCACAACAGGCGGCATGTCCCTGAAGGAAAATCTCCCCGTTTGAGGACACGTCCATCATCTCCTTAATTTTAGCATGTCATGTATATGAGAAGAAAAGATCTTAAACCCCAGATATGAACTCCACATTGGGCCAGATGCACCGCTGTGGTATCATCATGTTCTAGGCCGCCTAGGCCGCCTAGGCACCTGTTTGACATTGAGAGACTTCCCAAGCATATCGGCCAAATGAAGCACGTTTGATGAGCCAATTGAACTCACCGCTGAAACGGGAATAAAGATATGCCTGAAATCAGGTGATTCGCTTACCAGGGACCAAGGGATACCTTAAGGGATACCTTGACCGAAGGTGCCACCCGGTTCTTTAGCCTGGAGCCTTCACAGGCTGTCCTTTTTGCCTCATCACATTGGGAACCTTTCACAGTTGAAGGACCTCAACTTGACCCTCGGCTGCCACATGTGGTCCACAAAAAAAATCGGAAAGCCATGGAAAGCTGTTGATGCTATTGTGAAATTGTGACAGTTGGTTGTACAGCAGACATTGTCATGATGTGCTCCCAAAAATCCAGCAATGTATCCTCAAATGTTCTATAGTAGAATTCTAGGATATCTTTCGGGTCATCATACATGTCCTGTTTAAAAGCTTGCCTTACGTTTTCAGGGATGTAGAGGGGGGTTCACCACAGGCACGGGGTTGCATTTGCCCCTACCTCATGTGGGGTCGCACTTGCCCCTACTGAAGGTGGAGGTGACCCTAGGGTAGGGGCGAATGTGACTCGACCTCGTTTTGCGAGGCAGGCGCAATAGTTTTAGAGATGGGAAAGGATCGTTTTTCAGCTGTGACAGCCAGCTTTAACATCATTTTCAATCAACTTCCAAGACGTTCTGCATGCTATGCTGTGAACTTCCAGGACGCTCTGGATGTTACTTTGTAACATGCATTTCAAGCATCTTCCAAGACGTGCTGCATGCTACGTTGCGACAACCATTTCAAGTAACTTCCAAGATGTTCTGCATGCACTTAACCAATGTCCCCAAGTGTCCCTGGTCCCCGTCCCTTCACCACGTCCGAGGCAACGAAGGGGATCACCTGATCTCTCTCATGACGTTTGGGTAAAGGTCAGCCAATGTTGGGAACCCTGGGCCTGACAGGTTGAATTCTGTTCGGGTCACTTTCTTGCATTTGATACCGTACCTCAAGTTGTGTACCCCAAATGGTTAGCCCGTTTTATTCCAGTCGGCTTCGCGGCCATGCCAAAGTGCTGGTATGTTCCGCTTAGTTGCTGCTTTTATATTCTGGTTGTATCTTTTCTAGGACCCTATGTGTTTCTGGCAGCACTTAGGAATGCAAACGTGCTGCGGTTTCTGCCGGAGTCCTTTGCAGCCCTGGCAGAGTTGCAGAACGTTTGGCTAGATAAGGTGAGGGGCTCAGAGCATGATATGGAGGCGGCTTTCGGATGCCACATGATGCCACAACAAATGGATTTTCTGACATACATCGTTCATGACTGTCCATGTGGCAAACGCAATAACACACATCATTCCTAGTATATCATTGTATGGGTGATATGTTTACCACCCCCGGTCGTGGTAGGTTTATGGCATCCCGTGAAAACCAATTAGATCATTAATAGGCAATTAAACATAGCAATGGAACATCACCCATTTATGGATGTGTTTCCGATTATATAAAACTTCCATTTATACCGGATGGGACCCCATAGTTTGCTAAGTTGGCTCATAACCCCATCTATAGATTTAATTATTTGCGTATCATACACTATTCTTATACTGGTTGGTGGTTTGGAACATTTTTTATTTTTCCATATGGTGTGAATGTCATTATCCCAACTGACGAACTCATATTTTTCAGAGGGGTAGGTATACCACCAACCAGCTATATTAGTTATGCTCACCAACTTAGCTAACGAACTGGGGCCCCATCCTGCTGGGTAAATTATAACGACCTCACTACGACCTCACTGGAAATCATGGTTAGTAAGGGAAATGATCCCCAAATGGTCTTAATTCAGATTAGTGAAATATTGTAGTTTACCCAGATCCTGGTGATTTTCTCATTTTATTGGCGAACTACCGGGATCCCAGTTTTCGGAGAAGAACCGACCGTGGGTCTCAGACGGTAACCGCCAGGGGTTGGCCTTGCCCGGCGCGGCGACCGAAAATTAAACGACCCCTTAATAAAAAAACAGTTGGAAATGGTTGATCCCCCGTATTATACATCATATATATGGAGGGATCAACCATTAACTATTATGTGTATATAATATATAAATATATGTAATAGTATATATATATATTAATTAATATATTAATATATGCTAATATATATGAACAACTAAACAGGAAACCATTATATTAATATACCTAATATATATATATATATAAATTGACCATGTGAACCAGGTCCTTTCTCAAGTGGAACCAGGTCCTTGGCCTCTTCCCAGCCATTCAGATCGAAGCTGCCAGATGTGCTAAATATCCAATAATTTCAAAGACAATATGTTAA
>Ga0126342_10004538_pt1 | contig 23790 bp, 22 predicted proteins | sample Cyp1metagenome_FD_92528 | JGI IMG/M metagenome (GOLD analysis project Ga0126342, IMG submission 92528) | Coral microbial communities from Lord Howe Island, Old Settlement Bay, Australia - Cyphastrea 1 metagenome | ecosystem: Host-associated > Invertebrates > Cnidaria > Coral ...
AGCACCAAGTGACAAGACAGCAGAACAACCAGCGAACGAAGCTGCAACACCGCCAGCAGCACCAAGTGACAAGACAGCAGAACAACCAGCGAACGAAGCTGCAACACCGCCAGCAGCACCAAGCGACAAGACAGCAGAACAACCAGAAACAGGAGTTGCGGAAGGGTCAAACGGAGCGGAAAGTGGAACTGGAAATATGTCTGTGCCAGCAGCAAAAACTTCAGGAAAGCAGACAGCACAACCGCTTATCCCGCTACTGCCTTCAGAGCCAGCGTTGGATTCTTCTACAAGGGTTGTGGAAATCGTCGTTCCCAATGCCAACAACTCCCATGCAGTGATCCGCATTCGGAATCCTGATGCCATTGACATCGAAGATGTGAACGTGTCCAACCCTGTGGCATCCCTTCGCTCCTTGGCTGAGTCACATTGGGACCTGAACCTGAAAAAACGACTAAGACCTGGATGGTAGGCACAGCACTTCAGCATACTTCAGCATACTTCAACCATCAGACTTTCCAACACTTTCCAGCACTTTCCAAGACTTTCCCTATGGCCTTTGGCATCCTTTGGCCTGAGGTTCCAAAACGAATCTGCCGCTGAAGGCCCTGGCAATTCATCGGGTGCCCACCACGATCTATTCCAAGAACGACAGCTTCGATGGGCTGCGACATTTACGGCTCCAAGTTGAGAGCTTTGACACCATGAACTCCTCCGTGGAGGACGGGCAGCAAAACGCATGGCGCATTCCAAAGGGAAAGATGATTTTGACATATTTTGACATATTTTGACATGGGAGTTATTCACATTGATAGTTGCTAAATGTTGTTACTGAACTGTTAATAGTTATATTATATTAGTTATATTCATAAATATTTATAGTTATGGTTCGGAATTTTGCCTCCTGAATCATCTTAAATCATGATCAATCTCCAATCTGAACATCAAATGAACATCGAACACCAAGATCTCTGGTGATTCTTCGATTTCTGACTTCAAAACTGCGTGAAGTCACTAGTCACGAAGGACTATGCCACGGTGTCGAAAGATGCCTTGCTGGAAATGATCAAAGCCCTACAGCGGGCATCGCCCATCTGTCACAACTTGTCACAGGCACCACTCTTTTTCGATTTCAGCATTTTTCCATATTTTTCCCAGGTAGGTCAAGGATGGTCAAGTGATATTTATAGATAAACTATAGCTGCTATAGCCATAAATCGGATGAAAAGGATTAAAAACATCAGATCCATTGGATAGACATCTTAGAAATCAACATTCAGCTGAATCAGGTGAATCTAGATGCTGGTAGATGGCAGAAACTGTCCCATTGATGCACAGTGTGCCAGTTTGGTCTCCAAAAAGACACACATATACTATATATTTCTCCATGTTTTTTTCCATCAAACAGTGCTGCTTTCTTGGAGGCCAGGGTGGAGCAAAAGGACATGCTGGAACAGGAGGAAGCCTTGATGAGTAAGACAGACGACCTCTCAAAGCTCCTTGGCCGAAAATTTCATCATTTTTTGAGATCTTTTCAGAGAAATCGGATGAAATCTCTGATGTTAGGAAGATTTGCATTGAATTTGGACTTCATTGTAGCTTGTCAGATCTCAGTTGTTCTTTTGGACATCCGTTTTTCGAATTGCAGCTCTTCTTTTCAAACCTCAAAGGCCGCTGTTGCTTTGGATAGGCTCGTGTTAAAATTTGCGCCCAAAGAGGCGACGGAAACAACTCGGAAACCCATCTCGGCACCATCTTTAGCGAACTTTAGTGGTTTCACAGTTGAACAACCGAAATGTCGTGGCATCATATCATCCTCGAAATCAGGGAACCAGAAATCCCGACTTTGTTGCCACAGATCCCAGGGTCACGACTATGGCAACAACATGTCGTTGAGAACAATGGGGGGTACACTAAAACCGTCTAAACCATATATGATATATATGATATATGATATATATATATATATGATATATGATATTATATATATGATATATATGTATATATGTATATGATATATATATATACATGAAATCCATTGAAACACCATATTTGGGGATGAACATCCATAGCCAATCAGCTAGTTTGACGTTCACCATAGGATGTCAGGGTCAACTGACCCATAGCCAAATGAGTCTATCGTTGTTGAGACATCAGCTAAGAACTAATCATACATTTATATAATTACTAACTATAGTAATATGCCAATTACAATGGGGTTATAATATGTTATAATCAGAAAATCGAAATCAACTATAACAAGTGTAGTATAGTTATCAATTGACATCACAGGGAATTATCAGTCACATTCAAAGCAATATTTGTTGATCATAGCGTGTCATTGATCCAAATTGGATAATATTCATTTCAACCATGAACATCAACCTGATCGGATAATATTCATAATAATTGCAAGTATAGCTAGCTTGTCATTAATCATCATTAATCATCATTAATCATCCACTAATTTGAACATTTCAACCATATCAATCATTGATATCCATTAAGATGGGGTTATAATCCAATGATCAATCGAAACCCCCCATTGCCCAAGGAGTTTGGAACGAGTGGTGCAAGGATCCGTTGCCGCCTCCGGTCTGGAGGCCGGCCTTGGGAGCTGTTGTCTCAATAGAGAGGGGCAGTAGACATGGCAGATGGCCAAAACATGGCAAAATGTGGGAAAATATAATGGGAAAATTACATCAAATTACAGGAACATCTGTTTTTTTTTTACCATGGAATTTTGAGGGAGTGTGGTGCCTATAGGGTCAATATACATGTCCGTTTCGAAGCTTGCAGAAGAGACCCAGACACCGAAAAGTTGACGTTTTTCTTGAAAACACCGGTTTGGCCACGGCGAGCCAAAATAGGGGAGCATCCTGGATGCGGGTCAGCTGGTCATGCTTAGCATATTGAAGAATCTTGTGGAGTTAAGCAATTTCGAAGCACAGAGGATCTTGGTGGATGCTGATCGTGCTGCCCGCAATTTGTCAGAGATTCGTTTTGAATTTTGCCAAAGATTCGTTTTTCCTTTGTGACTTTGGCATGATTTCACAGTAATTCTGATGGAATCTTTGCCAAGTCGAAATCAGGTGGCCAAAGCTGCGCAGAAGATCCTGGAAAATCGCCAGATTTGGGAGGTCTGGGCCAGATTCGGCCACCATCTATGATGTCACCCCATTTTTGTCCACTTTCTGAAGTTGAGGAAAGGTGGGAAAGATAGTATCTGTATCCACTTTACCAATCTTTTCCATGAGCCAAGTGAGCATCTCACATGTTTCAATAATCATTTCAATATACTTTCATCTCGATATAGTTCAACAATAAATATTGATATTACATATCAAGATGGAAGGTTAGAACCATGTAATATCACTATTGTTCAACCATATTAAATATTAAATATCACTATTGTTGTTTTTTGTGATGGTTACATATCAAGAAGGACCAACTTGAAGGACCTTCCTCCATTAGGACTCCAACAAAATGACCCCCATCTTTCAGCCGATTCTTCGCGCACAGGCACATGCCAATCAGAATCTGTTGCTGCGACAACAAGCCAAGAAATCAATGAATCAGTGCTGTGGCGATGTTTCAGAAAGCATTTTGCATCAATTTCCTAAGGGATTTCCATTTTGTCGTTATTTTCTCGAAATTTGGATCCAAATCAAGGGCTTTTCTGTTGCATGTTTTGAACATGCGGAAGCGATTGTGGATATTGTGGGAACAAATCACAGCCTTGCTTTCTTTCAAGACCTAGTCATTGGATACAACGACGAGATGTTCGGCAGTTGCTCTTAAACACATCATTGATTGGTTCGTGCAAATTTATCGACTCACGAATTTTCCACCACCTTCATCAAGGGTTAGTTTCTGGCATTTCTATCTTTTTCCGTCATTTTCCATCAAATTGCATCAATTTCCCATAATTTCTCCATGATTTTCTTGGACTCCCAACATGTCATGGGATGCCAAGTGTGACCTAAAATACCGAGGTTAGCCATCGAGCTATTGGGTGCTGCCACTTGTCACAATCCCATGGTGGAAGCCATATTATGTCTATATATATATACACATATATTATGTATAATATATATATATATATATATATCAACCCCAAAATAGAAAAGTGAGACACACCTCGACATATGTATGATCATGTATATAATATCATCGAATCATCTATAAGCTCCTGGAAAGACTTTTCCATTTTTTTTGGGATGGCTATATATATATATATATGTATGTACATGATCTCTATAGTATAGCGATTTTTATATTCAATATCAACACCTCATCCATCAACACATCTCTATTCATGCTGAATGCCATGAAAACGTAGCCAGGTGCGGCACGGACACTTGGCATCACTTAGCCAGGACGAGTTTTTGGGAAATTCGGGGATATGGGGTTGCTTAAAATGGGGGATCCCCAAGTCACCATTTCCATTACTAAACTGATCGTTCACGACTTGCATTTTTTTGGGCTAGCCCCATTGAAACCTTCAGTTTGGATGAGTTGTCCAGTTGTCCAACTCTCATTTAGGGCTTGGTGGTTGGACATTTTGCCTGGCAAAGGCAGCAGATTTCTGATGGTCCGTGAACTTCGTTTCGTGGTCAAGGTGTACTGAGATTATGGTCAACTGTGATTTTTGGTGGGAGATATCCTGCGATGTTTCTCTGGTTTTTGAGAAAAACAGTATGACATGATAGAATTATGATATATATATATATACACATATTGATATATTATATTAAGAATCATTGATATATTATATATATATTTGATTGATATATTTATTTTCATTATATTCAAACATCATCAAGAATCCATGTGATTCCCCCCATCTCAGTCAGATGTGTTGGAATCCATCAGGAACCCAGAAGCTGTTGGTGTTTCCATGGTGCCAAGGGATCACTGGCCTAAAAACCTGCGCGGTGGCTTCGAAAGTGAAGGCTGGAGATTTCTGGAGATTTCTGGACATGATCGGATTAGTTTTATTGAAGTTTATTGGTGATGATGGTGATGATGATGATTTTTTTTTTTCGAATTTCTTGAATCATTTGATTGGACATCATTTGGACATTGAACAACATTCATGGAAAAAAAAAGACTTCCGAAATCCAACGTCAGAAAGCAATTTGGCTTTAAAAGACCCTATTTCTGGTAAGTCATGGAAGGATGGTTTATGACCTTGGGTTTACCACAGAAACGGCGTCATCCTTTTCTGTGAAGGAGTTGAATGTGGGGTTTACTGCTCAGGTTGAACGCACAGAGGTTGAGTAAAATTAGGGAGGTCGAATGATGTGGCTACTCACGTTGTTGAATTTTTGGCCGTCGAAAACAAGATTTTTGGACATTCCCAAACCCATTGCTGAATGATCCAAAAATTGGAGCTGATCTCTATCTTGTGAGTTTTTTGTTTTTTGACACGTCAATTAGAGATCTCATCCTGACATTGCGAAATGAACGGTGATGGAAAATAGATGGAACATTAATCAATAAGAGCACTGTTTTGGTGTGTGGCTGAGGGTCTTCTTTTTCGATGCGTTGGGGCTTGCAGACTTGTGGGTCACGACTTATGGGACCTTCAAAGTAAACCAAATGGAAAGTGAATCTGTCTGAGGTGTGAGTTGGATAACACGGGACCCGGGACCCATGTTTTCCTGTCATGTCAATTTTGGTAACTGCCTCATTGCAAAGCGCTTCATGATAGAACCTGCTGTCCAAGTCGGATTTCATCTAAGCTTATCAGGGTCAGCTTGAATCCACCAGCCCCAGCCCGCCGTTTGTTAGGGGTGACCAAATCGGGTCTTCGGGTGAGGTGAATCTGACGCAAGTCAGGGAGGAATTCTTCGCGGCTTTGGACCTTGGGTCACTTGGCAGGTCACTTTCTGCATCCATGTTAATTATAGTGGATAATTATAAGTGGTTAATTGATAGTTATAACCAATAATAAATCTAGTTAACTCGTTGTCCCATGTGCTGTGTCCATCTCCCACGAACGACTGGAGGAAGGGTAATCTCTCGGTGTCGCGGATGAACATCGCAGCGGCCTCAGTGAAGCTCCAAAATCATCGATGACACGACAAAATACGACAAACACATGACGAAACCTGGATTTTTTTCAGAGATCATCAGATCATCAGATAGGATATCCATGGATATCCAACTTTTTCTCGTGATATCAACAGTAGGATCCCCCCAATCATCATTTGGGGGCCACATTTCGCTGTCGAACGTGGAATCAGGAGCTGGAGGACCTGGAGAAAGCCATCAACGTTTCGGCCAATAACCTGACGCTCTCCATCTCCTTGTCGGCCAACTTGGTGCAGGAGGGCTTGGAAAAGATGGAAAAGCACCCGGAAACGGCTGGAAAGGGCAACAGTTCCTTGAAACCGATTCTGAAGAAGTGGAAAGGGTTGGACAGGTTTACAAAGGTTGAAGGAAAGGTTGAAGGAAAGGTTGAAGAAAAGGTCGGTGCAATCTGCATGCAACGTGCGTTGCCGTTGCTGTGTTGCCCATATCAATCGCTCCTTCCAGGATGCAGTGCTCAAGGCCAATGCCAGCAAGCATCTGAATTCCGCTGTGGATGTGAAGGAAAATTTGACCAGTCTGCTGTATGAGAGGGTGTGGATGCTCAGAGATTCCTCAGATCATCTCAGATCCTCAGATCATGAAACTGTTACATCTTGTTACATGTAGCAAATGTAGCAGCTTAGCTATCAGATCATGCTAAGATGACATCAATCTGGACATAGATTTGGACAAGTGTAGAGCACCCCAAAACATTTGCAGATTTGGTGTTTTTTGATTATCTACATATCCGCAATGACCCATCACTTTGATATGAAGTTAGCTCCAGCACCGGGAAGCAATAAGGGTTCCACATGATTCACATTTTGCGTGTTATTTCAAGGTATTTCCCCTGGCCTAGATTCATAGTTTTGCGGCTCCTGCGGACTTGCACAGTCTCAGGGGCGAAACCGTGCTGTTGGAGTCCATGAAAATCCAGCTATGGAAGTGCTGATAGGTAACAGCCAGTTGATTGGACGATTGGATCAACATTTCAAACAAGTTTCGGATTTCAGCATTTTGCTTTAACCAATGTGTATTTTGGTACTTGCTGATGTCATGGTTCCAGCCACCCAGGTTCACTTAGTAGAGAACATTTCGCACGACACATCGCGACTTCCTCCACTGGTGCGCAGGGGAAGTGATGGTTTTGGTGCAGTTGATGCAGTTGTGGATCCCATACCCAAACCATCCGTAAGGCATGAGTTGTTCAGATAGCTTGTTCAGATAGGTTGGTGCCTTGTTGGTAGCAGCAGATATAGCCATATAGAAGCCATATAGAAGCCATATAGCTATGACTGGCTATGACCATAGCTGGTTGATGCAGCTTGCTGGTTGCTGGTTTCATTGCAGTTAATGTCCTCCACGGGTCCACACGACAGTCACGACAGTCGACCTGAAGAGGGTGCAGGGTGGAAGGATACCTTGATCATTCACCACACACGAATTTAGCCAATCCACACAACTATTATGATATAGGATACATGATATATCATTATATATGATTATCATTGACTATATGATGATCATTATGATGATCATTATGATGATCATTATGATGATCATTATGATGATCATTATGATGATCATTATGATGATCATTATGATGATCATTATGATGATCATTATGATGATCATTATACACACGACTATTGATACATGATATACATGTTCATCCAATCTTCAGCCAATCGTCATACAATCCTTGAGTTATCCACTTAAATTGGATCATGATATCCCCCAACATTTTCTGGCTTCCCCAATTGCTGGAAATCATATGATGTAACCCTTGATCATCGAAGTATCATGCTTAATCGGCTTAATCTTATAGGATTAACAATTACTGAAACCTCATCTTTCGCCGATTTTCATGGATGTGTCATAGATGTGTCACCCAGTTTTCACGGACCAAAATCATGTTTTTCCACAGGTTTCTCGTAGATTTTCACCGAGCTCCCCAGATCAAAATTCGCTGTTTTCACGGTGAACCGGGTCAGGCGGATCGTGCAACTCTGAACCTGTCTATGGGCACTACAGCTTTGGTGATCTCGGCTTCACAGGTGCCGGGAATCCTTGGGGGATGTGATCATGGGGCATCAAATTACCTGTGTTAATGAGGTTGATTAGGTGGATTATGTATACTGTATACACTGTATAATAGTGTTCAGTTACTTTTTGGAGATTGATAGTCCAATCTTACATTGTGCTAACTTCATGATCTTATCCTCATGAAGGTGCTTCATGATACTAATAATGATCATGTTTGGACGTTAACATCATGAATCATGATTAAGTTACTCACAGGCCACTCATCATGATGACGATCCAATCATAAATGATGAGAATGGGAATGACAATCCAGCATCACATTTACACCTCATATTTTTTTGTGGTGATCAAGGAGAATAACGGGAGGTTTCCGTTTTGTCATGGGGGTACCCCCTTTTTTAGTCGTCATGGATGACCTCATCGCCAGGCCGAAGGTTTGGCCAAGCAGCTGCAGGTCATCGACAGCAGCATTCAGGTCCGATGCTTGGGATGTTTCATGGGCAAATCACAGGAGTTTCAATGAGTTTCAATGAGTTTCCTGCGGTTTCATGGCATTTCACCGGAAAAAACCTGATGAGTTTCTCTTTTGGATGGCGTATGATGGTGTTTTTGTCCTAAAGCAAACCTTAAGCAAACACGTGAAACATCAAATGCCAGCTCAAGACTGGGACCGGCAGCCAGAAGTGGACTCGGCTCACCTGATGTCACCTCAAACTCATATTGCAGCTGCAAAGTGGATGATTCAAGAATTTATAGATGATTTATGGATAATTAATCTATAGATATCTATGGTTCATTTATGATTTATCGATATTTCATAAATAATCCATGGATAATGAATGCTCAATGGATGATGGATGATCTATGAAACCCATGACCAGGAAATGTACCAAGAGACGCTGGAGACAGATGTGCACATGAAGTTGAAAGGACTTACTCTGCCCGGAACCTGGAGACCTGCTGGACACCTGCTGGACACCTGCTGGACACCTGGAGAGATTGATCTATCAGCAGGAAAATGATCATCCACCAAGGGGCTTGGTCTCCAATTTTGGGCCCCCCAACTTTGATTTTCATCACTTTTCATCCATCTCAGATTGGGGACTCAAAGGGCAAAACCATCCCTCAGGCAGAAAACTCTTCGAGAGGCACAGAGAAAGCCTTGGGAAATGGAGGACATCATTTTTTTTTGGTTAAAAATTGAAAAGATGGATGATAAAAACATATAAAAAACATATTAAAAACATATAAAAACCATATGAAAACTCCAAAAACAGTTGGCAAACTCCATCGATTTTGGAAAAGCATTTTGTGGCGCCACCATGGCCACCATGGCCACCATGGCCAGGCCCTGAGAACCTGTGCGCTGGGCCTGAGATTGGCTCGGCTCTCTGGTAAGGAGGCAGCTTTTAACACGCCTGGAAAATGGAAGAAAAATGGTGGATTTGGAAAAATTCATCCCAAAAATCGGCAGTTTCGAAAGGAACATCGGCAGTTTGAATGTCAACAAATCATGAAATCTGAGGGTTTTTTGATGGTTTGATGGTTTTCCCATCATTTTTTTGAGAGCCGCCTGAACAGAAGACATCTGGAAGGTGATTTTGCTACAGGAATTTGAGTCAAATGGAGATACACAGCAAAACACCAGGATTGAAGCAGTGAGGATTGGACATGTCAAACCAACCTACCGGCTTTAGATTGAAACTTGGTCATGACTGGATGGTTTGATGACTGGAACAGCAATCCGAAGACTTTTTCGTTATTTGCGATGATTCAACAGAAGTTGGGAACCAACAAACATGATGTGTATATGTTTTTTTCATGGTTGCGCTTGGTGGTAAACATGCTTGCGCGTCCTGTAGCGCAAGCGGTGGTTTTAATGGTGGACGATCCATCCCCAGATGTTCCGCCAGGTGAATAACAGCCTGGCGGAGATCTTCCGCAACTTCCATGGCATCTATGGAAATGCCACTCGAAATCATCAACCCTGGCTTGGCTCTCACAATAGGATTCCTCCCCCAAAATTGGGTGATCAAAACTGTCAAAACTCATGAAACTCTTAAAACTGTTGAAATGCCCAAATTGCTTCGTCTGAAGATAGGCACATAGACCCAAAATTCCAATGGTTTATCATCACAACAGTAGAAGAATTCTTATTTGGGGATATTCTGTAGAATTCTTATACTGTTCAGTAAGTGATGATTATACCTCTGTATACTGTTGTGGAATATTATAGACTATAGCTGTATCTTCGTATCACCGATATTTCCATATTATATATAAATATAGTATATATATATTATATATATATATTTATTACACCATAATATACATATAATATCACCATAATAATCACCATTTGATAGCTAAAGCACCATCTGATATATTCTATTATCTATATATCACCATAATAAAATTCCATATTATCACCATATAAGTTCCCATTTGACTAATTTGTATGCAAAACATGGTATCACTGCATAGTATGGTGATTATTGCTTCTATGGTAAAGATCATGAATAAGAATAGATAAGAATAGATCAGAATAGATAAGAATAGATAAGAATAGACAAGAATAGATTGATAATAGATGGTTTCTGTTTACAGATTGGAAACACAGCCATCAATTCCCATCCGAGGCCTCCTCTCCCATTGTAGCTGCCTCAGTTCCAGATTTTCGCTGTGATTAAAACCCAACTTCCAGCGGCTGAGGAGTTCCTTCGAAAGCCGGGTGAATTGCAGGCAGAAAACCCAGAGTTCTTCGAAGTAACATGAGGAGGGTAAAGTTAGATCTAGTTGCATCTAGCTAGATCTAATTTCTAGTTGTTGTTTCTTTTCTATACTGCCCCCCCACGGCACTTAACAAATTCTTGGGAATCTTGGGCGTCCATTAAGACAATATAACCCCGCAATATGGGTATTTATTGCCACCTCAACCTTTTGAAAAAAGGAGGTACTGTATTCAATAATATTGATACGCCATAGGATAAATTTCTTCCTGAACCGTTCAAAACCCTGGTGCCCTTTTGTTTACACCAAAATAGCTGGTTTCTATTGATGCTCATTGTTTTCATCCCATCAACATATCCATGGTGTATATATACATATACATATACATATACATATACATTATACATATACATTATACATATACGTATACGTATACATATACACATACACATACATATATATATATATATACATATGTACATAAATATACAGTAATTTTCTTCATGATGTAGTCAGCTTTTCTCTCCGCCAGTCCGTGACGAAGCTCAGCACGCTGCACACCAACAGCTCCCCGCACAACGCCTCGACTCCGGCGCGGCTCTCGGAGCGAGGGCAGCAGTGGCCAGAAGCCGAAGATTCCAAGGACATCGGGGGGAGGATAGACATCCATATATCAACATATATCAACATGTATATTAATATGTGTATATATATATATATTAATATGTGAATTACATGTAATTATATTAATATGTGAATTTTTGATATATATATATAGATCTACACGACTATAATTATATTGTATCACAACAAGAAAAGTGACAATCATAGTTCTTATGACAATATAACATATATACATATAAGCATATAGATCATCATTTTCAAACCTACATGAGATGATCCGAATTGACTCCAGTAATTTTTCAGCGGGTTGAAACTACGAACCAGCTGGATATCATGGTTGATCATGCCACAGGGTATCCCCCAACTTTGGATGAAGGAGTCTTTGGAAAGTCTCTTTGCAGGATTTCGCGAGGTATCAAGAAACCGCGTTCTGTTGCGGAACTATATTTTTTTTGGGTTCATTCAACTCAACCAACAAAATTGAGAGATCCAGTTTTCATCAGTGCATTTGCCATCCATTTCCCATCCATTTCCCATGGGATTTCCAGGAAGTGCCGTGGAATCTACCAAATGACCCGAAAACTGCCGACACCACCTCGCTGCTCTTTGGCGTTCCGCGCGCTCCCCCTGAGCCTCGGCGGATTTGGTGGATTTTCGGATTTTCGCTGGGAAAATCGAACATCGCAAAGCATGTTTGATGACACTGGGGGGGGATAATTTCAATGGTATTTCCATGGTTTTTGGGCAATATAAGGTCAATCTGGGATAGGTTAAAAATTGTGAACATATGGCGATCAACACCTCTGAAATACCATATTTTGGGGGGATGAAAATAATGATTACCACCTATGTGGGAACAAAGGGTACCAGGGCTTTGACCAATAGCCGCGCAATGGGATATTGGCTAGAAGAATGGCATTTTTAATGTCTTTATTTTTTTTGGCAGGACATGTATTTGAGCATGAAACATGGAAGGCTTTTTGGTAAATTTACCCCTTGAACCTATGGATTCGTATTGCGGTTGGGTGAGTTTTTATGGTTGAAATTGGTTTGGTGCCTGCGATTCCCGCAAAAAAAACATCCCCCTACCATTGGATACGATGAGGGCCCCGAAACATGATAGATCCAATACTATATAAATCGTTTTTTTTTCCCCGAGGTATTCAAGATATTTTAAACCCATCTAATCTATTGATTCTATTGAATCTTGAGGGGGGCCAGGGATTCCGAAACTTTCCGGATTTTCTTTTTGAACTAAGGTGCCACCTTCCAAGGAGTCGAGATTGCTGCACCTTGGGCCTGCAGATTTGTTCCATGATGACTCGAAGATGATTTTAAACTATTGATCGAAGATGAAAGATGATCCAAGATGCAACAAATCATGGAATATCTTGGCAAAAAATGGAAGATCTGAGGCCAAATCTGTTGATTGCCTCGGCCATGTCCCTCTTTCTGATACTGGGATCTGTGCTGTTGTGGATCGTTTCTGCCTAAACTGTCAGAAAACGCGGGAAAACAGGGCCTGGCGGCTTGGCAGCTCGGCGAAACCTGGAACCTGGGAACATCTGGCAGTTTCGGTGCCCAAAATTTTCGTTTCAAGGATTGTTGGAAAAAATTCAGTGTATCGACAAGCATATAAGTTATCGAAAAGACATGGAATGCTGGAAATTTATCGAACAACCAAAGAGATCACGTCTGAAATCTGGGCAGGATGATCCGGGCGTGACCAGATCCATTGACTGGTACAAATGCAGCCGGCTACCGGTGGATCCTTCGACTTTGGAGAACGGAGAGTTGGGATGTTTTTTTGGATTTTTTCGGGAAGATTTCTAGAAATTGGGATCTTAAGAAACCATGAAAACAGTAACATCATTTCACATTTCACCCTTCGCGAAAAAGTACTGGAAGGGCAAGAATCACCAGTTGCTACTTTTTTGTGCAACATGGTGCAACCCTTGTCATGAGAATCGTTGGGTCCAGAGATGTCCTCTCCAGAAGGGCCAGGATTTCAAGGTCTTCGGAAATGCGATGAGAAAAGTCGGGCACCCCTCAGGTTGAATGCCACCAGTATTTTTTAGCACAACATGATTTCTTCAAGGCATTTCAAGACTCAACCAGGATTTTTATCTTTTTGGTATAGTAATAAACTGTGGTTAAAACAGGTGGATGATTGTTTTTTTTAGGTGGGTATTAGATTTTTGGGGTGCGGGGACTATCCAAGTTCAACCAGTGCCCATCCTGCCTGTAACTCCTCAAGGATGTGATTGACCTTCCGGGCTACGGCTATGCCAAGGTGCCAAAATCAGGACAGGGTGGGAAATCAATTTTCCATATGATTATTATGATTATTGTGTACACTAATATACATCTTCAAAAACTATAGATATACTAACGAAATTCATGTGTGATATATGTATATATATATATACATAATCTATAGATACATGTTTATATGCAATACTTAGATCTGAAGGTTGCCATTTCTTTGATACCAAGATCTTGACATGCTTTTTTTTTCGATCTCAAGATCTTGCGTCATCCCCCAGATCCTCCCTCAGCCGCGGCATCGCAGGGGTCGCACTACGGTCCGCTGGTGGCCGATTTCATCGTTCACCGGAAGGCCTGGGACGTCGTGGTTGATGGACTTATAGCTTCGCCAAATGCTTGGTGAGTAAGGCATCAAACGGCTCCAAAGCATTCATCAAGTGTGACACGACTTTTGAATTTGATCCCTGAAAGCTTCAGAGTTTCCAGATTTTCCAGAGTTTCCAGAAAACAAAGATGTTTTCCCCAAATGGACACGTGGAATGGCGAGCTGCTTGTGCTGCTTGTGCTGCTTGTCTCGTTGTGAGTCCTTGCGCTTGCTCTACTGCTTGGTGGACGCCAGAACTGGGTCAGGGGCCCAGCACTTGGTGTCGCATTGGGTGAAACGGGTGGCCCCTTTTTGAGACATTGGTGGCTGAACATGGACTTGAGATGGGTTTTCCCATGGTGTTCCTATGGTTTTCGATCTCTACACTTGAGAAATCCATAGAAATCCAATCAGTGCCTGAGATCTTCCTTTAGGCCATCGAGATGAGATATGTGGGATCCAGTGGGATCCAGAACCAGAGCCGTCAGAGTCGTCAGAGTTGTCAGAAACCAGTTGGATGATCGAGGATTCGTCCCTGCGACTGGAAGTTCTACGCTTCACTGGGTGAGAAGGGCCCTGAAAAGGCCAGGCCTCGATGTCGAGATATGTCGAGTTTCAAGGACATCTGGTGGTTTCTGGCCCCAAATCGCTGACCAGCTCGCTGTTTTGGATTGCATTTTGAGTGGATTCCTGTTTTCTACTGTTTTCTACAGTCTCAACATGTCTCAACTAGTTTCAGCAGTGGCCGATAGTGGCCGCCAAGGTACCAGAATCAGGCATCAATGTTTGTCCTTTGATGTCCTTTGATGTCCTTTGTTCCAGTTTGCAGGATTGCCTGAGTTTCTGAGGGACAAAAGCACCACTTTCAATCCATATAAAACGTCAGCTCCATGACGTTTGATGTGTCACATTTGCTGTAGCCATTTCGGCTTGGCGTTGCCTGTTTTCATCATGAGCTCTACGGTCTGGAGCTCGGGTATTAGTCATGTGCAGAAAATATGAGTTACCATCCCCCAAACGAACAGAGACCCAGCTGTGGGTTTGGAAGTGAAACTCCCAAGGAAATCCGTTCCGTTCCATGCCGTCACCCGAGGGATGTCGAAGAGTGGTCGTGGACCCTGTGTGCCTCAGCTTCACTGTGCTTCATTGTGCTTCACTGTGGAACTTGGATATCACTGATCTCACCAAACATATCCAAAACTGCTACAGGTCTTCAATGATCTTCACCTCATCACCTTCAAATACCTGCAACATGTTCACCCAAAACATCTTCCGATCTTCCGTATCCGAGGCATCTGGTGACATGGGGTGGCGGCTTGATGCCGGCCGTGGGATCTCTGGAGCCTCGAATCCGGGAGAAAGCCCTCTACAGTTCCGACTCAGATCCGATGATGTCAGATGTTTTCTGTCGGAGTTTCCCCATTTTCTCAGATTTTCCAGGTTCTCAATGGTCAATTTTGTATCATCAGATCTACCACGTTAAAAGACATCACGGTGATTCCCTTTTCATGCGGGAAGAAAACTGACGCTGTCTTTGTGGTTGTGCTGGTTGCTCCTGCAAGGATTAGCATTTGGCCATTTGGCCATTTGGCATGCATTTGTCCATGTGTTTTGCCATGTTTTGCTTCAGTTCAAGGCTCGAATGTTGCGCAGGTTCTGCGCATGGTTTCACCTTGCTGTCGCGGTGTCCACCGCGTCCACCGCGTCCACCGCGGCATCAAGCTGCCTGCCGGATGCAGTGCCTGATAACGAGCGCTCGTACATTAAAGATGTGACGGGCGAAGATGTTGAGATCAAACTGGTGGCCTATGACTGGCCATCGGCTGAATTTGTGACATCAATTAGTCAGATCCTGATCCAAGAGGTCTTGGGATACAAAGCGAAGATCCACACGACAAGGCCTTTCTCAGTGCTGGAGGCCATCTTATCCTTGACCGGATGCAACGATATGACATGTGACCGAACTGCGGACGTGGCAGGCTACGTGGCGCATGTGGCGCATGTGGTCTTGGAAAGTTGGTTGGGCTCCATGGGATATGCGGGAGAGGAGGCGATGTTCGTAAGTCCATGGGTGGTGAAGCCTATGAAGATTCTGGGCATTCTTTGGACTGGTACAGAAGCTACAACGCTTCCAGGCGGTCAACACCATCCATCAAAAGGTCGGGGTCTAAAAACGACCAAGTTTCACCGGCTCCTTTATGGTACCTGTTAAAGCACATCTTCTGTTTTGATCCATTTTGCCATGCCAGGTATTTCAGTTCCTTGGAAGACGTCCCCATCTCCGATTTTTCCTTTTGCAATGACAGCAGCACCATGTGGACGGAGCCGGCCTTCATGAACAGCTACCGTGGAGTGGTGATTTGGATGGCCTGCTGGAGGTGCCGAACGGATATCACGCCAAGTGCCAGGCCTTCGATCGTTTCTGGATAGCAGCTATCAGCTAGCCTGCAGGCAAGGTCCGCATGCAGACATATGCAGACTTCAGATGAGAAATTGGATAGTTATGGAACGTTGAAATCAATGGATATTAGAATAAGATATGATAATATTATAAGGGGGAGATAGTCGTTGAGTTATAGTAGTTATAAATGATTGGATATATTGGCTGGCGGTCCCAAAGGTTAAGATGATTTCGGTGCTGGAGATTTTCCGGGCCCAAACGAGGAAAACCCCATCCAAAACTCATCCGTTTTTCGTTGCGACAACGAAGGCACAATGTCTCTGAGTGCATTCCCATCCTGTCCCATCCTGTCCCATGAGTATGGTTGGTTGGTGGATGCCTTTATGGCCTGGATCCTTGGACGAAATTCTTGGCACGGATCATTTTCCGAGGGAAACCATTGGTGTTCCACATCTATGTTGTCTATGTTAGTTTACCCTGGGCCCATGTGGGTACATGGAACATCATGGAATATCATGGACATCATGGAAGATCTTTCAGATATATGGAAACCCAGGTCAACAGCATATGCGATCCCGGCTGCCGTTGGAGTCCTCGACCAAAAGAGACAGACCACCCTGGCATCGGCGGAATATTTTTTATTCCTTGGCCAGAACGCACTCGGTGCTTTCATATTGGTTTCTGGTTGTTTCAATAAGACATATATGTGTCATTATTTTTCTGATTTTCCGTGATGAGATTGATAAGATTCTGATATTTCATTGATCACTTGCACAGCTCATGGATTTGAACATGAGCTACCCCATTCCATCCCATGGTTCGTATTTTATCATCCCAATGAAATCACCGGAAATGAGCTTCACCATGGTTAACCCATATATCAACTGCCCATTCTTCAGACGTTCTCCAGGTTTCGACCAGATACATCGCAAATTGCCTTCAACCCGCAGCCCATCGTCTTCCCAACGCACAGCGCCAGTGAATGGGCTGTTGGGAACAAACGAACTGCTGCGGTGGGCTCGTACATTGGCAAATTGGTGAGTCGGCACTTGCGTGAAAAGGCCACTACTGTGGTGACTTTCTTGGAAAATCTCAAGTTGGAACTGATGGAAATGCAACAGTACCTTGGGATGAAAAATGGGGCAACCAGCTGGGAACAGGTGGGAAATTTTGGAAGTTTTGCAGTCCAAAGTCCAAACAGTTGTTGTTGTTCCTGATCTTCAAGAGTTTTCCCTAAAATATCAGTGTTTCATTGGACAGTAAACTGACAGTCAAATCATTGCTTCCATTGGTCCTTTAAAATCTTTAAGGGTTCCAAACCACAGGTGGCTTGCCGCTGGATCTTATCAAATCGCCTGCGATGGGAAAAATGGATTCGGCCTAGTGGATGCTGCTGGGAGCTTCGTGTCGTCCCGGAACGTGGCCACTGGCTGCGGCTTATGCACACCTGGAAGTCAGTCCTTGCCGTTGTCGGATGAGATCGGAAGGACCTACCGCTGTGATTTCTGTGACTTGGGAAGTTACCAAGAATCCTCCGGTGAAACGCTGTGCATCAGTTGCCCGCTGGGGCGAATTGCTGCGGAACGGGGTCGTTCGCAATGTGAAGCATGTCCACCAGGGAGCTATGCCGATGCTTTCGGCTTGCACGCATGTTCTCCCTGTGGCAGTAGTTGCACTGGCACCGATTTTACCCTCAGTTGATGCTGGTTGCTTCTTGGTCTTGTTGATGCTTTGCACAAACTTGTGCCTCACAGCGATGTTCCAACCATGGTTGTCTTCCTTTGCCACTTACATGGATCTGCTGGCGAATTTCTGTTTTCTGATCATCCTTTTTCAGGGCGCCTTCTGTGTGGAAAATGCGAAGGGTCCATCTGGCATGATCGTTTGTTCAGTGGCTCTCTGGAATCCTCCTGTTTTTTCTGGGCCTATCTCTGTATACTTTGGCAGAGACACTCTTCGTTCGAAGGCGCAGCAAACGTTATGACTTCTTCCTAACTCATCACAAAATATCACAAACAGACCTGCGGCAGCATTGCGCGGCTCATCAAATTGGAACTCCAGCAGTGTGGCTGCCGCGTGTGGACATCGACGACCTGTCGTCTCTGGCGCATCTCTTTGCGACGCTGAGTCAAAACGTGGAAGCTTTGGTGGTGATTGCCTCGCCCAACATCTTGACGTAAGTGGTGTGTGGGTGAAATTGTGACGGCCCACATGCAAAAGATTAAAACCATGGTGGTGGCCTTGCCCAAATTCAGTTTTCCAGATGCCATGTTCATTGAAGCCTTTGATTTGGCGATGGTGGATTTGCATGATTTGGCCGCCCATGGCCTTGGAAAATCCGAAGTTCGAGATGCCTTGAGGAGCTTGAGAGGCCAGAAAACCATGAGGCTCCCGGAGTGGTTCCAACCAGTTGACCTTTTGGAAATCATCGAAGAACTCTCTGGGAAGCCCACGCAGAGATGTGAATCAACTTCAGGTCTTTCGAGGACCTCTAGCTCCAGCTCCTGTTTGATTTTGGCCAACCATGATGATATGGAGGCATTGGCAACAGCACATGTCTTGCGAATTTGGATGTTTCCTCACTTGCTGCAGAAACGAATTTGTGGACCTTTTGTGATTGCTCCAAATGAATCAATCTACCAGCCGGGTGCGGTGCCGAATTACAAATTCTTGGTCATTGTGTGCACCAAAGACTGCCTGGAAGTTGTGTCCATGATTCGTTGGATCACAGAATGGTACGACTTTGCATCATTTTGTCATCTCTTTCCAGTCGTGCGGCCATTGATTTTCGCAGGCTGGCGCAAAGTCCCAATGTCTCAAAAGTCTTGTCTGAATTGTCTGAAGGTTCTGGCAGTGCCTCCTATTTGGCCGTAATCCGAGTGCTGTTCAAATCGCCTCGCGCTTTTCGGCCAGTCCTGGGGAGTTGAACTTGAAGCGGCTGGACAGTTCGCAGAGCTGTCAGATTTGGACCTCAGATCCCTACTGTCGGGACAACATCCGACTTTGAAGAGACCATCACCCGAGTTGGAAGCCCGACTACGAATTTATACACCTTATATCACCTTATGAGAATATGTCGAATATGTTTAATATGTTCATTTATTCATTTCTACACTTAGAACGAAGTAAGACTTTGTGTTTCCTTTTTAGTTTTGCGGTTCTTGCCCCAACTTTGATACGTCCTGCAAGTGCTGCACTATTGAGCTCCCTTGATTTTGGTGGAGAGTACAGTCACAGGTCAACAAGCACAGCAGTGGAGCAGTGGAAGCAGCGGAAGCTGAGATTCTGGAAGACCTCGATGTGTTGGTGGAACGCGCCTTCTGACCCTGTACGGGAAAACCCAACAAGTATTCAATCTTGTGCGAGGATGGTTTATATGTTTACATATATATATATAATATCAGTATTATATTTACACCCAAATGGTAAACTCATGGGTAAATTGGGGATGGTATTCTTATTATCATCACCATTACCATCCATTATCCACTTACTTTCATTACCAAATTGAATATAATCCGCTGCCCAGCTCTGTCAAAATTGGGTTTAGCCACATTGCCATCCAAAATATCATAAAATATCCACGGCATCTGCCAAAGGCAGTTCGGGGGTTGCCCTTGTCGTGGCTTCTTGTTGATTGTGGCCTGTTGCTCTGGAAAAGTGCGGATGAGTGATGAGTGGAATCAGTTTCATTGATGGTATCTTTGATGGAATCAGTTTCATTGATGATATCATCATTAGTAATTGGAGTACAAGTAGAAGAATCACACAATACTCAGAATATAAAACTAAAAGCAAGAGTACCTTTTTCATGGCCATCCTTTGGACATGTCGTAATGGACGACCTTCCTACTCACAGCCTTGCCACCGAGGCTACTACCTTCCCAAATTGGCAGAAGACGGACATTCGGATGAGGTCCCCGCGGTGTACCCCACAACCATTGGTCCATCGGTGAATCAACTGTTCACCAATGGTGAATCAAAAGCATCATTGGATGGACAAGAGTTGATTCAGAATTGATGAATAATCTATGAATAATACATGATAATCATCACAATGATCACAGTCATCACAGTCACATACAGTCACCATATGATGGCCGTCCTGTGCTTCGGGCATGGACAGGTGATGAACCGCTGCATCGCGAAAGCTCATGGCAGAGTTCCAACGGGTCCATCGGGATCCATGGTGGGAGAAATCCACAGAATTCATGGATCATTTGACCATATTTGACATCAACATTTAGCTGTTTAGCCTCATGATGTATCTGTTTGTATCTGTTGATGTATCAGTTGATGTACCAGTTGATATATCTGCTTCATCCTGATTTTAGATGATTTCCATGGAGTTTCCATCACCGCAACACATTGGTTGAACCAGTTGACACGGACAGGTGGATCTGGTGTTCGCCGAAGTGCGAGCGTGGCGTCCTCGGAGCGGTGTGAAGACGATGTCCTGCGTTGAACAATGGTGGAATGCCTTGAGAATCTGGCCAGTAATGGTTGACAATTTGACAATGGTTGATATTCTCTTTGAAATGATGTGAAATGCTGCGAAATGCAACTTGTGATGTTCATCCGAAATTTGTTGTATTATGTTGTATTTGTTCCGAGACCGGTGTACTTCTTGGCAATCTGGGTCCGGGTGTACCTTGGCCGCACCATCAAGATTTGGACGGGGGGTCAGCCGCTCCAAGCGAATTCGACACGAGGCGAAGGCAGCGCAAGCTTCGAGTAGCAGCTGCACGTGGATGTCTCATAGGTGGAGTATCCATCTGGAGGGAAAGTCCCTAACTTTGGAGAGTCATTGAGTATATCACTGAGTACCTCGAGTTAACTTGACATATCTTAACATATCTTCACATCAGGTATCGCGTCATATCGCATTGAGCTTGGCCGTGAACGGATCCAAGATCACAATGGATCACTCCCTGCTGCGCCGCGCCAGTCATTCCTTGGGACATGGTCGGAGTGAGCCGCAGAGCCTCTTGGCCCGGTCCAAATGGCGGCGGCGGTGCAGTTTTCCGATTTTTGTTCCACTGTCATTCCCAAAAGTTACACCAAATCCAGAAAAAAAACATTAAAGCATCTCCGGAAAAGATTTACCACACTGAAAGAACCCAGCAGTTTTTCCAAGCAATCTGCCCATGTTCTGGTATATATTAATTATAAAATCTACCTAGTTAATCCTAATTACATTTGGTCATGTTTTTGGGGTAAATAAACCAAGCATATGGAGCTGTCATTGTGAGAGTCATTTGTGAGGCATCACCGACCTGGTTCAACCGGTCCACCCGAGCTCTGCACGGAGCTCAGTGGCTGGTGAGTTGGGGATCCAAATTGAAGAAACTCCCAGATGTTAGAATCTCACCATAAGAAAATTATAAGAAAATACGTTTTTGAGTATCTTGAAGTACATAGTGTTTGGACATATATCAACATGGTCATCTGAGAGAATATTCCCAAACCCCATATTTTGACTCGATTTTGGTAGCTGCAATGTCGTGGTTCCGAGTTGACGATATCTTCTACATGTTTTCTAAGTTTGTTCATGAAAAGTCAGGATCGTCAGAATCCACCAGAAAACATACCCAAAGCCTAGAACAAAGGGTCCAAGTGAGAAGTTGGTTTCTAAACCCATATCAAACCAAACTATATCGGCATATGGTTAGAAGTTGGTTCCCACCACAAGAAGATGCAGTTTCCGGCTGAATTGATCACCCGAGGGTCGTCGCCGCAGTGTGGCAAAAAGCTTGCCCCTGAGCGATCAAGGTGCAGATCAGGGCACAACAATGGGGAGACTGACAGATCCTAACATGTTAAAACATGCTTAATATACGGTGACTAATGATTTGTAATAATTTATAATTCATGTTATACCATGCAGTAACTAATCATTGTTATTTGACATACAATGTTAAACCATCTGGTGACTAATAAACGGTTTTTAACTTATAATGATACGAACGGTGAATAATGGTTTGTACTGATGTGGATAATGATTGATATGATGATTATAAACCACATCATGATACTATAAATCAACTAATTATCAATAATGTGTATAAAACACAACTGATTGGTTTATGATATAGTATGATACTACCCTTTGTTAATCATAAACCAATCAGTTGTGCATGACTTGCCGGAGAATTCCCCATGAATTTCCCATCAGGAGGTGTGGGTGGCCTGGGATACATTGCAGGACTGCTCCGGGAACCATTTCTGTCATTGAAAGACACAGCTCGTTCCCCAAATGGTTGAGAACTTTAGGCTTTTCATCTTTTTTCTTTGGCTATCTTTGAGATTTTCTACTTGAACAATTTTGAAGAACGTAAATATGACATATCTTTCAAGTTCCATAAGAAAGCACCAAATCAGCCATGAAAACACCACCAACCGCCACCAACGGCAAGCCCGACAAGCCCGGGGGATGCCCCAGGACCGCAACGTCAGTGGGGCCCCTTGGCGCGGCTGTTGAACGACGGCCGGGTTGGCCCATGATGCCCATGATCCAATGTTTCACCGAAGCTTCGGCCACGGCTTCGGCCACGAGCGAGACCAAAAAAACGAGACGGATCTGCGGCTCCAAAATGGGAGGTGAAAGATGTTCGGCTCACTTTGAGTGTTTTTTTTTTTGTTTTGGACATGATCTTTGGATACAAAATGATACAGATGATATTTTGGGATGGTTTCGCTAGATTGCGCTGTGGTGGGGGATCAGTGGATTCTGTTCATTTTGGGCTGATGGTGCTGACGAGGATTTCCATGGCAACAAGTTTCATCCTCATGGCAGTACAAAAAAAGACACCGGGGCTGGAATTCTGTTGCCTCTTCCCCCTGATTTACAGCTTGGTGTGTCAAATTCTCAATTTGGAATCTTTGGAAAGTTGGAGAATGCAGGAGAATGCTGGACAGGTCTTCATCTTGACGAAGTGTGATATGGTGATCCCCAAGAGTTTGGCGAAAGTGGCCACCATCGTCTTGGAGGACATCAAGAGCATCCCCAAATCCAGTGACTTGGACGATTTGAATTGGCATCGTTGCCATCAAAGGTTGTTTGAAGCTTTAACTTCTCAAAACCATTTAGCTGGGTGTTGTAAACTACATGTTTTCTTTATGGAAGTTTTCAGTTTGTTGACTCTGAAAGGATTACAACTTGCTGATTGCGAAAGATAACTACCATTTCAGTGTATTGAAACCATCTTAAAGTTCTTAAACCCTCATTTTCATGGTCAAAGAACAACTGATGAGGGTAAAACCGGTAAAACCTCCATTGTTC
>Ga0126342_10004539_pt1 | contig 23787 bp, 22 predicted proteins | sample Cyp1metagenome_FD_92528 | JGI IMG/M metagenome (GOLD analysis project Ga0126342, IMG submission 92528) | Coral microbial communities from Lord Howe Island, Old Settlement Bay, Australia - Cyphastrea 1 metagenome | ecosystem: Host-associated > Invertebrates > Cnidaria > Coral ...
AGTCGCCCTGCGGCAAGGAGTTGCCGACCAAGCAAGGTTGCTTCAGGATTTCGCCTTGGTACTGCAGAAATCTGTTTTGATTTGTCCACGTATGCTGCAACAGCGCAGCGGTGTGCGATGGCAGAAATCATTGCCTACTTTGGTGGTTGGTACAACGGCCACAGTTTAACTCCCTTAAGGCTTAAAAGGAGCTGTCCCACTTCTTTCTGAAGATAAAATCCCTTGACAACTCTGTTTTTTCTTGCCTCGAGGATGACGTGCACATTGGCTTTGACCGAAATGGTGATAAGGGCAAGATGAACGGCAAGGTGCAGCTGTAGCTGTGAACCCCTTGTGTAGTTGATCTAGCTTAAGAGAATTGAAGAGAGATCAACATAATCAAACCGAGGGTGATTTATGAACACTTTTGATACAATCAATTTCGAACCAGTGCAGAGTGCAGATCAGTGCAAGCGTGCTGTGATTTTTCTCCGCTACCGGAAGGTCTTCACCAAACGCCTGGAGGAAGCCATCAAGCGCGCGCCGGCAGATTTCGAGCCTTGGAGACGCGGGAACGAGCCGTCCATCTCTGTCCTGATGGAACTGTATTAATTGTATTAAGTAGTGACAAGATGTAAAATAAAACAACCCAGATCAATAGTGATTGATAGTGATTGTACGTGGCGGTCGTCCTGTTCTGACCCTTCTTTCACTGTCTGATGGGTGTGGTGCCACTGGCTCGACAGAATGATTCTGAAATTTTGGTGGCCAAGGTTCCACATCATCCATCAAGACGTTTGTTGCTGTTTCCAGGGGCTTCACTGAATCCAGTAAAACTCTTGAAAGATAATGGTGAAATATCGTGAAATGTCTCAAGGGTGAAAATGATTGAAATGCGCCAAGGATGTGATCTATTTGGGCTGGAGTGGTTGGAGAGGTGGCAATTTCAAGCTTTGGAAGGCCTGAGTGGCCTGAGCCCTGAGTTCCCTACTGTGACCCTGGTGGATGGCGGAGCTAAAGCAGCTGTTCCCACGTGCCGGGCAGGAGGATGATTCTGGACTTGCTCCAGAAGACAAGAGTTTCCTTCAGAAGGACTCCGCACCGAAACAACATGAAACAACATGAAACAACATGAAACAACCTGAAACAACCCGAAACAACATACAGTTAACTGATGTAAACTGTATCATAATGTATCATACAGTTACCCTATGAGACGTCGTGCACAGTCTCTGTAGATTGGCTAGTGCCTGGCTAGTGCACATATGAATCCAGTACAATCCAGGAGATACCATCCAATAATACCCTGCGAATCCAGCACCCTGTGAAGTTCCGTGAATCACAATGCTTCAAGACTTCCAAGTCCAAAGCATGGGATGCATCTCGTGTTAAAAGCCTCTCCACGTCATGGAAATGTGGAACACAGGAAAGTATGATGCTTGGAAATTATTCCTTGGTCCTTAGGCAGTTGCAACATTGGCATGATGGATGACTCGCCAGAGAGCGGCGTGCTGCATAACATGAGTACACACTTGTGCACCGTGTGTTACTCCACCTTGGCTGCAAGAGGCTGAGTACGTGTGGACAACAGTGGCATATGTGATTTCACAGGTTGGAGTCTCAGTCTGTTGGTGGCGGGAGATCCCATGGCCCCACTTGATAAGCATACTCAGATTGGGGGAGCCAAGCGAACCACAACATTCTGAGACAGTGCTTCAAGGGTATAAACAGTATAAACATGCATCTAAAATTATCTAAACATCTAAAAGCTTTTGGCAGAAGTTGCGGTCGCTGCTTTGAGTCTTGGACAAACATGATGTCATATATGTCTATGTCAGCATTCACAGATGCTTAATTAGAATCTTGAGGGGAAGGGACTGCATGTGTGGGCAGTGTTGTGGTGCAGCTATGCTCCTCAACGTGCATCTTGAGGTGTTCAAAACGAATAGTGTACCCCTACATTCCATGATGTATTCCATATTTTCTGATTAGAATGGCCATATATTGGAGGCAATATTCCCCATTGACAAAGCCACATTCAAAATCCTAAGGCTGGTGCCAAGAAATTGCTGGAAGTTGCCTCGCCCATCGATCAGCCTGTGGACAATTTCATGGCCTGGCAGGTGCCAGCAGCAAAGCGGCAGGGTCGTGCCAAAGTGATGGGACCTGTTCAGGACCCAAGCAGAAAAGGGCAGTTTTGCGGACTTTAGCCATTGATAATGACGATGATCATGATAGTAATAGCATGTAGTAGCAAACCTCATAAACCCAATTTGAACATCAGATTGTCATTAGCATTGTGCTGGTTGGTGGCCATGACACCAAGTGATTTGAGATCCTGTCAAAACTATCTGATGTCAGGCAATCAAACATGGCTGTGGAAAACTTTGATTTTTCATGGGAAAAGCATCCAGAAATGGATATCAACTCGGCCATAAATGGATATGAGTACGGGGATGTTCCATTGCTACGAACCTAACTATCTCCATTTGTGTTGGTCAACAACGGTTCATATGGGGAATATCCCAATATTTTGGCTACGTCTAAAATGTGTGATCCCTTATATCTTGTTAATATATGGTTTAACAATCCCTTCCCCTAACATTAACTACTGTACCCCCCAAAAACCACTATGGACCCTGCTCTAGCAGTTTAGCATAGTTTAGCATTGGAACGATTCATGAATTGGCGTCCCATATTGGGGTATTTGATATTGCATTGGTTCTTGATGGTTCCCTATTGGTATCAGGGGGACGGAAGCATATTGGAACATTCATTGTAAATTAAACTATATACAGTATATATATATATATACATATTAATATAATTATATATATATATTATGTATTATATTACGATAAATGGCTGTATATTAGTATGTATTCAGTATATTTCCATATACAATACTACAACATATTACCAGATCTTAAGCATCTAAGCATCTACTGAATCCGGCAGCGAATCTGGTAGTGAATCTATTTTGCAAATCCATTGCCAGCATTGGAGGCGAGCCAGGGCAAGTTGAAGTCCTTCGTGGCGCTGGATGCGGGGGACGAGGACTCCACCTGGGCTGGTGGCATCGTGGACCAGTTTGACTTTCAAGGAGATTCCGACATCAAAAAGTAATGACCCCAGAAAATTGATGAAGCTCCAAAATTGGAGAGGATTCAGTTGGATTCAGTTGGATTCAGTTGGATTCTGGCAACTCCATCGTCTTCACCAAGTGTTTTCAAGCTTCGTCTCCCAAGGTCCGATGGAGGCCACCAGGGAGATGATGCCAAAGAATTTGCCGCGCCCATGTCGACCTGAGATGGTTTGATCATCCACCGATATCCTGCGATGGGGTCAGGCGATGGCTCCCAGGCATAGTATAGCTTGATGGGTCATGACATATCGAAAAAGACATGCGTTAGCACATTTTTGTTGAACAATGGATGTGACAAATTGTTTGAATTTCAGCAGATCACTAGTGTTTTGTTGCAGCTTTGCAATGAAGTAGGATGAGATTTCAGTCTCGCACCAACAGCAGCGAAAGCAGAATCATGGTTCGCTCGTGGTGCATTGCCACTTTCCGTTTGGGAGAGTAGAGCTTGTGCTCTTTGTCCAGAACTGGGTCCACAATCGGTGGAACGACGCAAGGGTGAGCCTTTGGACGTCCATGATTGTGTCAGGGTTGGAGTCTGCAACTGTCAGTCCAACTATCAGTACTATGTGCCACTGTTGCTTGCCACCGCTGAATACACTGAATACACATGCTGCAAATACCTTGTGAAGGGTGATGTTCAGGCAAATGAGATGGTGACATGATCCGACCTTGAGGGAATGGAAAAGCAAGATGATGCTGGCGCCAACCTTCTCAAGTTCCAAAATTCTCTCGGCTCAGCCTTCAGGACCAGAACCAGAACCATGCAGACAAGACAAAAGCAACCCGTCACCACTGAGTTCATCTATTCATGTGATCTATGTTTGGATGGTTCATGTGTGTCGCAGATTCATTAGTGAAGAAGTCTATACCCTTGCTTGAGGTACAATGATGTACAACATGCCAGAATGCAGTACTTCCCATCAAAAAAAGCTAAAACGCACAATTCAAATCAATTCAGCAGGGATTCTGAGTCAATTCTGAGGTCTTTCCGTTTTTTTATTTTTTTTTGTTTATCGGGTTCAGCGACATAGCTCAACCCCTCAGCACCAGCGCAATGCGACGTCAGGGCACTCAGCTGAAGCTTCCCAGCTGAGATAACCATGTCACAACTCATCGTTGCGCTTGGTGAATCAGGTGAGTTTGGTAATATCTGCTACTGTAATACCTGCTAATATCTGCTAATCATTTTGCGATATTATGTTATTTCACCTTTGTTTCACTGATATTTCACCGATGTTTCTATGTATTCTATGTATTTGTGTTGTGTATGCTGAATAATCACAGTAGTTCATTGCTTGTCAATGTGGACTCGTCAACATCAATCACCTGTGATTGCTGAGATTGTTGGATCGGACTTCGTCGTCTCTTGCGGGCGGGTTCCAGCTTTCTGAGCCACGTGGCTGCACAACAAACGATACCCATTGGATCGATTTTTGATGAACGATGTGAAGGCTACACTGAAACTCTCGTGAATTCTTTCTCACTCCGATTACCAGCACTTCAGTCTGATTTTTGCATGCTCCAAGACTCCAAGATTACAGAAACGAACTTGAATTGTCTTCTCTTTGCGCAGACATGGTCACAAGGTGGTGATGAGGAGGAAGAGGCACAAATTTGATTTTCCCCTTGCATATCAGTAGCAGTATTTAGCAGGTATCTGACCGAACATCTCTGCAGGCGCCTTCGAGCCCTGAAGGTGGCTGTTTGCAGTACGAGGTAAGCGACCATGTGGATCATGTGACGCCACAACTGACAAGCAATGGCCAACTAATTAACGCCTTCCATGAGGATTTCTGTCAACTGTTGTCCCAATAGATGATGTATATATAATGTTGACATGCTATTAATAAACCCACCCCAAACATTAAGAGCATCTAAATAAAGTTTAGGCCAGACAATGGCCGGGAGTCCTTGGACAATTTTCCAGACCTATGTGGCGCTGAACCAATTGCCTCATTGAAAACGAATAAGTTGGCTCCTTTCTTCATTTTAGTGTTCCCAAATGAATTGCCTAATTGAAAACGAATATATAAGTGGGCGCCTTTCTTCATTTTAGTATTCCCAAATGAATTGCCTAATTGAACACAAATCTATACGTAAGTATATACAGACATGTCTATACACATGTCTATAAGTCTATATTTATACATAAATAGATACTTAGTGGTGATCATGGTCTGTTTTGTTCCATTCTTTTTTAATGAGGAGCTCCTCAATTTTTCAGAGCACTCTACAATCGTGAAATATCGTAAGGGAGTTTGTTCATACATCCAAAAGCTTGAAGTTGTTCACAACGCTTCACAGATCTTTCAAGCGACTGAGAGTGAGCCCTCAAGAATCCAACGCAGACCAGGACAGAAAGGAAGCTACTAGCGAGGTAGTACTTGAAGGCCGATAATGACCTGTCGCCTTGAGACAAGCTGTGCCTTATCCATCTACTAGTGGCGGTTTGCATATCACATCATATCACCGACGGCTTCACAGCTCCTTTTGACTATCAATGATTTCATGAGCAGGCAAATGGAAACTGATGAGACTTCTGGTACCGGGCATTTGAATCGGATACGAACCTGTGCATTTTTAAATATCATGAGTGCTCCTTGGAAACAGTTCAATCATTCTTGATCGAATTTCGGCAAAGAGCATTTTCAATCTTTTGAGATCTTAGTTTCTCAATGTTTCTCAGTTTATTTACCTTGGCGATTCTGACTTGGTCTATCTCGGTCTCCAATTTTCTGGCAGGCGGTGAGGGAGATGCAGTGTACTTCCAAAGAGTCAGGCCTTTGAGGGCGACCCGGGCGTGCAAAGTGTTGCAGCGGAAGCATCTTTAGCCAAGAGAGCCTACATGGTTACATGTGGTTACTACATGTTACTACCTAAAGCTCTGGTGATCTCATGTTTACCATCTTTCTATATCCTTCTATGTCCTTCTATATTACTTTGTTTACTTTCCCATTGTGTTCCCCTTTGGTATCATGAACCGCTGGGATTTTTGCAGCGGCTTCATCAGGCCCGGATCACATGCAGAAAAAGCTGGTGTCCGAGTTGGCGATGAAGTCTTGCAGGTTGGGCATGGCTTGCCTTGGTCTGAAATAGTCTGAACACGCAAAACACTTGTGTTGAAATGATATGAAATGATGAGATTTAAACAAACTGTGAAGCTCGCCATACAAACCTCCCAAAGTTGACTGAAGCAGCAAGCTTTCATCTGGAATCTATTGTAGATGCATGCTGCGATTGAAATGGTAGAAACACAGCACACAGCAGTGCATTTGCGTTGCGGCATTGCGACAGGTCAACCTTATCGATCCAAATGTCCTTTTTTGGCGTCCGGCGGAGGAAATCCTTCCTGCGATTGTTGGTGCTGCTCTCAATAGCGAAATCGCATTCAACTTCTTGCTTCAACATGCCTGCACAATGTTAAGAAATGTTAAGAACCAACAGGAGCCTCCATTTCTCCATGGAAAAATCAGTTGCAATTCTGAACTTCTGGGGTTCATTTCCCCTTGAAAGATCTTGGAAGTGGGAATGGGTCTAAATTGAGCACCTCAAAATTGTGTGGTTAATCGGTATGAGCCGATACGCCGATACTAAATGACCAATCTGCGGTCTGCTGAGGCCCTGTGCTTCTGCAGTGGCGGAGGCGCCCAGCCCAGAAAGTGGGCGAGCGAACGCGGATCAACAGCCGGCGAGAGAAGCTGTATTATCACGTGGCTGGCCTCAGACCTCGAATGGAAGGATGCCTTGGGAAACAACATGAAACAACATATGTAACATATTCTTAACATTTCTTAACACTATGTTGTTCCCCCGGAATTGACACAGCTCGCACTTCGGACTTTGGGACTGCGGAAGATGAAGGTGGATACATACTCGTACATGGTTCCCTTCTTGACCTTGACCGAATCATCCAAGGACGATGAGGATGGCTTGATTGAAGTTCTGACCCGAGTTTCACAGTCGGAGCAGTAGGCAGTTCATTTAAGTTGTCAATGAATGAGACACAATCGGAAGTTAAGGATCTCTTGATTCTCTTGGTTTTGTTGAGCTTGAAGTGGAGAAGCCATCATTTGAATTGATTTGTGCGCCCTTTAATCAAACTGATCTCGACCAGAGAATTTGAAACCTCCAGCTAAGAAAGATATGTTGTATGAGTTCTTCAAATTTGGATTTCAATAGAACATTCTGATGTGATGATTTGATTAATCTTTGTAATCCTTTGTGCTAATTTGATCTAATTTGTATAATTATCTCTGTATCATAGTCTGCCATACGGCCATATTCTGATGGGAGACTTGAGGTTTCAGAATATCCAAAGTCTCGAGCACAAGCCCTCGGAGATGGTGAATGGTGTTCACCTCAGCAATTTCTGTTTGGTCCAGGCAGTGGGTTTTCGCCCACGAACCGCATAATTTAGGTTGATACTGGTATGTGTGATTATGTAAATATGTGAACACAAATCTGACAATATCAAAAAAATGTGTGTTTTTTGCATGTTTTTGCCACTGTCGATCGTCAGCTAGACTCACGACTGCTTTTCCTTAATTTTAGATAAGTTTTGCAAGTTTGTTTGAACATATCCCCAAGTTTAATTGCGACTAAGTGCTCAGCGTGCTACTGAGGCTTTGTGGCTCATGTGATGCAAGCAACTTTGACTCACAAGAGCAACTGTGGCTGGCATTGTCTGGGTATTTATTCGATGTTAACACCTTGCCAAAGGGATTTTGATTGAAACATTGAAAATGGTTATGGCATGTTATGGCAACTCACAAAGTTAGGTTCCATAACGTTGGTTTGCGCAGGAGAATGGGCTATGACGCAGTCCTGTTCCTCCCAGCCTTTTGCCTCGTGAGTTTTCACGCAAATTTCATGGCAGGCATTGTCGTCGTTGTGGATTGCGGGACTCGCGCTTGCCGGGGATCCCGACATCCGGGAACGGCCTTGACCAAATGGCTCTTGTGTAGGGCGGGCACTGCGACGCATGGATGACATGTCTTTAGGCGGTAGATCCCAATAGATCATGGATGACAAGGGATGAACTCGAACTGTGATCAACCCAGTCTTCCCACGCTCCCTCAGCCGACCAACTTGGTGTCAGGCCTGTGAGGCCCCGGCAAATTCCAAAGGTGAAACCAGATATGATGTGCAGCGCTTGGAAGGGAATGGGGATCTCTGGGGTTTGGAGAATTTCAGTCATTTGGAAGTTTGGAAGAATGCTGAGAATTTCAAGACGCGCGGGTTCTATCCTGCTGGTCCTGCTGGCAATGAGCAAGGTTTGAAACGATTTGGAACCAATGAAGCGACCATGCCGCAGTTGTATCCTTTACATTGTACATACCATAGATGCTTTAACTTTAACTTGAATCTATCACTTCCAACGTCTTCGTTGGCACTGACCCGTGCCATCCAGGAATCCCAAAGCTCCTCATGTGGCCTTTGGATCAGTGGAAGTTTCAAAGCAGGACTGAACGCTAACGGAGTTGCGATTCGTGCTTGATTTCGTCATAGTTGTCAGTCAGATGTTGTCAGATTGTGATTCTGTTCGTTGTTTCAGCATGTTTGAACATAAAAAAACCTCATGAGGTTGTCACGTTGGTTCTTCGGTGTAAATGACCGAACTGGACCCGGGAAGTTTTGCCTTTAGCAGAAGCTGTTTCAAAATACTCTGTGCAAATTCTCAGAGTACGTTGTGTAAGGTTTTAGTTGTCGTGTTTACGCTTCCATTGCCAAGATTGCAGCCCTGGTATTTTGGCAACACACTCGCGCCGCCTCTTTTGCAGTCAGGACGTCTCTCAAGCCAAGCCACTAGCTTAGAGGAATGTGATTGATTAGTAGACCACGAAAGGAAGAATTCGTGGATGAATGTGGATGATTTCCAGTGATGTTATTCGTCATCTTGCTCAGACCCATAGAGTTTCTTCTCTTCCACTTGTGATGTTGTTTTTTACTATTTTGATCTATTTTTTACTTCCCATTCTGGTGACCTTTTGATCCTTTTGATCTTGTTTCGTGGCTTAGTTCCGGGCTCGACAGGTCATTGGGTTTCCGGGCTGGCACGGTTTTAACATGGCCAGCTCTTTCGACGTCGCAGTGGTGGGTGCAGGCCTAGGAGCTTTTCATGCCGCAGAGGAACTGGCGAAGAGCAAAAATACCAAGGTGGGCAATTCCAAGAACCATCCGAAACCACCGTAAGTTGATTGTTATAGAGCTTATGTCTGGCCATAAGATGTTGTAGGAATTGGCCAAACAGAGTTCTTGTTACAATCCATTGGGAATGCCGACATGTTGTCCCAACGAGTAACGAGTACCTGAATCTGCTCAGGTGGCCTTCATTTATGGCTACACCTTTCAGGAGTGGGTAATGGCCGCGGCCATCTTCTTGAACAACCCAGATGAGCACCAGAAGTGGACCTGCGGTGTTCCAGAGAAGTGGAAGCAGAAGTGGCCAAATGTCCAATACTTTCTGAGCTCTGTGGAGAGCATTGACTGCGACAAGAAAGAGATCAAGCTAATGAACAAAGGGCCAGATGCAGGAGCCGTGATTTCCTACAAAGCGGTGATCCTTGCCACAGGAAGCAAAAGCCCGTTGCTCACCCCGGCTCCAGGTATGTCATTGACAGAACGGGTCGCAGAGGTGCGGGCTTGCGGACAGGCTCTGAAGAGTGCAAAGACTGTAGTCTTCAATGGTTCTGGCCTGGTCGGCGTAGAAGCTTGAAGTTATTGAAGCAGGCTTTTGCGATCTTTTCAGATCTTTTAAAGCTGTTCACAATCAACATCAATCAACAGATGGGATCCTTTTACTGGAAATCTCAACAACAATTTTGTCAAATTTCACAATTCAAGGAAATAAAGGAATCATACCGTCACAGAAGCAAGGCTTGGCACATTTGCAAACCGACCGTTTCAGCTTGAAATCCAGTTTGACAGGGTTTTGAGCAAATTGCATTGAACCGAATTACTGCAGTGCAGACGTACCTGCAGTCATCCACATCGGTCATTGCTGTGAAGAACTTGGGTGAAAATTAGGAGATTCTTACCACTTAGGCCAGAATAAAGTATGGGGCGATAGAGAAAAGAATGCGGACACCCAAGGAAACCAACCAAAACAAGCACTTACAAAAGCTTGCTGAACTTGTTCCATAGAAGCAGCTTTTAATTCTTGGCATGATCATGGCCATCTGCTGGCAGAGAACCATTCGAGCTTGTTCTTTCACATATTTTCATTATTTTTGAATCTTTCTTGGTGTTATACTGTATCATTTCTGTTATTGTCAATTAGTTTTTTCATCACTGCATTTTATTACTATTTTCTACTATCCTTTTCAGATTTGGCATTTATTGTGTTTTTTCATTGTATTTTTTTCACATATATATATATTCTTCTTCTTTTCATCTTTAGATATAACGCATGTTTCTTTAAAGATAGTTTATATATATATACACATATTTGCATTTGTTGATTCTTTATTTTTATTCACTTTTTTGCTGTTTGTTTTTCCCTGTTTATCATTTGTTCATTTTTTTCTCAATGATATATAATTTTTACTTATTTCCAAAGATATTACAATTATTATTACTGTTCTTGGCATTATCATTTGTGTTGTTGTTATTATGCTTGTTTTTGCTTCCTTATTTCCGCGGATTTTCCTTAGGTACAACTCCCCCCTGCCCTTGTATTTGAGAATTTTTTAATTTTTCCAAGTGGACTTTTTCTAAAAGGATTGAACATCAAGGGGGGTTGTATTTAAGGAATGAAAATAAGGGAAAAACAAAATCAAGCAAAATAAGACAAACATAGTAATAGTAAAGTAATAACAATGAACAAATATATTCGAACAATACCAAACAATTAAAGATACACATCACAAAATAGTAAAATACTTAACAACCCAAAATGCACAACCATAGAAATTTCTTTTGCAATAATAAGATCAAAACAGATACAAAACATAAAATACATATAATACATAATAATATTGACACATGCACAAACATATGGGCAGTGTCTCCGCGCAACCTTTCTTTCAGCCAAGAACCTTCTACATTTGATTTGTATTTACGATGGTTAACAAACAATTTGGAAGTCCCTAAACTCAAATGCTTCTAAATTTGACACAACCTCGGCTCCCAGAGTTCTTTGAACCAACTTGCCAACTTGTGAGGAAATGTGCGGAGACTTCCGGATCCAAAATGGATATGGCGCGAAGGTGATCTTACTGTCGCGTTCCGGCAAAGTCCTCGACAGCGACTTTGGCGACAAAGCTCACACGCCCGATGCTGGCGTGGTGACGAAGGTGACGAACATCCTGAAGGACAAGTTCCAAGTAGATGTGAAACAGGGATCTGTGTCAGATCCCAAATTCTCAGATCCAATCCTCTCACCCGGCACCCTAAAGCTGGATGACGGTAGCACTTTGGACTTTGATGTCTACATCCCTTGCTATCCTTTAGGCCCCAACACTAGCTCCTTGGTCTCTTCCAAGTCGGACTTACTGGATCCGAGAGGTGCTCTGGTCACCAACGAGTGTCTCCAGTCCACCGCGCACCCAGAGGTCTTCGGCGTGGGGATTACCACCATCAAGCTCTTTGGTCATCCTGTTTCCTCTCGCATCACAGCGGCGAGTCAACACTGTGCCCGTCAGGCTGCTGCTGTCATTGAAGGGAAGCAGCCACAAGTCTTCAAGGACAAGGGAGCGCCACCCCCCATGTCACACCCGATGAATGTGAAGATTGGTCATGGCCCTGGTGGCTACATGATTTGGACAAGCCTTCCCGGACCTGCCAAGGTCTGCTGCTGTCAGTGTTGCAATGGCGGCTACCCCTGTTGTCCACCTCCTTGCTGCTGGTGCTGCATCCCTGGATGTTCTGGTGCCTGCGGCACATGTGGATCACCACCAGAAGGGGAGGGGCCAGCCAAATTGATGATCCACCTGTTGGCAAAGTTTCCTCCCGCCCATGGCTTCAAAGGTTTGGGGGATTATGGCGCAGAAGTACCGACACAGGCCAAGATGACCTGAGAGGTCTGAGTGGCTTGAGGCTCATGAGGCTCGAGATGATGACTTGGTGAGCACCGAGATATTTCGGGGCAATGACTTCCCCCTTTTGTTTCATTCTCATGCATGTCGCAGATGTGACTGAGCAGCGGCGCACTGTTTCCTATCTTTGTCGAGCCTCCTAAATTTGTGATGAAAGGGGGCTGGGTCCAAGCAACCATCATGTTCTACCATGCCCAAACTCAGGCTGCCCCGGTTGCACTCAAGCTTCAAGTGGCACACAGTGTACATTTACATACGGTATACAGTAAATGATCATGCTAGGGGCCAACCCCGTCAGAGGAATGCAACAGAGATGGACTGCTCCAAATCCGGAGATGCTTTGGTGACCTGCTGCAAAAAAAAAAAACTGTGCCATTGGCATCGTCCAAAGAGCTCTTGTGCCTTGCAAGTGAACTTGATCTATCCTGTGGCTCCCTGCACTTTCCAAGGTGAGAAAATGTGAGAAGGTGGTGAGGCCGAAAGTCAGGTTGGGACCGCAGTGAACTCTCGAGTGGGCGCTGTGATCTCTTTTCATGGATGCAGCATCGCAGCCAGCTTCCATCCCCCCAAGTTAAAAAGCTGTGTGTTTGTTCAAGATCTCTACTTCTTTTTTGCCGTGTGGGTGCCGTGTTTGCCTCAGGGCTTGCTTCAACTCTGTTTTTCAATTTAAATGTGGGAACCCTGCTCCCAGCATGATTGATGGACAGGTTTCAGCCAGGCTCATATTTGTGATGTGTTTTTCAGTACATGATTGTGCCAGCTCTGCTGGTTGTAAAACCAGTACAAACTAATTGCATTACTATATGGATATACTGTATATCGGTATACTTCGTTTAAAGTTTAAGAGTTCGTCTTTTCTTGTGGTTTAAGAGTTTGAAGTTGGGACGCAGTTGAACAAGAACGTTATTAGGTGGCTTGTGAAGCATGCGCAACTCCTATGAAACGTGCAATACTCCTATGAAACGTGCATAACTCTATGAAACGTGCATATATAACTTCTATGAAAAGTGCATAACTTCTATGAAACGTGCACCTCTATAAAACACTGCAAAGAACTCTTGTGTCATGTGTATTCCAAAAGCCTCATCGTTCTAAAACACTGTAATGAACTCTTGAATGGAGTATACCTATATAATCCCATATATATATGTATATATATAGTTATTTATTTACTATTTCTGTGCCAGACTTGATTCAGACTTGTCTGCTATTTGGGCCTGCGGCGCCCACCAGGGTCGCCAATCCACCCGCCTCGTCCTGAGCGATTCAGAAATTCAGGAGTGAAGCGGAAGCGAATTCATTCAAAAACATTTGAATTCATCGCACGGCGTGGCAAGTGTGCGTGATATTTCTTCGTTTGGACCACGCAATTTGATAAATGCGGAACACCAATGCGAAACAATACAGTATCTTCTTCAACTTTGTTTGTTCAAGCCACAGTGCCGCTTAAATTCCTCAAACCTGTTCAACTATTTCCAACTTGTGTCCTATGTGTGAGAGTGTGCACGCTCTTCGTTTAGTGGTTCCTGGGGTTTGGCCAATCACTGTCCCTATAATAAACCGTGAGATCTGGAATGCAGATCCCATGGGTGGTTTGTAATGAGCAGCGGCGTCAACCCGCAAACAACGCTTGCTCCGGCTTATATTCATGTTCCCATTCGTTCACATGGAATTGATCACTAGCCGGATGATTAAAGTTCCATAAATCCACTATATCCACCATATAACATAATTCATTTGAGTTTACATGGCATTTTCATGAAGATGTGACGCTGTTCCAAAATCTTCTTGCACTTGGCCAATCTTTCTCAGGGACTGTGAAGCAACCCCCTGCACTGCAGCAGCGCGCCATGTTGTTTTTGCCGTCATGACACCTGTTTGCTACTTTCATTTGTTTCTATTTGGGCTTGGGGCATAACATGAAACAGAAACACTACAGCATACTGCAGCACTGTTGCTTCCGCGTGTGTTGAGAATTGGAATTATTGCCTGGGTGCTGCTCTTTTTGAAGCCGCCATCGGCTTCCGACCTGTGGGAGATAGTGTATCCAGTGCTAGAAAAGTGCTGGGGGAGTGTGATTTCAGCACATGGCAGAGCAGAGAACTGAATCCTCTAGCGGCAAGTCAGATCTCTTAATTAAGGGGCCTCAATGCCCCATCCACAACTCAACGCCTGGTGACTTTACTAGTCAGCCCCAGCCCAATCATCAATTTCACGTCATGTGCTCGTCCTGTTGACGCTGCTTACTATTTGTGTCTATTTGTGTCTTGGCTCTAGCTTCGTTGGTCGCTTTGGTGAAGTTGATGCCAGATGAGACCTTTCAACCTCACAGTGACAATATTTGAGGCTGAGAAATGTGAGAAATTGCTAACAGAACCTAGGATTTGAGACACATGTGGATCTTCGATGACCTTTGATGATCCTCAAAGTCAGAGTTTTCTGCAGTTGTTGACAGAGCACAATTTTAAAGATTTCCAGCAAGACCCACAGTAGAGTTCCTACGGGGCCTGTCCATCCTGCAGTGGGAAGAAAACCTTGTAACAGTATGTAACAGTTGAAACCGTGGCTCCAGGATTAAATTTTGAAACCCATGATTTTCCACGCGTAGAAACCACTGCTTCTCATGAGCCAGGCCGATCGGTTTCTGGACAGAACTGGTGTCATGGGATTCCTTGGATACATCGGATCTACCCTTAGTATAGCAATTTCAACATGTTCCATGACTACTTGCTTTTATTTGCTTTTATTTGCTTTTATTTCTTCCCTTTGAGGGTGTAACGGTCGGGTCAGATCATGCAGTCACAATTTGCCTCATGCTGGCATTCAACAAGTTCTCTGTTGGGAATGTGTTTGCACAAGAGGATAGATCAGGCAGATTCAGGCAGACTGGCCAGCCGGAGATGTATTTGTCATAATTTGTCTAAGCATTTTTTTTTCTGCAGAGTTTGGTCAGGCCTTCCAATCTCGTCCTCCTGGGTCGCAAGCAAGGTCCCGAGGGGCAAGGTGAACTCTTGCATACAAGTGTCAAGTCGGACAAATTTCTCAAGTTAATCAACTTAATAGCCCAAGTCGGTGTTAACTGTCGTATTGTTATTCTTTAACATTTTGGGCTTTGAGGTAGGCCACACCTTTGTAAGGCGCTGAATGTTTGCTACAGCAGTTGAGGACCATGAGGCAGATTTGTGCTTAGTTCTGCACAGCAGGTAAGGCAGCATCTCTTCAACAAGGTATTTTCTGTTGAGAAAGTTCAGCCCCCCTTTGGAATGCAATATAATTAATACATAATGATTATATTATTAATATAATGCAGTAGCAATGCAGTATCTATTTCTGTTGAAACGAGTCTTTATGGATCAGAGAGGTGCAACAGGTGCAACAGGTGCAACAGATTCTGGAGAAGACCGATCTAGTTGGTGTTCTGACATATGTGACATATGTGACATATTAGTCTATGGAGCCGCATATTTGTGGATTAATTGGAACACTTTATTTTTTGAAGATTTGGGTTCATCGCATGATTACCCGAGAATTTTGGGATCAGTCCCAACATGATGCTTTGATTCGATATTAGTTGGGTTTCAAGATGTTTCAAGTACGGATTCATCCCATTTCAGAGCGATTTGTCCTGTGAAATTCCCAGCATCCAGCAATGGCCAGGTGAAGTCCTTGCCATTGGTTGAGCATCATGGGCGATGAGCTTCAGTTTGGACCCCGGCATGGAACCACATGAGGACATAGGACTTATGCAGCACATGCATGAACAAGACTATCAAATGTTGCCGCAAACTTGTCCATTTACTACTATATCGATATAGATTTGGACCTACTGTTCATGATTTTTGTCCATCATTTTGCAGCCACGCTGTCCGAGAGTTCCTTCGCAGCTATCAAACGAGACGAGTCAAGCATTCCTCATGTTTCTTTCAGAGGAAAGTACAATCAACAATCGCTTGTGAACAAAAACATTCAACATGTCAACGGGTTCCCAAGATCCACACTTTGCAGATCTTTGCAGCATTGGGCATTTGTTGTCACAGGTCCAGATGCTGCTGACGCTGCCTTGTTGGTGTGGATCCTGAGACCTCTGTCATTTGGTCACACACTGATGAATCTGATGAGGGTTGCTGCAATTTTCGTACTGGTTGGTTTGGTTTGTGGCAAATTTTGTTGCAGGGTTCGGTCACGCAGACAATCAATTCATTGTTGGACATATTGGGTATAGATCAAAGGCAGTCAAAGTGTCAATGTGCAAAATGTTTGATACTAACACTATTTAACAATCATCAATTTTGTGGGTCCATCGGTACCCTCGTTTGACCACAGTCGCCATAGTCGCAGTGTGTGTCAATTCTTTTCGTTGAAGGTTGTCAGGTTGTGACTTGCCAAGGCCTGGGCGAATGCCTGCTTGCAAAGTCATAGTGAAGACGCAGCACCAACCCTGGAAGTGCCGCGCTGAGCGCCAGGCTACAGAAAACATGGAAGACCCAACGGATCCCAACGGTGCTCAGATTTTTTGGATGCATCCTAATCTATATCATCCACAACAAACAAACAGGATTTTTGGATCTTTCTCATTTTGTTAGATGAGTTGGGATGTTTGAATTCCGCTTTCCCAAGGCTATCGTTGATACCAACTCCCTCTCAATCATGTGCAAAAAGTTTCATCTCGGTGATCCTGAGCAAGGACGGGGGTTCGAACGCCTCTGGAGGATGTGGGAAGATATTGAGAAAAAGACTGACTAGATGGAAAAGGTCATAGATTGCCATAGATTCTTAGATCACTTCTGAGGTTCTTCTTCAATTTAGACCAACTGCTCATAGGTTGGTTCGATTTGGTGGATGGCAGCTGCACATGAGTGTCATAGAGTGTCGCAATGTGTCGCCAGTCATTGTGCATCAAATGTTTTTATCATTGCATCCAGATTCATCCAGCCATCTGAATTCAACTGACCCAGGAGCTCGGAAGCAATCTGCCGCGCAGCGCCGCCGCCGAGTGGCGGAGGTGTTGAACTCCTGTCGCATAGGCATTTGGCGAAATTACTTTGAAATGCTGTGCCAAAGACAGAACCGGACGGAACCAAACGACCAGTGAAGATGGCTGTTCTTGTGACAAAGGAGTTAATCGTAGGGAAGGGCCAGTAGCGCATTCAGTGCTGTAGTCAATTGTACTTAAGACATCTTAAGACTATACAAGACTATAACTGTGACGTATGATATAGATTAACAAGATTAACAATAGCATCACTGCCAGAATCTGCTATGCGATCATTTAGAAAGTTTCGAAACTTGTTCAGAGTCTTCAGAGAAGAACTTAGGAACGACTCAAGGTGCTTGACCCTGACATTCCATGATTCCCTCAAAAATGACCAGCCATGTGAGGATCCATGGGCACCACCACATTTGGTTTGCCATACCCGTTTACCAATAGGAATTGTTGGTTCTGCATTCCCAAATTTGGCTGATGATTCCACCAGTTTTTGGTTGGTTACTACGATATTCTAATGAATTATTACGTATATACATGTGGATACATTTGGCTGTTATATATATATATGTAGTATATGTATTATGGGATACTTTGTTCAAGTCCTTCAGATTTTGTCGACGTGTCAGCCCTCCGAATTTCAACTCTTTTGCCCTTGTTCGCCAATGGCGACTTCCCTTTCCACCTGCAGTCTATTCCAAAGCAGTTAAACACGAACGTTATTAAGGGGCTTGTGAAACGATGACAACTTTTATGAACCGATGTCAACTTCTATGAAACGATGATATCTTCTATGAAAACTTCTATGTTGATAGAACCATGAAAAAGGTCTTGATCGAAGCATTCCATTATACAGATACATACAATATTCTATAATATATATATATATTCTATAATATATTATATATATATATATATATTCTACAATATATATAGAATTATATATATATATATACATATTATTCTACACTGCCTTCACCAATCTTTTGCAATCTCTGAGCATCGGCTCAGGCCTAGTTGAGCCTTCCATGGCGGAGCTCGGAGGACCTGCAGCTGCGCCCTGGCTTCGGACGTGACATTGGACGAGATAGAGATAGATTTTACATGATTTTACATATGATTCTATATAAAAGATTTTAATGACTAGGACTATCTAGGACTAGTATATAGTACATACTATTAAATGCTAGGATAATATCAGGAACACCGTTGACAGGATTTGAAAATTTTGGCAATCCTCAATCATAAGAGGTTGCAGCCTACCAACCACTTTAGGCAATAGCATCCCTCACACATGGAAACAACTCCAGAGAAATATGTGACAAGGCTCGGAGCATCACTGCCGCAATTTTGCTGATAGCAGTTGAGGCAGGGTTGGATGGGCCTAATCTGTGGTTTGGGCGATAGACATGGATGGAGAAAGTGAGATAATCATATTTGGGTTCCGACTAAAGCCTCTGTGACCCGCAGACTTTGGCAAATTGGGAATAGATCATTCATTTCCAAGCATCCAAGTTTTTCCCGCTTGTATGGATCCCAATCATATAAAAAGAACAGTTTCTGGGTTCCATTTCCACCCTCACTCGGTGTTTTCCGTGGCAGGCGCCAGCCAAAGAGGAGGCCATTCAAGTCATTGTCACCTTGGACCAAGCTCAGCAGGCGCAGATGAAGGGAAAATTGGCAGGAGCTGCCTATATTTGTGGGTGAACACATTGAGTCCATGATTCAAAGACTAAAAGATTACATATTTCATACCAAAGCGAGCGAAGGAATTTCAATGAAGGGATAATCCGAAACTACTGTAATAAGTATAGTAGTATAGTGGATTGATTTTAGCACCAAATTTAGGTAACCATATTTGAAAGTCCATAGGTGTCCCACAGATCTGTCAAAGTGCATCCGAACAGGCCGAACTGGCACAGATTATCCAGCGACTTGGCTGGCAGAGGATAAACAAAATAAACAAAAACAATGTTTATTTTTTGCACCTATTAAAAGTTAGACTATTAAAAGGTGGATTGTCCAACCGCTTCCCCCAAAGTCTGAGGATCCACTGAAAGCCTGTGTGTTTCTGCTGCTGAAAGAACTAAAATGCTGAATCAATTTAATGTTTCCCAAAGTGACAGACATCCCAAAAATTCCCAAAATGTGATTTCCATTGATTTCCGATGGAGTCATCAAGCTGAGGCAACTCATGGAAACCACAGGTACCGGAGAACTTGCGCTGTTGGGGCGTTGGACGTTGGAGTTTGTGGCATCAATGGAGTTCTAATGATTCTGATATGATTCTGATATGATTCTGATTGTTGTGTTTGTGGTTTGTGATGTGTCCGAGTCGTTTTGTTTGTATTGTATTGTATTGTTGATTTCAGAGAAGAGACCTTTAAAGTCGCAAGCAGGTAATGCTGATTATGACAAGATCTTGAACATAATTTTTTAGAGGTCTTCACAGGAATGAAGAAACAGACTCTGTGAGCAAACCATCCAACGTCTTGGGCACTTGAGCCACCATCTCAATCAGTATCTGGTGGCTGATCATAGTCTGCAAACAGGTTCTGTTCAGGGGTTACGCTAGCAATCAGGGACGAAATTGAATGCTCTTGTCTTGTTCGCCACTTCAGAAATCGCGTGACAATCACCCAAAAAGGCACAAATTGTGTTTTTTTGGTTGAAAACAACATCATGTATAATATCTTTATATTTATATCATATATATATAATTCTCTATATTATAATAATATAATATGCTGTAATTATACATACACACATCCACATGCATATTATCTAATCATGTTGTTTTTTTTAATCTACCAATAGAATCGAATCATATCTCATCCAATTTAGATTTCCATCACGTTCCACAGTGCCCTTCTATATGGTTTTCCACAGCCCATCCACAGTTGCCACCAGGTTTGGACCCTCCGCCGGAGCCAGTGGAAAAGGTGCCGCAGGGACCGCCGGGTTCATGCCGAAGCTCTATGAGTTCCGCGCGACGGCGCTTCAGCGACGTTCAGCTGGGGGCTGAGGGTGTTGGATCATGATGACGATGATGGTGATAATTAAGGTTACAGGAGAGTTATGTTTATCTTATTTTATCTTGCTGTTTTTTGTCATTTGTTGCTTTTCTTGTTAGCATTACTATCATTTCCTATGTGTTACTATCATCATTCTTATTCGAAGATAAACGTTTTAACGTTTCAACTGGAGAAGAAAATCCCAGTGTTGCCGTGCCAAGGCTTGCAGGCAATGACCCGACAGAGATCGAACCCCTGCAGGCTGAGGACTCCACTGCGAACATCTTGGGATCTGCCAGGGATTTGTCAATGGTTGGAACAGGGAAAACATGTGATCCAAGAACTGGAAACATGTGACCATTTTTCATTGGATACACCAAAAACAATGTTTTTTCTTTTTCTGAGAAATATGATCCATTATGATCCATTGGACACTTGAATAAATTGAATAAATGATCATTTGGATGAGCAGTGACATGTAAATGTGATGCAAATTTGCTTTGACTATTTTCGAATGATGTTTTCTTCAAAAGTGAGTTCTTACGGAATCTTGTGGAGCAAGCTGCATTTTGATCATTTGGTCATTTGGATCCCTTCAGTGCCCAGTCCACCAGGCCCGAGAGTTGCTGCAAGAACTGGAACAATACACCAACGGCTTCATGGAGAAAAAGAAGGCGTGACGAAGTTACGAAGCGTTGTGGCCTGATCCAAGAAATACCCAAGAAATCCCAGGAATCTTATGGGGCGAAGATGAAGACACCAGATACATCCAGACACCCTACACTTTTGAGATTTGTTGATTTTCACCCTCGGAGATTCTATCGATTCACCAGTGTCAGTGTGGGTGGTAGGTAATATGCAAGAATGTAACAACTGATCATCTATTACTGGTATACACAGGTTGTTGCTTTCGGCATGGAGTCAGATGAGATGTGACAGACTTCCTACGAATTAAGGTTTTGGAGGACCAGAGTGTATTATAAGATGTTCTAAGCACCGCCTCGGATGTTATTCGCACTCTTGGCTGTGCTATTTGAAAAGGCATGAAAGGGCACAATCCGGTCAGATGAATCGTCAAGTTGGATGAGGGAAAGCTTCAGTCGCGTGCGTTTTTGCTTTGCAGAACTGCAGGTGCATTCCTCCATCGCAAGCAAAGTAGCAGACGCCAAGGCAATGGCTGACTTCCGAACGGGTCCCGATCACCAGAAAGTGGTTAGGACCGTTAGGACCGTTAGGAGTGAGGGAAGCTGGAAGTTGCACCAGGCGCAGCTCTGTAGCGAAGCGGACCGTTGCGTGGATCTGATCCAGGACGCAGCGAGCTTGTTTCATCATGGGAACGCACTGAAAGTTATAACGCTTGGTACGGCATACAGCTACAGTAGCTATTTCGAACTCAAGAGGAGATGGGTGGTGGGGTCACATCCTGGCATCTTCCATCGGATCATTGACATATATAGGTTCGCGTACAAACTCTTGATTTCTTTTGTGGGTTCTAAAGTTGTATTGTGTTATTCTGCACCCGGGTCGTCATCCACAAACTTCTAGACATGGCGTTCCCGTGGCATGCCGCAACGGCAACAGGAGCTTAATGCCAAAGATTCGGAGCATCGCTCACTGTCCAGGGACTTGATCAACCTCAAAGAGGCGTTGGGATCGTTTGGTCTCTGGCATCTCTGGGTCTCCCAAGTTAAGACATGAGACACAGTCGTGTGAGTCATATCACCTAACAGCCTAACGATGATGCCATTGTGGGTTCATCTTGTTCTACATGTCCCCCAAGCGATTTGAGACCAATTTGAATTTAGTTGAAAGCAAATGAGGAAATCACCTCTGCTTTACAATTCCTGCAGAGTGAGAGGAACTCCACGCCTAGGATGACGTGGCTAAGTCATATGCTAAGTCTACCGTCATGGCAGGAGTTGAAACATGAGGGCAGCGCAGCAACCAGCAACTCAGAGGCTGGCAGCGGTTTTGATGTGTGACGGAGGATGGATCAGTAGTTGCCTCCAGGATGCCATTGAATTGACTGAATTGATGCTGATTAACCAATATTAACCAATATATATTCACCACAGCCCTAGTATCCATGAAACTTGTCGACCAGCGTCTGTTGGACTTCTAAATCCTTGGCTCCTGCAGGCTCTGAAAGAATTGGGTAGCGAACTGGAAGAGGCCTCCAACATCAGACAACGTCGGGATTCAGTTGAGCTAGGGATAGTTAGGGATACATACTCTGTTGATTTCAGCTATGCTTCAATGCCAGAATGTATGTTGCTATTGCCTATGCAGCCGCCCAGCCCTGTACAAATCTGCTCCTGCCAGGAAAGACGCCGCTATCGCACCTTGGCAATGCGGCACATTGACCTGAAGGCCAAGACAGTCGTTCTACACGTTCAGTAAATGACATGATTAGACAAATAATTTGGTGTGTACTGGTACTGTGTTGGATGTCTTCAATCTTCCAGCTTTACTGAGCTAATTAGAATTAGATGCCTTGCTGCCTTGCCCTTGATTTTCTTGTACTGACAATTAATAGGCAAAAAATGTAGAAAAAAACGTACCGTGTTGGACTCGTGGGCTACTCTATGGTACTCTGCAAGTGCCAGGCTGAAGTTGATCAAGCGCAGCACTCCTCTGCTCAGGTGGAGGCATCGCAGGCTCCTCAGTTCACCCACTGCTAATACATCTACGCGATTCCCCAAAGGGCCAAAGATGGCCAAAGGGTTTAGAGAAATGGTTCCCTACTCGTACTATCTCGTACTATGCTGACTGTTCTGATGTTGCTCTTTCTTTTTTTGGGGAAGCCCGAAGATTCTGATGATTTTACGACTTGAACCCCTGCTGGCGTTTGATAGCTTGACAGCCAAAGATTCATAAGGAGCTGGAAGAGGACTGCCATGATGGCAAAGCTTCACAGGCCGCATTTGACGGGTGGCAGTTGTGTTTTGCCCACCGAAGATGAAGCTACTAGTGGAGGCTATGAAGGCACCACGGTTTGTGCACCGGCAAGCCCATTCCATCGGTTTCTCACAGGTTGCAGGACAGGGTCCATTGTCGTGAGCTTGGTGATTCTTCCTCTTTTCTTCTGAATGCGACAGACCAAATCAGAATGCACACCTAGCCGACCTAGCCAACTCAAGGCAGATAGGGACACAGTTGCACGATGTTGCACGATCCTTGCCAAATCTCGGGGGTAAGTGACACATCGACACATCGCCGTCGTCGCAATGGGAGACCCGATGGTACCATGGGGATCTATGGGGATTGCCGATGGGCGATGGCCTGAGGTGACCGCGGCCGCTTGGCCGAGAGCCAACGCATCTTCTGGGCCGAAGAGGCTGGGAATTGGAGTGAAAACGAATGACATGAAGTGGGGGACTCCGTTGCTCAGGTAGTGTGGTAGTATTTTAATGTATTTTAATGTATTTTTAATGTATTTCATACTATTTTACGAAAGCCAGCTAGCTGGCTAGTTGCTGTTTGCGAACGAAGTGAGAATAGGGGGGGGGGTTGGTTGCCGAAAGGGAACGAAATCTCGCCGTGCCCCTGTGTTGAGCGCCAGAAAACGGAGCATTTTGCTGGATTATGTACCACTAGGTAATTTGCTGACGGTGGGGTATCGATCCCCCC
>Ga0126342_10004540_pt1 | contig 23787 bp, 29 predicted proteins | sample Cyp1metagenome_FD_92528 | JGI IMG/M metagenome (GOLD analysis project Ga0126342, IMG submission 92528) | Coral microbial communities from Lord Howe Island, Old Settlement Bay, Australia - Cyphastrea 1 metagenome | ecosystem: Host-associated > Invertebrates > Cnidaria > Coral ...
AGCATCTTCCTCGCGTGCTACGTGACGAAGACTACCTTTGGGGGTATAACTGCTTAGCAATTCGGGAGATCAAGCAAGTCAACATTGGGAACTGCCTCCTATGTTTTTCTCTTGAAGCACTCATGGAGACGGCAATGGCAGGCAGCGTAGGCATGCTTGAGCACCCGGCTGAACCTACAGACTTGGAAGGATCTGCTTCAATTTGGAAGCTACCGATAGTCCAGGTGCTGCAGATGCTCCCACGAGTGCAGAGACTGACATTTGCACAAGGCCTCATGGGATCCAGATCACCCAAACCTACGGAACTCATGTGCGTGAACCTGCCGGCCATGATGTCCTTCCTGCACAAGTACAGAGTTCGTAGGGAACTTCCCCGGCATAGGGCCGTTGGGAAAGATGAAACAGGAGTTTGGCGCACAACGACTCTAAAAGAGTATGCGCCGGCTTTCTGCCGGGCCATTTCTTCGGCAATTCGTGCCGCTTTTGCCAGCTGTGAGGCTGCGGACGATTTGCCTTCACCCCCCGAAGCATTGGTCCAATTGTGCCGATCCATGCAAGCGTCATCTTTCGGACACACCATTGGCAAGGATTATGCCGGGGGTTAATTTTTCATTTCACAGCTTTTCGAACTCACCGAACCTAGCAGAGCCGCTGCAGATGCAACAATGAGCGACAGCAAAAAAAATCATGTACACACACACACACATATATATATAATTATATATACACACCCGATGTATGACCTCCCATGGACAGGCTCCTATGGCCCGCAGGGAGTCGTTCCGCCGCCGGGGGACCAGCGAAATGACTGGTGGAGTTCTGCTCATTGTGGAAGCCATGGCCCATTGAGTTCCATATAGTGAATATAGTTCGATGATAAACATGATGATTGGAAAAAAATATGGAAATCATCCTGTGATTTTCGATAGCTACGTTAAATCACCAGCGTTTTTTTTGTTTTTCAAGCAAAACGTTGGGGTTCGGAGCGCTCAAGAATTCTGGGAAAATGAGGAGTGAACATACTTTTTGAACAACACATGTGAATCAGACTGATCTAGCCATTGCACGGCTGGAATCTCCAAACTTACCAAATTTGGGAGTGTGGGACTACCATCTGGTTATTTAACATAGCTATGGAAAATCCACTATAAATGGAGGTTTTAATGGGAAAATCATCTGTAAATGGGCAATTTTCCATAGCTATGTTAAATAACCGGAGTGTAGCTTGAAGTTTATTGTGAACGTATTGCTTGCCTTGGCACCACTCATCATGGCAGCTTCAGCTCAGCACCTTGATGTATCGCACACATTCAGCACACTAGCTACGCCGCAGTGTTATTGATTGATTGATGATGGCACTAATATTATATAGTGATGGCACGCAAGCTCACAATTCTTCTCCCTTTCCACCTGATGCTTTCCGTTTCCTATTCCAGAATTCCAGAGTTCCAGAAGCCTCCAGTAAACTAAAGCATGTTTCATGTTGAAAAAAACATATGATTCAGGTCTAAAATCTGCGAATTCATCCTGCAGGTGTTGCTGAACTTGTTGGACGGCCGTTCGGTCGCCATGATCAGTGCGTCTGAAGGCTCTAAGGTGCGCCATGGTGCGCCGAGAGGTGAAGGGCGGGGGACACCAACCTCTATTGTGCTAAGAATGAGCCAGGAAATGAGGAGTAAATCTGAAGATGTACTTTCCACAATTCAAATTTCCCAATGTGGCCCTTTTTGATGTGGCAATATTGGGTTCAGCGCTGGACAAACCCACATCCCTTACTCATTGATATTCCTAGGTTCAATCCAAACGTTTGATGGCTAAAGATGGCTAAAGTTAAACCTGATTTTGAATGATTGAACCTAGGAATATCAATGAATATCAATGAATATCAATGAATATCAATGAATATCAATGAATATCAATGAATAGGAATATCAATATGATTGTGCCCCAGTAGGGTTGAAAGCACCAGTCTAATGGCTGAGTGATTTGTGATTAGGGATCCAGGGCCGGTTCCAGGTGTCAAGCTCTTCGTTCTCCTGGCATGGGCGCTATGCAGTGCTGGGCCGGGTAGCTTGGGATGACCCTGAAACCCATGAGATTTTTGGAGATGTGTCATGATTTTCCGGTTTGTGGGCTAAAGATCATTAAAGATCTATTGTTGCCAGAAACATCCAGAAAATAGATTCATTGTGCTGACAGGTTCTTGACCCTTAGCCTCTTGACACCTCTGGTTGTCGAACTTTCGAGGTGGGGAGAACAAACGCATTCACGTCTTTGAGGCGGATGGGACATGATTGGAATTGAAGATGGAAGATTTGCCAATTTGCAGATACAGGATTGCTGCAAATTCGCCCTTCCCCGGAATTCAGTTTAGCTTGACGTTGAAGCCAGCGTAATTATATAGTATGAACGTGACCCAAGATACAGCGAGAAATGGCAGTTCAACTTCAGAGCCAGTGAGAAAGTAAACCAAAAAGGAGGCGTCAGAATCAAAACCATGACTGGTGGATGCAAGTAGCAACCAGCACCCTGAAAAAAAGCTGATTACCCCAGAAGCCATCACTGCGGGCGATGTAAAACACCTATGATATCAATGATCAGTTATTTATCGACATAATCCATGTGGGTTTTAATCATAATTATCATAAAACATCATAAAACCATGATTTGATACAAAAAAATAGAGATTTTATATTGATCATTGGATTCTTGGTTTAATGATTTATCCATATTTATCCCATTCATCGGTTGCATCACCACTGGATTTCCGGTGGATTTGGCGACCTGCCAGGCAGAGGGCGGAAGTCATGTCTTCAGCTGCGCATGGTCCAGTAGCCCAGCGTGTCGGGGGAACCCAGCGCCGAGGCTTCAGCCGAGTGAAGCGCCGGGCCATGGTTTTTAAACCGCCAAACTTCCACTTGAAGGGATGATTTTGTAAGTTTTATACCTATGTCTGCGAGATGATTGAGATGATTGAGATGATTGAGGATTGGACATATGTTCATTGGATTACAAGAAATGGCATTATAATTATGATCATCCAAAGTCTTGAGCTCTTAAATGATGTTCCTACTGGCGGTGGATGCTTATCAGCACTATTTGATAGTTTGCCAGCAGCTTCAGAATGTGCAGGGATCCCTGGCGGAGAGCATTGCCAGTTGCCATATGTTCTTCCCTCCTAAGATCATACAGTGGCGGTGACTATAAACTACGCTTGGGATGACACCTTTGACACAAAGGACGGACCGCGAGTTGTGCAGGCGATCTGCTGCTGCTGGAAGCTGCGAATGGAGAGCAATGGCAGCCATGGATGTTGATGGTGGCATCGGTGGCGGCCTCAGTAAACCTTGGATGTCTGACCTGTCGAAGCCCATCCTAAGTGCCAGGTCGACCGCTTGGTCAGGAGCCGGATGGACTTGGGAGGAAATGACAAGATGACAACGCCTCATAAAATCCAAACAGAACATGGACATAAATTCGAGAAACACTTACAGACAGTATGTTACAGCAAGGTCTGCTCCTGCTTCTGTGTTTCAATCATTTTCAATCCTGGCACGGCACTGACATTTATTATTACTATTATTACTATTATTATTATTGCTACTATTATTACTATTGTTATTACCAGCATTATAACTAGTATTGTTACTAGTATTATTACTATTACTATTATTACTACTGTTATCACTGTTACTACTACTATTATTACTATTGTTTTTATCCTTATTTTTATCATTATTATTTTATATTGTATATATATAACATTCAGTTGGCATATGGAAATGGCTTCGCGGGCTCAGCCCCTGGATTCCCTGTGGTGGAAATACCACCCTGCACATCTTTGGACCAAAATCATGTCCTGTTTTTGTTCGACAGACACCTTCAACATCGATGGGACATGATGGGATCCATGGGATTGGGTTGACCCCCATGTCATTGAAGGACCTCCCGCTTGTACATCACGTCCACTGAGGCGCCCGGTATCGCCCGGTTGGGGAAGTCCATCCCGGATCCCTATGATCCAATGGAGTAGTGACGTAGTGTCTATGCTATTTTGCTCATGTGGCCGGGTCCGTCGGATGGGTCATGATTCAAAAAAGGACATAGTCTAACCATTTCTACCCATTCTAAAGCCACAGATTTCGGATGATGGGATTTTCTGCCAACATTTGCCAAGCATCCAATTTTAAGAGCTGTTTGAACCATGATTAACCACTACTGAGGTGATGGCAGGTGCCCCAAAATCCTCTAAGACCTGCCATTTCAGGTGGGCCTGGAGCAAACCTTTGCAGCTCATGTGCCCCTGCTGGGGCTTGGGAGCAATATTTCCAATGAAACATGGGTGATTTGATCTTCAAACATGGGATCTGGGGTGTACATTCATATACATCATTCCATATACATCTATACAATTATATACACTAATGCATACATACATATATATATATATATATACGTGTATATATATATATACATACACATATAATACGTGCATGAAATAAGTTGCTTCCATACATTTGTACCCATCGATCGAAACCATAGTCACAGGCCACGGCATCTCAGCAGCTGTTGCTCTGCAGAGGCGGGGCGCCGTTTCAGGAAGTGATTTATTGGAGGTACATGGAGGTACCATATCTAAAGCCTATGATTCAGGGTTATGTGAGGGAATATCCCCACAAAATCCGGCAAAAAAAACCTGGTAGAGATCGTATCTATTTGTCCTGAACACATCCCACTGAAATGGGATGAATATCGCACAAAACCAGTTGCGGCATTCAAAACACCCAAAGATGAACCCATCAGTCAACAAGTGACCATTTCATCAACATCTTGCGACAAGGCGCGGGCACAGCCCGCTGTGTCTCAGTAAGCTCCTCGGAGCTGGCCTGCTGGGTGCGGGGACCTGGTATGGCTGACCTTCCAAAAGGTTTTTTGCAAAACGCTATGGACAGCAACCATGGGGAAATCCGGAAACTGATCTACATCCTTAATGTGGCATTTTCGGGTTTTCGGGTTTTCGGGTTTTCGGGTTTGTGATATGTTGGACTAATTCAGCGAGCGTATCCAAGAAATGAAGGGTCTAAACTACAGTATCAAGCCAATCATCATGGGGATTTGGTAAGATATATTATGATATATTTTGATTTAGAACTGACACTGTGATATTGGCTTGGGTTTGTTCAGAAAATGGACATTAATTGGGTACAGCCGGGCGGCCGCCGATGTACAGCACTTTTTCGTAGGGGAAAAGGTAACGAACTGCTGGATTGCTGGGTTTTGGTTACTTGTTGTTTTGTGCAGACCCGTTTGAAGGTGGGACGTGGTTGAGAATCGAACAAAATGACAGAGATTTGTCATGGTGCCAAAATTTATACAATTCTCATTTATGGGAGGCTGTTGTATATTCCTTGGTTGTGATCCACATCAGAACTAGGTGGGGTGTTTTCAACTTCTTGAAATATACCATCACCCCCAAGTGACATTTGACCCCCATCTCATGGCAGATGGTAATCGCAGTGGCAGTTGGCCTGGGGACAGCTGACCGAGCTGCTAAGTCAGGAACTGTCACCGCGCATGGCACACTTCTTTGAGCAGAAGCCACCAGTTCTGGAGGCTGGGGACGAAGTGAAGCCCCTCAGGTGTTAGTGTTAGTGCACAGATGTATAAAGGGAATCTGTGAGGAAGAAGGTGGGTCTCCAACAACAAGGCTTGAAGAAAGGAATGTACACTACCATATGACAATAGAACATCAGATCTTACATGATGTACATACTGTAGTTATTGTCATGAAACTTGAAGTTCTTGATTTGTGCCAATTGCTTTGTAAAGGTTTTTCTTGTTGGAGGCTCATACTGGATGAGTTTGTGCCATGTGGGCCAGGTGGATGAGTTGCCATCGGCGACCATGACCCTGGCGGCGGAAGAGGAAGCCGTCAGCTTTCTGGAAAAGTTGGGAGCAGTGCCTGAGCCAACCACGGAGGCTGCTGATCCAAGGGGTCCCAACAAATCCTGGGCTGTGGGACAAACCGGCTGTGGGACAAACCGGCGATGGTTTGTCTTAGGATATTCCCTGATATTCCCTGATATTCCCCCGATTTTTGGACATTTCAACATGTCATTTCAACTGCTCTTTCTTGAGTCGGACTTGAGTCGTGGGGTAACATCGAATCGATCGAATGCTGGATGAGGCACCGCAGACACTGGATAGCGTGGTCAGCAATCTGGAGGTTCAACGCTTGGGTTGCAAGGGGGCCCTGAGGCAACGGTTCTCGAGGCTTTGAGAGAAGGGCATCATCAATGGTCATGGTAAAACATGACGGATACTACGGTTTTATATAAGTTAAGATGATGATTATGTATTGTTTTGATGATTTTGATGATGGCGGTGGTGATAGTGACTATAGTGATTGTGGTGGTGGTAGTGGTGCAGTGGGATATCAGACAATCATGATGTCATGAATTGCGAGTGGTCATACCATGTCTTCCCAGAATTGGATGAAGGTCAGACGTCAGAATCCATGGTTTCCTTGAAAAAAAATCCCGCAACCCACGGACATCTTGATGTCCACACTTTTGGCTGATTGAAACCCAGAGTTTGTCAATTAAAAAAAGCATCCATCAACTATCATCAACTCAACTCCATCAAAAACACTACCATGGTTAAATCATATTAAATCATATTAATATTAAACAACATTAGATCCCCAATCGTTCATGGTGAAGCGCCCCAATGTTTCACCGTTGAACCACATTAAATCCTACAGGATTCCCAGTGACGTCTGGCTTTCCGTCCAGGAAGCCTCAGCCATGGTGGAAGCCTTGGCCGAGGCCTCACCAGGCCCCCTCCGGGCTGGAGGTTTTTTTCAGCGAACGTTCATTGTCAACATTAAAGATCAACTGCTATGGGGTTAATAACGGTTAATATGGGTTATGTATGGATTTTCTAAATCCATGAAGCACATATATCATACTATCATATACTATCATTAATACTATCCAACTGGGTAGAAAAACTGGCTATTATCATTTCGATAATAGAACATCTCCAATGTCCTGTCCGGAAAATCGTCCCGAAATGGGGTATGAACGGGCTATGAAGCTATCCACGATTAGTTGTTGTTCATCCCATGGAAAGGATGCCATGAACAATACTGGAGATACATCATTGAAGGGTTAATGATTTTCATGAGTCTACCATAGATATTTTCTAGATATATATATATATAGAATATAGAATATAGAAGATATAGATATTATACCATAATCATTATCCATTCTATCTGGATATTCCATGATTTGTTCGTCACTTTTTGCCGCCCGAGGCGCCGAGGCCGAAGCGGCCGAAGCGGCCGAAGCGGCCGAAGCGGCCGAAGCGGCCGAAGCGGCCGAAGCGGCCGAAGCGGCCGAAGCTGGTGCCGACCTCGCCGCAAAGGCGATCCCCGGTTAGCCATGGCTTGAACCATGGCTTCAACCAACTTTTTTTTTTTTTTTAAAGAGAGATCTTTGAAATGGGTTGAACATAGGTTGGAAATGGGTTGAATGATGTTGAATGACCTACGAACAAAAATGATATAAATATATGAGAGGAATTGTCTATGGCTGGGATTGCTGAAGGGTACACATCGGATTGAATTGCTTAAATGATGATAATGATGGCAGACAATCTAGAAAGACTGGGATTCAGCAAAGCAACGATGGAGGTGGATCCAACTGAGATGAAGATGATGAAGACACCCCTTGACGGGTGACCCCATTGAAACCTACCACGAACCTCCAAAAGAAAGACGCAGCAACCAGAGGCTTCAGAAGGGGAACAGCACTGGAGCTTGGAGCTAGCAGGCTGTGGAATGGCATGGGTGGGGTCGGATAGTCGTGTTGGGAGTTGCAAGTCTTTTGGTATCCTTTGGAGGACCTGGCTATGTTTTTGTGGGATGTGAGATCCCTCTTCGCGAGCGTGTCAGGGGGTCCCAAACATGATTTTGACGCATGTTTAAACTCTGAAAATTGGTGAGGAGTGATGACAATTGAGGAAGATGGGTAAATGTCGAACAAACTTGCAAACTTGCAAGAATCATCCAAGAGATCTCAGGGAAACAGCCTTCCTTTCTCAGCCAACCGCACAGGCTTCCACGGCTGCAGCTTGAGTACTTCGCAAAGCTTCGCATGCGACGTGCCGTTGAGGTGGCTGAGCTGTAGAGGTCATGAAGTTGGTGACCTCTAAGATGCATGGCTGATGCTGGTGGATGATGTTGTATGATGTATGGCTAATTCGGAGGATGAATCAGCCGGGACTAGACTTAGCTGATGCTCCTTGGAAAATAGGTCCATAAACTCTCCACTTCCACATTCCACGTGTTATTCTTTGTGATGCTTTTTGCTTGAACGGTCTGCTTGGCTTTGGGGCTTCGACATTGGAATGGCAGTTGCCTGTGAGGTTGTGTTACGTTCTGGGCGGCGACGTGTGTCTGGAGGAAAGTTGCAATGTTGCCAAGAGGTTTTGCCCTCCTGCTGAGCCTTCTGGCTCCGGGGTTTCAGGTAGGTGAATTGAGCTTTCATCCTTCTGTAGGGATTCAACATGATTTACTGAAACCATCCCTACTAGGTACCTTGTAGCGCCTACACCAGGACCATGCCGCTGCGACGGGACCAAGCAGGAGGATGCTGTCCATGCTGGGGCACCCAGCTATCACCTTGGGCTCAACAGATAGAAAACGGACCCAGCCTAATAGATGGGGACTCTATCTCAAAAGCTGGATTTGAGATGTTTTTTCTCCTCAGTATGGCCATGCACTGTAAATGGTTTGGATCCATGTGTTGGTTGTACGTGGGGGTGATGCTTCCTACCCCCCAATCCATCCTGCAGATCCTGCAGATTCTGCAGTGCACGTCAGGCCACGAGACGATGAGGCGTCGGGAGCAGGGCAGTGGTTGCCTCCTGTCATGGTTTCCTGACCTGACAATATGAGGTCAATTTGAGTAAACTAACATAACTTTGGAACATCACTATTTTGAATAGGTAAATCAACGAACGACATGTTGGAAACATGTTGGAAAAAATCACTTTCCCACCACGACCCTCGGCAGCCTCAGCTGGGACCTGCTGGGGGAAGGCTGAAATCATCAGATTTTCGGTGGGGTTCCTCATTTGGGGGGATAGAAAAATCATGAGGTGTTTCAATGTTTGAATAGTTTCTTCATGTTCTTCTATACGACAACTATGTAACTATTTGATACTATGTTAGTTCAATCAAGTTTCCCTGGGTGATAAAGTTTGAAGGATGATCCGGTTTTTTGATATGCCTTCTATTTAGATCCGTTTTGGATTGCAAATTCAGATCAAGCCAATGGAGGATTTCTAGCAAAAAAAGGGCACGCCGTTGGAAGCCCCAGCGCTCGTGGATGTCCGCCAGGGCGAGCGGTGGCAAGCGATTGCACCTCGGATGCAGCGCTGATGCGTGCTGATGTTCCCTTCAATGGCCGGCAAGAGTCCGAATTAAATATAAATGATATAAATGATGGTGTATAATGTCCTTCATAATCCATCAATGTCCTTCAATGAATATGGGGGTTTCCCCCCAGCTGGATGGTTTATAATGGACAATCCATCTATAAATGGGCATATTTTTGTAGCAAACCTTGGGCCCCGTGGCAGCTGCCTGAGGCTGTTGAGATGGAGGGCCAGCGGCTCGCAGCGGTCTTTGTGAGGGCAACCCAGGGCCATGCCATGCTGCCATACCTGCCATACCCAGTGGATCCAATGGTTTCCAAAGTGGTCGACATGAGGCGTGCTCTTCGGCTAACCAGTCAGGTCCTCAGATGCTGAGGGCACCTGGGATTTGGGCACATCGACTGATGTGCCCAACCTTGGGCGAACTCATGGGGCAAAGATCGTCAAATCCTATTTCAGGAGTCTTCCTCATCCCTTGCCCTTCAATCAGAGAGAGAAATCATACATATCAAACCTTATCAAACCTTAAACCATCCTCAAAACATCTCAAAACCATGTTTTTGTGGTGGATTAAAGATATCTATGATCAATTACCCTCTGATAAACTAACGTAGCTATGGAAAATCCCAAAATCAACTATAAATGGTCATTTTCAATAGCTATCTTAATTACCAGAGGGCAGTCGTTGAAAAAAAACATTCTTTGAGGATGCGCCTCTGCAGCTGGACCACGGCCACAGAGACCTCTACGGCCTCGGTTCCAGAGACGATTGCCCTGACGGACTATGGTGATTTCGCCTGGAACCCTAGTTTCAAACATGGTTGGTTCCACTAGTTTTACTAGTAATATTTAATACCAAATCTACAAATATCTACAATATACTATTATACATATACATATACACACACACATATAATGTATGTATATATGTATATATATATATACACATCTATATACCATATATATATATATACATACATATACATACATATACATACTTGGGCGTGGTTTTTATTGGAGAATATAGCCGCATTGAGAATTGATACATTCGGAGTGTGTACCGTGGTGCAGGGCCTGGGAGATCTAGGCTGGCTGCCTCCTGCGGCTCTCCGGTCAGCTGGCACTCACTGCGCCACTGGGCCCTCGTGGAGGCCGAGAGTTTCGGGTGCCTCGGCCGGCTCCGTGATGTGCCCGGCACACCCCAAAGACGGGAATTTTGTCCATCTTTTTCTTGCGCTTTTTTGGTCTGAACCTGAATTCCGCCATTCTGACACGAGACTGGAAAAACATGTATCAAAAAGTATCATTGTTATGGTCATTTTCTATTAGCAACGACTGGATGTTTGCTACTCTGCCATCCTCCAAAGCACCAAGGTGGATTTGTGGCGTTGCGATGGCCTCTGGGCCAGCAGCGTCTTGGCGGAGGAGCCATTGGATCTGAAGGTCTTGGAAGGCAAGGAGTTTGGGGCCGGGGATCTCAGCGGATCACAGGGCAAGGGGATGGTGGATGTTGGATTTTGGCAGCTGCCGTTGATTTCCTCTGTTTTGAAACAATTTATGGCAATTTACGGGATTTTTGGTGTGGGGCTGACTTGACCGATGTTTACAATATCTTGCAATATCACTTGATGATATCACTTGTATGGTATGACCACACTTTTTTGCTGCTCAGAGCTATCCTCGTTCCTATGGCTGTTTGTTGCGGAACAGTTTCATTCTGCCCTCGATATCGTGGCGATCCCTCGGACCAGTATCATCCAGTATCCCAGCATCAACGACTAAGCGCTTCGATCATCCATTCCCATCCTGGGCGATTTGCGTGTTTTTATTGGTCAATTTCCTTTTTTCAGACATGTTCAGACCATTTTTTCCGGTTCAAAGGCACATTTTTTTGGCTCACAATTTTTGCTGGTTGAATCCCAGCATTTTGATCAAGTTTTTGCTGCCTGACCCATGTGATCAAAACCCAATGAAATTCCCATGGAGGAGTACCCTCTGGCAATTTAACATAGCGACTGGAAATTGCCAATTATAGTTGATTTACCTATAAAAAATGGTGATTTTCCATAGCTATGTTAGTTTACCAGAGGGTAAAGATCCATAACCACCTGTAGGTCAGCCGTACACCGCCAGGTCCTCACCTCAGCTGGCTTGACCCTCTGGCGCTTCGACGATGAGTGCGATGCAGACACCGCCGCAGGCACCGAGAATCGTTCGGCATGGGATGCCAACCCGGCACAAAAAATGCTGGATGTGGGTGGATTATTGGTTCATCATGATTCATCATGATTCATTATGATCAATGATGATGAGTCATACTGTAATACTTAACACAAATGAATCGTGATTCACAAAGATTGACCCGTGTCAATGGTTATTGACAGTACAGATTCATAAGATTTACTATAACAAGTGATGAACGGTGATGAATAAATAGCCAAATGAAAGAAGTGATGGGCTTATATTTCAGAGCTTGCTCTCAACGTCCTACGTTTTTGTGTAGCACAGTCCCTATAGCGGTTTACTTTGTGTAGGTGTCGTTTCTGGCTGCCAAGAACTGGCAAGCTCTCCATACAGTGACAAATTGAACTGTCAAAAGGAAATATCGGACATACCCCCGAAACAGCCACTTTTCGCGATCCAACCGTAGCTTTTGGCTCTGAAGCATTGCTTCTTGGGCAAGGATGGTGATTCACATCACCCCGATCTCCGGCGCCCTGGATTCGCTTCCAGTGCCAAAGCCGCCGCCAAAGACGCTGGGCAACGTGGAAGTGGTGCTGCTGTCGGGTGAGACGCTGGCGTTGCCCATCTGTCAGGGCGCCTTGGCTCCGCCGCTGTGGCTTCGGTCATTGGATCTGAATGGGTCAGGAGCCCCCAACATGGTGACTGATAAGCCAGCGTTTTTTGTTTAAAACCTAAGCGCTTTACATATGTTTCGGATTCATCCGCAGCTTCACCAATGATGATTAATGAAGGTTAAGATCAAGAAGGGTCCCCCCAAGAGTGACCAACTGCTCATTGAAATGATGTTTTCTACACGAAAATCGAACAACCATGGGCCAACATCCATCCGCTGGTGGGGATGCAGAGACCTACAATTCTGTTGGCTGTACTCCATCAAAACAGGGAGTTGGATGGGCGATGGGGAATGGCTTGGTCAGAACCAGAGCAGCACATACTTCTGGGATACATTGAAAGAACAACTTACATATAGACCTAGGTGACATAGGTAGGTGTAGATACATTTTTTTTACGTTAGAAAAACATACGGAATCATATAGATACATACATAGATGTACATAGATGAATAGATATGTAGAACTTAGAAATATGATAAGCAGATAGATTGATGAATGAATAATCACATAGATATATAAAATGATAAAGAGATAAATCAATGACAACAAATGTATCAACATGTACTGTACGTAACATGTCAAATAGATGGCCTTTTTTCCCCGCTCCAGGCGACGGTGTGGCGGAGCTGCAAAAGCGTGCTGCAGAGGCGTTGGGACTGAACCCCTGCCAGGTGGCACTTCACGCGGATGGGGCGCCCTTGACGAATGATCTCATCAGGGCGGACATGTGCCTGGGAAAATATGGAGACAAATGATGGGAACAGATGGCAAATAATGTGGTGCAAATTGGAACATGATGGGACTATAGCATCGCATGTATGATTTTCATGGGATTACACTGAAATTTAAGGTGATTCAACCACCGAACATGTGGAGAATCATAGTGTTTTGATGGGAATAACCCCCCTAAAAATCAGGATCATTCGGGATTACTCATGGGAACAATGGAAATTGATGGGAATGCCTTGAAGACTGCCGAAACAACTGGGGGTTTCCGAAGTCATGGGGGTACCCCAAAACCATAGGTTTCAATACTCAAATGATCTAATTTTGGATGATTTGGGGGTACTCCCATTGTAGGAACACCCCCAACTGGATCATGAAGAATGGGTGAATTTAAGGTATTTGATGCCAAGGTCGGGAGAGGGGAGGGTACACTAGCTATCACTAGCTCCCACCATCGTTTTGGTGGTGAAATCACATCAGGTAGTGCTGGGACTTGACAATCTCGGCGGATGGGATTATGTCCCATGGTCACGCGGTTGATTTTCCGATAGGGCATGGTCAGCTCCCATAATATACCAGAGTTCGTCTGCCCATTAAGTGGAGTATCCCTGGAGAATCCCTCATGGATGGGATGACCATTGCATACCATGGATGGCACAGATACTGTTTTCTCATTTCTTGGGCAAGGCCTGAAACAGAAGCCCCCAGGTGGCTGGTCCCACTGAGGAGTCTTCAATTGGTCAAGATGGATCTCAGCTTAGAAGGCCGATGAAACCAGGATTTTTGGGTCCCAGAAATTTCTGGGGTTATCCCAGCTGGTTATCCCTTCAATGGGTTATAACATGTGGTGGCAAAAGGGATGGTCCTCGGGGATGAGTCAAGCCCATGCCGCATCATATCCCAGACCATTGGTTGAGGTTGTATGAAAGGACTCCTTTCATTTGTTGGACAGGTTGGAGTATGACTTTAAACTGTTTAGCTTCATCACAGGGAGTCCGACGAGTTGTCAGAGGTTGCAGGTTATAGGTTCATCCTTCTGATTCCACCATGCCAGGCGTATGGAATGTGGACATCAGCCAGGGTTACTCCTTTGTGCTGACGGTCACGGGTAAGGAGGCATCCTTTGAGGGTGGCTCCTATGGCACCTGGTCCAACATCCAGGTGGATTCTGAGAAGGCCACTTTCAGCGCCACATGGCACTCCGGCAAGCACCATGGCAGCAGCCGGCTTGGACTGACAAAAGTGGAGCAGCCTTGCCACATTGGGTTTCTTCATGCACACATACGCGGCTATATATATATACACATTGCATCCATAATGTAACTCCGCAGCCTCAACACATCTTAACACGGCGAAGATGGTTCATGTAATGTTCACCTCATGTGTTGAAGCCTCGCGAAAGGTTTTTGTTTGAGTTTGCGAATGTATAATTTTACGTTGCAAAAGTTGGATATTATGAATCATCATTATACACGCATAAGACTCTAAGGGATATTTCCGCGAAAGTTCCGCGAAAGCTACGCGAAGGAGCCGGCCAAAGTAAAGGTGCATTCTTGAAGGGGATGGCCCAGCAAGCCTTACAAATAATATATAGCCAACATGCAATATTCTGCGGTGATAAGGGATTCTGTGATGCTAGCGGCATGTTTACAGCGGCTATCATGAAGAATGGCCGTTCAGGGATTTGAACAATAACAACTGGATCAGCCACCAGCTTTAGAATTCCAGTCGTAGAGTGTAGGCCGCTTCTCGCGAATGTGCCGCTAAGGTACGGCAACAGTGGCACACTGAAGGGAAGCTTCAGCAACCCTTACGAGGGCCGCTATGAGGCATTTATTGATGGGACCAGCAAGGTTCATGATGCCATCATCCGCAGGGAAAGATAAAGCCGGTGAAGCTGGGAAGGGGGCGGCCCGGCTGATGGCGAGCACCTGAAATTTGAATGAAAGCTGAGGGATGTCTTGGCCGAAACATGAGTTGGAGATTGCCCTAAAGTACCCAAATGTTGACTACTACCGGCTACCCATTAATAACCTTCATCCCATTCGACAAGGTGATGCGCCACCGTTATACGTTTCCTTTTTTTGACGCCCAGTCTATCCACCATACGTGGAAGTTTCATCTGAACACAGGGACGCCACCGGCCTCTGATGGAAAATCCGTTGGGGGCCACAGATTTCCTGACGCTGAACGATCACCAGCATTGCGCTGTCCAAAAGATGTCGGCTGCATGGGAGTTTGGGACCTGCTAAATCGTAGATGAAAAAACTCAGTGAGCAACTGCAAGAATTGATTCATGAGTAGAATCAATACTTAATTCATCTTAATTCCATTTAGCTTGACCCATTTCAGGCTTGATTCAAGAAACCTGCGGGAAAGCTATTGCGGAGCAGAGTTGGTTCACGAGGGCGATTCAGTCTGAACCAGGAGGTCCATGAAGTGCTGATTACCCCACGGCACAAAAAAAAAAGGAGGGCTATTTTTTTTTGCGGCAGTTTTTTTTTTTTTCCGGGTTCCTGGTTCTATGCTTTCCTGCTTCTCTGATTTTCTGCCTCTCTGCTTTTCTGCTTCTCATTCTCGGCTTTTCTGCTTTTCTGCTTCTTTGCTTTTCTGCTTCTCTGCTTCTCTGCTTTTCATTGCTTTTCTGCCTTTCTGCTTTCCTGCCTCTCTGCTTCTTTGCCTTTCTGCTTTTCTGCTTTTGCTTTTTTCTGCTTCACTGCTTTGCTGCTTTTTGCGTTTCCTGCTTCTCTGCTTTTCCTGCTTCTCTGCTTTTCTGCTTCTCTGCTTTCATTGCTTCTTTGCTTTTCCTGCTTCTCTGCTTCTCTGCTTCTCTGTTTTCCCTGCTTCTCTGCTTTCGTGCTTCTTTGCCTTTCTACTTCTACTATTCTACTTTTTCTTTTCTTCAGTCATGGGTTTTTGCTGCTCTACTTCCTGCTCTTCTGCTTCTTTGCTTCCTGTCTTTACTGTCTCTTTGCTTTATTCTTTCCTCTTTGTATCCTAAATGAAACCCTAGAGAGACCCTAGGTGAAACCCAAAGAAACCCTAAAGAACTCCTGATGAGAAACCCTACAGAAACCATAACTTAACCCTGAAACCATAAATGAACCCCCAAAGAAACTTTAAATGACACCTTGAATGACATCCCCAAGAAACCCTAAACGACACTCTGGAAAAAAAACTAGATGAAACCTTAACTCAAACCCTAAATGAAACCCTAAATTGACACCCTAAAGAAACCCTAAATTGAAACCCTAAAGAAATCCTAGATGAAAAAACCCTAAAGAAACCCTAAATGAAACCCTACAGAAGCCCTAAAGAAACCCTAAATGAAACCCTACATGAAGTCTTAACGGAAAGCCTATTAAAGAAACCCTACAGAAACCCTAAATCAAGCCCTAAACGAAACCCTAACCTGTAAAGAAACCCTAAACACACCCCAAATGAAACCCTGAATGAAACCCTAAATGAAACCCTAAAGAAGCCCTAAAGAAACACATTTGAACGTTTTGAAATCCCGATAAGAAACCCTACATGAAACCGAATGAAACTCTAAAGAAACCCTAAACTTAAAGAAACCCTAAATGAAACCTTAAATGACACCGCAAATGAAATCCTAAAGAAACCCTAATTAAATGAAACCCAAAACCTAAAGAAACCCCAAATGGAACCTTAAATGAAACCGTAAATGAAACCCTAAATGAAGCCCTAAATGAAACCCTAAATGAAACCTTAGATGAAACCCTAAATGAAAGCCTAAAGAACCCTCAAGAAACCCACATCAACGTTTGAAGTACCAAAATATAGCAAATACCATGCAAATGAGAGGTTCAAGTGCCAAAATTGTACAACTACCATGCAAAATGGAAGGCGAACATGGTCAAACGTAGCAAATATCATGCAAAATGGAAGGCCATGGCCAAATGTAGCAAATACCATGCAAAATGACAGGTTCAAGTTCCAAACTGTTGCCAATACAAGGCAAATGGTACCAGGAAAGAAAGCCAAAAACAAAGTCCAAAACCAGAGGCAACAAAAATCCAAAAACTATTCCACACCCACAAACGCATAGCAATCAGGTGGCACCAGTCTCCCACACTAAAGCAAGATTTGAGGTATTTACTTTACTGGCTTCAACGGGTATCCTTTCCCACTTTCCCGCGCCAAGAGTTGCCATTACAAATCTCCAATGGAATTCATTCTCTGTATTCCCAAAATTGTTTCTGCAACCCTTGTAAAACGTATAAACTCATGGCAATGGAGAGAGAGAGAGAGAGAGAGAGACTGTAAACTTGATTAAAATCACCATGGACCAAATTCTGACCGTCAATTGAATGGGTAAATTAAAATCACAATGGACCTTGATTAAAATCACCATGGATACCATCAATTGAATGGGAAGGGAATGGATAAATTCTGCTTTATTTGACCACATTTGAGCCGGCTGTTTGACAGGTGGCGACCTGGAAGACAGCTGTGCCCGCCGGGTTCCAACTGTTGGCTGGATTGGATGGGCACTGCTTTGGGCACTGAAAACCACAAGTTTTTGAGCTTCGTGTTGCAGTTTGTCCCATGTTTCGTATGGATATACACTGCCAAGGTGTGCATATACATAATATATATATATATAGATGTACACAGTATGCACTCATGCCTGCCTTACCTTACCTAAAAAATAGAATGCATCAGATTGCAGCACATGCAAAAGCACACAATGCATATATTACACATAATATTTATTTGCTTAAAGTGTATACATACACATATATTCTAACTTTCATGCGCGCCCGTTCGAAATAGTATCATCACCTGCCGACCATCGGTGCTAGCGGTTGCTCTAAGGCTTGCAATTTCAAGTTGCAGAGCCACCAGCCGTGGTGCCCAACGGTGTACCAGCTGGGCGGCACGAGTTAAACCCTCCCAAAATTTTATAGGATTGGGATTTTCATGAAATCTAACGGGATTGAATTGGGATCTAATGCTATTTATTTAATGGGATAAAAAATGACATCTCGTGGGGATTTAGCCTGCAAATCAACCGCTTTGACCTTTGAACATGACCCCAATTTTTCCAATGCAAACGACTTTGACAAGACTGGGCAGAATGGGGTCCAAGTGGAGGGATGGTCCTCCAAGTTTCGAAGATCCACCAAACATCATGAGACCAACAAGTGAGCCCAACTTGCCACCAGCCAATGAACATCGATGAACATCCATGGCACCCGAATCAATCGCGAGGGGTTCGCCATGGCTTGGCTCTTCTGAGGCTGGGGACCTCACGCACGGCAGCTTTGTGGCAATGGCCACACAAACAGGCGCCTGGTCCAAGGGTGCCGATGACCTGTGCCTCGTAGCAAGAGGCGCCCCGGTATTAGAGAAAATTTCACCGAAGAATTGGTGGGATTTCCATGGCTTTCCATGGATTTCAGTGGATCAGTGGACCTACTTGGCTATACCATGCTATACTGTGCCAGGCCCAGAGCTCGAGGAGGATAGGAAACAGCTGGCCTTTCTGGTTACAGCTGGAGGCTTTTGCTTTGGCATGAGACTTGCGGAGCAAACATATATTGAGAGTAGGTACAGTCTAAGTTGCTGAGGGGGGTTGTTTATACTGATTTAGCCAATATTTTGTTAATAATCCCTTCCCCCTAGTATAAAATATACCCATCTGGTGGGATGTAATACTTTGGGGATGGGATTTCTATTATGAAAAAATGCCTTTGATACATCAGCGGATCGAGGGATAGATATAGAATGATACAGATATGCAGGTTGTAGATACAGATAAATGTACAGTATAGAATGAACCTCACCAATATACTCGTACAGTAGACTAATATAGATTATATAGATACATACGGATGCATACATAGATATAGATACAGACATAAACATAGACATGGCTGTATATGCACATGTATCTTGACATGTGCATGCAAATATATATCAAATTATTCATCTATAGATATGTACAACAAATATTCTGCAACCTGTTTTTTTTTAAATAGCAATTGGTGACGTGCAGAAATTGGGGGGGAGTATCACTCTTGACGCTTGACCTTGGCTGCGAGGTATGCTGTGGGTTCACGACGTAGATGACAACGTCGGCATCTCCTTGTGGGCGCCTTTGGGGGAGCGGTGGCACAACCAAAAGGCACATGGTGCTTGTTTCAAGGGTTTGATAGCTGCGGAACTACCAGAAACTTACAGTCTGTCACCGGGAATACTCTGAAAATCACCTATAGTTGGTTCCGTCGCTGACACTCGCGGACCATCTTCCTTCTCTTGCTCTATACTACACATCTATAGTAATGTGTACTGTAGATATATAGTTCAGCGTATACCAATATACGCATACATATGCAAAGTTCGCATCTTTTTGCTGAAAACTTCGCCCGTCGCTTTCCTAGCAAGGTTGCAGGTGCCAAAGGCCACAACTGGCCGGGGGGCTTGGAACCTTGGGAAATCGAGCTGGAAATTTCACTGCAAAAATCTTGAGAAACCATGTGAAAATGTCATGAAACCTCCCAACTCTTGGGTCTGGAATGGGATGATTTTCGGGGCATGGGCTTGCGTATTTGTTGGGGTCCATTCTCCGACATCTTCGCGAAGTGCCGAGGTTTGATTGTGGGCTCGAGAAACGCACCTCACAATTTGCCTGGACCATTTTCACTAAGTGGCCCCCCTTGACATGCTACAGTAATGCTATCCCCAACAGCCACCTAAATAGGTGCTTCCTGTTTTCTTTGTTTTTTGGGTAAAACTGCCATATCACGTCGATTGATGATGCCTCAAGTCACGCCTCGCGAGGTGTCACAGCCGTGTCCTGCAGCTTTCCCTTGCTGGTTCTGGGTGTGTCAGCTTCGCTCCATGCAGTGAAGATAGACCTGGCTGGTGCGATGACAACTGTGGGAGGTGCACGGTGGGGATTTGGCTTTTGGGTCGTTGAAGATTCTGGTGATGTCTGGAAATTCTTCTGAATGTGGTAAAGCCAACAATTAATAAACCCACATCGGGATACATCGGGGATGGCTTATAATTGGGTTCACCATGTGAGTGATGCAATGATTGCCACATCTTCGTTTTTTTCCCTGCTGAACTCAGGCAGATGTAGGATGAAGATCTCATAAACCATGCTTTACCCTTCCCCTGTGAGCGCACTGCCCTTGTAACAATCAATTGCCATATCTGAAAGTCGGGTGAAACTCTCCCCGTGTATACTGTGATGGGCCTTGGGGCTATTGTTAGCTTTAAACAGCCACAGTTTTCGTTTTGTTTTTTAAATGGTGAAATCCACATTATTGTTGGCTAAACAGCTAAAGATAGCAATTTGCGCAGGCATTTTTAAGATTACAGTATTCATGAGTTGTATCGCAAGTGTGGTCGGTTTTAGATTGTTTGATATTGTTTGGTTTATATTAGCGCGTTCTGAAGTTGGCTTGGCTGGTGGCTACTTCTCCTCCACGGCCATTTTTGGAGGGTGTCTCACCTTCAAAATCTGTGCCTGACCTCCAGAAATGAAGCTGGACGGTCACATCCAAAGCCTTCGGCTGCTGCATGAAGAACGCGGTGTGGCGGCCACAGCGGCCAACACCATCTGGTGCGCGGATGGTGGGATTTGTGCAACAAAAAACTTGGGGTCGTGTTCAAACAACAATCTCATAGGATTTCTGCAATCTACCGTCATTTGGGGTATCCCCCACTTTTGTGTCCTCGTTTTTTTTAGGGGGATTTGGGTCGCAACCTTTCTTCAGCAAATGTCATGAGCCTCCGAACATCGCCAAGAAACTGGATCATTTATGGGGGTGGGGGGCAAGGTTTAACCCCGTGCTATGCTGATTTGGTGCATTTGGAATCATTTGGCTGGAATGACGTTGCAGAAACTTATGATCATACTGAACTCTGAAGAAGTCTTGCCGGAAAGGAGTGGATGGTGAAGACCAAGGTGTACAGTACGAACTGATTCGCCGAGCGGGCTTAGCTATTGCCTTGCCGAAAATAACTGTATGACATGAAGGTTCTTACATGTTCTTAAATCGCTCCACAGGCATCACGCTGAACTGAACATGGGCCATCACAAGGCTTTCCAATGTGAAAAGGACATCCAAATCATCCAAATTGTTTTCAACGGATTATTGAATCCCTCTTGGCTCCAGCCTTTCAACATGTATACGTTGTACTTTGTTTTGGGGTGGGGCATGGCACATGGTGGCCACAAGGCGCGTCTTTCCGGGTGCGCAGGTACTTTGACGTTGCAAAGGGCAATGTGGTGCCCCTCCAGGCGTTTCACCAGGCGAGTCCTTTGATCTTGTGGTGCTTCCACCAACACAAGCCTTTAGTTTTTTTTCAACGTGGGGCGGGGGGCATCACATGTAGAAGTGATGTGTTTCCGGACATTTCCCCCATTTTCCCTTCAGCGCATTTCTTCCGGATTCTGGGGAGGTTTCTGGCGCCACACATTTAGCGCGCAGCGGCGAGGGCCTTGGCAGGAAAGGTGAACCCTCAAGTGGAGTTCTCATCTTTTAAAGCCTCCATATTAAACAATATCAATCACTCCCATTGTATGGTTTCTATATTAGTGTGGTTTCATCCCCTACATCCACGATATATATATATATATATTTCCATTGTTTCATTTGGGGTTTATGTTATATGAACGTGGGGAACGGGTCATTCTTTCTGAATTGATCCAAGATGTTTCTCTCCATCCTTACCTGTTTTCATTGGCTCAACTACCAGCCGCTGCACTTTGAGGTGCAAGCGAGGCGGGGTCTCGGTCTGAAAGGCTGCAAGAAACCCGCAGGGAAATCAACCTTCAGTTTCGCTATGTTTCGCTGGATCTCCCCGACTCAGACACAACCAGTGGTTTACCGGGTGTTCTCCAATGTTCCGCATCCAGTTCTTGATGGAAGGTGTGCGACGTTTCCCAGGCGAAAATGGCTGGTTTTCCCACTGAACACAGGTGACGTTTGACTTTGTTATGACCCAACAAAAATCATAAAAATCTATATCTGTCAGTTTTTCCGTGGAACATGGGATTCACTGATGTTTTTTCATGGTAACATGTGCGGGGGTTCCCATTGAAACTTGCCGCTTTCCCAACTTTCCGACGACCTTCGCCCGGCGCCAGGTATTGTGCAGCTCCAGTGGGGCCGAGTTGAGGCTGTGGCGCGAGGAGGAAGTCGGGCAGCCCACTGTTAGAATCTGTTAGATATGGCAGTTTTTGAAGCCAACATAACCTAACATTTAAGGATTTTAAGGTGTCCTTAGGAATTGGGGGATGTTGGATGGTTGCTGCCATAGCTGTGAATGAAATGCGGAATGCGCTTCTACTAGTATCTAGCGTATCTATCTACTTAGATAGGTAGATAGATAGATGGATGTATACATTTGTAGAGTGATATGTATAAAGGTAGCTACATAGATAGGAAGATGTGGGTCCTATCCTTTTCTGTCTGTCTAAGCACATTGTGTGGTTCATTCTTCATCTTCATGGTGAGGCCACCCTGACACGGCCCTAGGTCTTGTTGGAAGTTGCACGTCTGAGACTGGAGGCGCGGGGCTGATTTTTGTGCAATCCCAGTAGAATCCTTGGATGGCGGAGAGAATTATTCAATGCACGTTCTGCCTGAATCTGGGCTACGAACCCAAGAACGCAACTACTACCCGGTGGCTGTTCGGAGCTATAGGTATCCATATTCGTAGGTAATGGCTGGGGAGCAAAGGAGCTACGACAGCTACGGATTGAGTTTCGCAACCAGATCCTTTTGATAGACTATCCATCTGATTCAAGTCCTGTCATTATTTTTGCTGCAAAAAAAGCAGCTACGGGACTTGGCCCAAGGCGCCCTGCGCAGCACTTCACTTTTTGCCCGATGGACTTCTGGGCTGCGCCCTTGTGGACGGAACAGTGCGCGCCTCGGGGACTCTCAAGGAATAGAACTGGGGAATCATATGTGACATATTTGAGGCAAATGATAATAGGGGTATATTCGTACTAATATGCCGATGATGATGATGATGATGATGATGATTGATGATTGATGATTGATGATTGATGATGATGATGATGATGATGGTGATGATGATGATGATGATGATGATTGATGATTGATGATTGGTGACTGATGATTGATGATTGCTGATTGCTGATTTGTGATTGATGATTGATGATTGATGATTGGTGATTGGTGATTGATGATTGATGCTTGTTGATTGATGATTGATGATTGATGATTGGTGATTGAAGATTGAATACTGGTGATGGATGATTGATGATTGATGATTGATGATTGATGAATGATGATGATGATGATGGTGGTGATGATGATGATGATGATTGAAGATTGATGATTGGTGACTGATGATTGATGATTGGTGATTGGTGATTGGTGATAGGTGATTGATGATTGATGATTGGTGATTGATGATTGATGATTGTTGATTGATGATTGATGATTGATGATTGAATATTGAATATTTATGATGGATGATTGATGATTGATGAATGATGATGATGATGATGATGATGATGATGATGACGATGACGATGACGATGACGATGACGATGAGGACCACCAGGACCACGAGGACGACGAGGACGACGAGGACGCCGAGGACGACGAGGACGACGAGGACGACGAGGACGACGAGGACGACGAGGACGGCGAGGACGGCGAGGACGACGAGGACGACGAGGACGACGAGGACGACGAGGACGACGAGGACGACGAGGACGACGAGGACGACGCGGACGATG
>Ga0126342_10004541_pt1 | contig 23786 bp, 17 predicted proteins | sample Cyp1metagenome_FD_92528 | JGI IMG/M metagenome (GOLD analysis project Ga0126342, IMG submission 92528) | Coral microbial communities from Lord Howe Island, Old Settlement Bay, Australia - Cyphastrea 1 metagenome | ecosystem: Host-associated > Invertebrates > Cnidaria > Coral ...
ATGGAGCGCTCCTTGCATGGAGATAAGGATCATCCATACATTGCTGCGACACTTCATGAGCTAGGCGTGGTGAGTTGCCAGGCTGGCGATCTCGAGGGAGCAAAGCAGCAGCTGGAGGAGTCTTTGCGAATGAAGCGCTCCTTGCATGGAGATAAGGATCATCCAGGCATTGCTGCGACACTTCATGAGCTAGGCCTGGTGAGTTGCTGGGCTGGCGATCCCAAGGGAGCAAAGCAGCAGCTGGAGGAGTCCTTGCGAATGGAGCGCTCCTTGCATGGAGATAAGGATCATCCAGCCATTGCTGTGACACTTCATGAGCTAGGCGTGGTGAGTCGCCGGGCTGGAGATCTCGAGGAAGCAAAGCAGCAGCTGGAGGAGGATTCCAGCGGAGGCATTTGCATGTTGCCATGACATGTTCTTACTTTGTGTTAGGTATTGGCGGAGTAGATAGAGACGGGCGAGAGGCTGAAGAGCTCTGGTAGATTTTTTGCTGCAAGTTTTTTTCAATCTGTGTGGGCTCAACAGTGGCATGATGTCTACACACATCTTGGGGTCAAGCAAGATCAGGCCTTGCCATGCCATATGGCTTTCCAGAAGAGCATCGTGTCGGCACAAAACAGCTAGCTCCAAAACTGCCGGGGTTATTTCTGGTGGGGTGGTGCTTTGGTAATTAGGTGGCCACCGCAGGCAGGTCCATTTTGTTTATTATGTTTATTGTGGTGGGATTTGTGGGGGGGATTGTGTATGCAACACCGTGCTCGTCTATATGCGTTGAGGGACAAGTGTTGAACATTGTAATTTTTTTTTGCCAGACCATTTTGCGGATGCTTCCCTTGCCTTGCGCATGTTGAGACGTTTTCTGACGCTTGCTACTGCACCACAACTGAAGAATTGACAATGTTCTGATTTTCTTCAGTTGTTGGCTGGTCAGGTACCTAGTACAGCCTGATACAAGTGATACCCTCTGGTTATTTAACATAGCCATGGTATAGATGGCCCATAGAAATAGATTATTTACCTATTAAAAATGGGTGGATCTTTCCATGGCGAACTGTTAGTCATAACCAGAAGGTATATTATTAACCATCACTATAGCCATATAATAATATAATAACCATTAATATTTACCATTAACCATCATTAACGGTACTAGTGATAAGATGTTGCACACCAGCTGCAGGTTTGCGACCGCTTCCGTGCTGGTGGCGGAGATTGGGAGTTTACCCACGGTGCTGCTGATCTCCAAGGTGGGCCCTGGGATGGCGATCCAACGGGGGTCCAAACGGGGCACCTCGGAGATCGGAGATGATCGGTGGCATCTGGTTATGACCAACAGTTTGCCATGGAAAATCACCATGCTATTAATAGGTAAACCATCTATTTCAATGGGCCATCTATACCGTGGCCATGTTAAATAACCAGATGGTATATATAGTATAGTCCTTTCTCCTTCGATTGTAAAAGAGATTTGCTTTGAACATGTTGTCCATTCTTTTCCAAGTTTTTTCCCATGTGGATGGCTGTCTTCAAGACAGGATCGCATAAGAATTAGAATGGTTGGTCACGGGGCAACCTTGTCAAAATATGTCAAAATATGAAATCCTCCCATTTGTATGGATTGAAGGCCGCATGGGAAACCATTCGGAAACAGAGAATGCAGTTCAAGTCCCTTCATATTTTTTTATATTAATTACTCTATAGTATATTATAGGGAAATCTGCGCCCATGTGCCTTTCGACACTTCTAGAAGTCAAGAGCTCGAACCCAGAACATCGCCACTTTCCAGACAGCAAATTCATTTCAGATTTTTGTTTCTTCATTTTTTGTGGTTTCCAGCCATCTCCCATTGAATCTCCATAGATTTTTTTGGAGGTTCCAACCAGATCAACCCACCTTCGCCCGAAGCGCTGTGCCGCTGTGCGGGTCGCTCCAGGTGGTGGCCGACTTTGGCCGGGGCGAACTGGCGCAGTCGGCGGTGCGCTTTGAGGCGGTGGACTATTCCTTGGAGGTGCGGCACGGATTCAACGGTTTTCCTTGGGTTGGGAGCTTCAAAATCTGAAAAACATATGTCTTTTCTTGGGAAAGGTATGATTTGCGTTTTGCAATTTGAGGATTTTTCCAACACTTGTATTTCCTACAGTAAATTTTGTAGGATTACAATTGGATATGATTTCCGCAAGCTGAAATAATTTTCCAAGATGTCTCCTGAAAACTTGGGATGATTACCTCCATCGAACTCACCTAAGTTTGGTGTTTGCCCCAGCACCACCAGCCAGCAGCAGCAACAACAACAGCAGCAACAACAACAACACCCCTTGGCCATCATCGCCATGAGAAACGCTTGTTAAGAAAATCCACAGCACTCCCCTCATTTGCATACACATTTTCCATTGAACTATGCGAATCCCATTTCCAAGTAGTCCAAGAAACTATATGTATTCCCCTTCTTGAAATTGGAGTTTCATCGATATTCCATTTCCATCTAATTCCATCCATTTTTCCTAAGCCTTTCAACTTTCAACCAGTTCTCCTTACTGTTCAAACACCGAAGGGTCCATCCCAGGACTACTTGGCCAAGTCCTTCTACAAGACCGCCTCGCTACTGGCGGCCGCCTGCCACGCAGCGGCGCTGCTGAGCCGGCCGCAGAGCTCGCCGGACGCGGAGGAATGCACCGCGGCTGCAAGGGGAGTTGTGGGATGAGGATCATCCACTGTAAATGGTCACAGTTACTATATGTTAACTATACTGGGATGCATAGTTACTAATGATGAAATTCCACATTTCATGATTTCATGAGGGTAATTGGATGAAATGAGGATCATGCCACTTGTGCTGGTCAGTGGTCTCTATAGTTCCATATCAATCGATCATTTTTGAATTTTTGACAGCTGGGGGCACTGCAAAGGATCGCAAAGGTTGTGGGGGCCCAAGGGAAAACTTCCCAAAGCTTAGTCATTGATTTTTTTGAGGTGATCAATTTACTTGAGCCAGGTGAATTCTGGTTCATACTGTGCCAGTCCTTCTAATCGCCTTTGCCAGTGATGGGGATGGGGCAATCTTAAGCAAGGATTTTTTTAGCATTGAAATGCATATTGCCTGAACCATGCTGTAACACTGTAAAGTGGGTTCTTGTTGGATGATGTGAACTTTGTTTCTTGCGGGTGCCCATGCTCCTCAAGCAATTTGATGCATCCAGCTACGAAACAGCCGTTGGCGCCCAGGTCAGAATTGTTACCGTTTTGGTGCCTACATTGGCCTGGCTTTTCAGGCAGGAGTTCAGTCCAAGATTAGACAACCACCAGAGCAACCAACATATCACAATTCAAACATTGGTTACTCAAAGGCCATCCATGTGTGGTTCCAAAGTTTATATCAGCAACTTGTGCGCCTTTAGCAAGATATATGTAGGCCATGTTGGTTCCACAGTGGCACTGGAGCTGTGGCCACCTGGAGGTAGTGGATGATATCCTAGACTTCATCGCCACCGAAGAGGTCCCACAACGGTGGTAGATTAGATGGGGAAAAACGTGCACACGGCATGTGGGATGTTGTGGAACTGGGGACCTTCAAACCCTGGATGATTTCCCCACTTGGACAGGACATGCACCAAGAAACTGTGGAGTGTCGGTGTCCCAAAATTAATCAAAACTATATAATTATACTATATATAATATAATATATACTCACATGAAAGTGAGGGCTATCACACTCATAAGTTGTTTGGAATTCGGATCAGAATTTCTGCTTGTCAAAAACCTGCACGTCCCCTCGAACAGGTCCGAAAAGCAATGGCTTTGTGCTTGGGACTTAACCATCATGTGGCGGAAGAAGAACATATGGCCTCATCAATAATAATGATAATCATAATATGTAGAGCACCTGGCACCTCCTCACCATTTTAGTAGGTATTATCCTTGACTATCTTTTTGGGGTTGCTATCGCCTTTTTTTTCCGGTTGCCACAGTCAATCTGCTGAGATAATTCCCATGTTCCAAATCGGTCACAGTCACTCATGTGACTGAAAACAGTTCAGACCCTCAGTCCCAAGCTGCATTCCAAAGATGGCATGAACATTCATGAACATGATCGTTGTTCATCCGGCACTTGCTGCATTATGTGTGGATATGCATGGGTGGTTGGAGCCATGCTTCATAGTGCCCCATCTCCAGCCGCACCATATCCCTATGCAGGAGTTGGGCAAGCCAGCCTTAGCCGACCTGAAGGTGCCGGGGATGTAGGGCATTGCTGGGGACCCTTAGTTCCAGCGGAACCTGGAAAATTGAGCCCACCGGCTCTTTACCGGGTACAATGAAATATGAAACATCAGACAGAACAGTATATATCATGTCAAAGTATCTACTGTATCTGTTTTGTACCTAGCTATACAGCCCGAGAGTTGGTTAAGAGTCCGAAAGCTTGAGGCCCAGGGTCCCTCAAATTCTTATAAAGTACTATGTGCTTGGTATAGCTGAAAATACGTAGCTCGGGTAACCCCCCAGCGGCCCAGCGGTCCTGCAGGAGGGCAACCTGGGCGCCCCAGTGCTCTTTGCGGCGCAAGATGGGGCGCTGCCCGAGAAGCATCGCCAGGAGCTGCTGCAGGCGGCTTTTCGCGGCCAGGGTAGGAGCCATGATGCACCAAGATGCGGTGGATTTATGGAGATTTAACCCTGAAATATGGTGATTCATGGGTGATTGATTGCCAGTAAACATACGTAATATGAACATATATGGAATCAACATGATTTGCTCCATTGATATCGAAATTGGGGAATTATAGGATAATTGGACGTTACCAGGGGTAAACTCAACAATAAACCATCACGAAGAACTCACCCGATATGGGTGGGATTTCAACCCTGGGTTACCGATGGTAACGATTTGATTCGATGGTTACCTGGGTCAATGAGACATATTAACATGATTGCATTATATTGCATTGATACACTGAAGGTGACATGAACATATAAAACTCTGATGGTGAGTCAATCTGGCTGCATCTTGCAACGCATTGATCAGCATTGATCAGTTACTGGCATGCATGACCAGATACAGAGATGTGATAAAACCACATTTCCAAAAGACATAACACATATGACAATGCCACCTGTATTAATACTACAATAGAATTTCTTTTTTCGTAACACGTTTAGCTGAACTCGTCAAGAATCCGATGAAGAGAGAGAGAGAGAGAGAGAGGGAGAGAGAGCGGGGGGGGGCGAATGTTCAACACAGACATAGATATCATGAGAACATCTTGCTGCATCCCATCCCTTCCGTTGAAAGGCGATCGATCGACGCCTCTCCCGCGACGGGGATTTGGAGTTGGTGAAACGCCTGGTGGACGAGGGAAAAGGAGTGGAGAAATCCAAGGCGGGGCTTCGTCAATGGCTGGGTTCCGTAAATGGGGGTAAAAATGGATGATTTATAATGGACAATCCTATGAAAATATATTAAAATGGATGATTTAGGGGCGTACCCCTATTTTAGGAAACTACCAATTAAATAGACTATGGTAATATATGTGATTTCTGATGTGTAATACATCATATATATATATTATATATATAATATATATATAATATATATATAGGAAATGAATGGGTATCAACCAGGAGGTCCATTCATCCTGGATCTCCTCAATTTCTCCAGGCCCTCGCTCGACGATTTGTAGATTTGGCATCCTTGGAATTGGATAAGTCTTTGGGCAGCAAGGGAGGAGGAGGGGCCAGGTGAAATGAAGAGCCACATCGATATCCATTACATTATATATATATACACAATTAAATGATAATGATAATTATACACGATTCTAAATGGTATCTATGGTTTTCCCCCACGTCAAAACATCATATATCAGAAATTAAGTTGGGAAGCACTGCAAGACGTTTAAAGACTCTCTTTGTTCATTTCTCAAAAGTTCACTAAGGTATACTGAGGTGATATCAGGGTTTTTCACCAGATGTTTCCCATGGCCGCCTTTTTTTGGCCCGAGGTTAGACCCCGGAGAAGCCCGCGCCGGCACGCGGCTCTTCGCGGAGTATGTCATCGTGAGAACCTACTGAGAAGCTCCAGCGTTTTGTTCCGTTGTGTTGTGCCAGCGCGTTGACATGACACCTGAGGGTGGTAGAAGTTCAAGGACCATAAGACTGGACTGAAACCATCCCCGGTAATTATTGGAACTACATGGAGCTGATCTTCAACAATGGAAGATTGAAGAGTAAGGCGTACCAGCGCCTGCGTCTTGGATGTATGCTCGTAGCTGTTCCCAATATACAACCTAGGCAACTGACGCGAGAAAGAACTGGTGCTCCTTGCATGTAGAACCAGATGGCTAGGTTCATTGCCCATGGCATATTCCAACTACTGTATGATGGCTAGGGTTGCCCCATCTATACCCTTTGTTTTAGGATTGGCTGCAAGGACTGTAATGCCTTCCACAACTCACGAGCATCCGTATTTGGACATATTTGGACCACCTCATGTGCTTTGACAAGGATCCAAAGGTCATCTACTAATGGCCATTCCAGGACCTAAACTGGAGGTACCTACCATATATTATATAAGGCCTATGTAAGGGCTATGTATAAGGGGATATGCCCCCAATTTCTATGGCTTGATATATCTTGATATGGTACTGTCCTCCATTTTAGGATCCTGGAATTTCCATATATCATATATCTGCGTGGGCAAAATTTGGGTCTTTATTTTTCATCAGGAGACCCTTTTTGTTTCCGGGGGCAAGTGAATGGTGGTGGATGCACTGCACCTGGCTTGAAGGAATGCTGAAGGGAGAGGACCCTTAGTAGCTGGCATGGCCGCGGCTTAGAAGATTTAAAATAAGCCGCACTAAGGCTTGGCAGTGGGTCGAAGGGCCCCAAAATCTCTGGCTACAGACCAATGCGATTGATCGATTGATCTGAAATCTGAAACCTTCGGAAGATAGTTTTGTAAGGTGCCCCTCTCCTCCTGGAAATTGTCTTATATTGGGCTTCATGCTTTAAAAGTTCAACAGGTGTTTACCCATTTGATGCTAGCAGGTGAAATGAGCCAGGCTCAAGCTGCGTCCCACTGCCCACCGGGTGCCTTTGCTTGGCCCCCAACCTATACCGCGCACCCCGTGCGCGACGTATTCCATCGGTTTCGCATCATTTTTTCGACCAGGGTCTCTGAGAGCAGTTTGCGCCCATGTGAGACAATGGCAAGATGTGATCTGAAGGTTGAGTTCAAGTGGATAACTTAATAACTCTGATTGGAACAAAGATATGCATAGACACCAGGGAAATCACCAAAAGTTCCAGATGTTCGTCCCTTCCAGGTTTCCTCAGGCCATTGGACAGATTGGACAGTTTTACAGCCAACGGTGTCTTGCAGACCCTGGTCGCTTAACTGTCCCTGGCATGGCTAAACTGCCAAGGGCGCCAGCCGGGCACAGGCCTATTTTTCTCCCCTGGAGGTCAGGGTCCGGCCGCTGAAACGCCTTGGTGTAGGCAGGTCAGGGTGTGTTTTTGTTAAATCAGTGTCCTATTAGGAAGGAGCAGGCCAGATATCACATCTTCACTAACAGGTAGAACATGAGATATGTGGTTTCTATAGGTGATAGATTAGATGGATGATTGAGATATCAGATCATCACCATGAATAGCCAATAGTTCAATAAACCATTCCATTGAACTATTGAATAAACCATTGATCACCATGAATAGCCACTAGTTCAATGGCTTATTCCGAAGTCTTTTTGTTTCCGCGGCTGCCCTGCCACTTTTCAGGCGCGGCCACGGATGCCATGCCTCAAGCGAAAAAAGTTGCGGCGAGTACAACCAGCTGAGAGAAAGCAGCCAGTCCGGAGGATGCTACCATAAACACAAATACACAATCTATCAACCTACGATTTGGAATAGTTACCTGGTGATGTTTCATAAGATTTTGGGACCTCAGTTCAGCAACAAGAAGGGTGAACCCCACAGGCAAAAGCGAAGCCTGCAGTGCTGTCCAACGAGAGGAATGGGGAGCAGCTTGGACAGTGCTGGTCTCCTAGGATGATCATGTTTTTTTACCCTCTGGTAAAGTCAAAATAGCTATGGTATAGATGGCCCATAGAAATAGATGGTTTACCTATTAAAAATAGTGATTTTTTCTATAGCTATGTTAAATTACCAGAGGGTACATATCTAATTGAAGCGCATAAAATTCATGAAACATCTCAGTCACATATAGCCTAGATCACACATGGTATCATGGTCACATTTTTTCGCCTAGCTTCAGGGTCATCTTCCAGGGAGGGATAGGCTATTCCATTTACTGCTTAATCAGAATTGTCATGACTGTTCGATGGCCATATTCTAAGGTAACATGAAAAGACCATATTCTGTCAATTTCTGTCATAGTTTAATGATGTATAATGGGTGTTCATCACCCCTAATATGAGACAAGTGATTCTCATATTGACCCCATGACATCCCTATATATATATTCCAGTATTCTTGCCAACGTTATACCCCATCATTGTTGGTTGTGTCCCCAGTATACCCCCATTTGACTCGCAGCCTCAACATGTCTAATCCAGAGGTGTTACAGCGCTTTTTAGTACCCTCTTGTAGTTCAACCGTTCGTGAACTGGAAAATCACCATATATTTAACAGGCAAATCATCTAATCATGATGTTTATACACTAGTGCGGAACAAATTGCCGAAGGGTATACCCCATGTTAATTCAATGTCCAAACTATCGATGTTTTCTTGGTGGTTCAACATTGTAAGACACCAATTTAAGGTCACATGCATTAAATCCCATGAATTGACATGAAATCCTCATTTGTTCATGGTTAAACCAGCATGTTGCCTGACCCCATTTAGGGTCTCACATGACTTGGCGCTGTCTGCTGAGGATTTACATGGCTCGCTCCGAGCCCGGTAGCCGCGATGGCTGGATGAGGCCTGGGGGGGTTGCTACAGAAAACTCCTGGCTTCCCGAAGGAAAATCATCATAGTGATCTGGGGTAAAACATGGTAAAACTATAGTAGTGGTGGCAATGGTGATAAGGGTCGCACTTTATATAAATCGTGTTGCAACATTGTCGTTTGAGAATGGGATACCTTCAATTCCAATAATTCCAATAATTCCAATAATTCCAATAATTCCAATGGATTAAATCATATTCAACCATGATTTTGCCAATTTTTGCCCATGAAACGGCCGTATTTACACCATTGGGTGGTCCCCAGCCAGCTGGACAGCTTTGGACGTCCACATCTCAGGCATCCCATCACGGGCCGCGTGGAGTTGTGGGAGGATCATTGGCAGACGCCCAAATGCATCGCACAGCAGCCTGGCTGAGGAGCTGAGGATCATGCAGCTGAATCGGTAAAGTGTTGGTTATAGTCATATTTTTATATATACTAAAAAAGAACTATTTTACGCTGTGAATCTGTGTAACTATGTAAGTTATTGTGATCATAATCATTGGATGATGAAAATAACGATCATTAGATTACTATACTAGTGTACACTAGTGTACTATAACTTTCATTAGATTACTATTACTATCACTGGTTGGTGGTTTGGAACATGAATTTTATGACTTACCATATATTGGGAATAATCATCCCAACTGACTTTCATATTTTTCAGAGGGGTAGGTATACCACCAATCAGTTATTGTGAATGGGTAAAGTGTTGTTGTAGTCATATGTTTATACAAAAAAAAATATTTTACTCTGTGTGTAACTATGTTTTATTGCTGTTGTTTGTACATTTTTTCATTTTGGTGGTAGATTTAGGCAATAGGCAATATTTCACCGATTTAGGCAATACTCTTCCCAGACGGTTAGCGTATGGCGAGCCCTGAGTGGTGCATATCTGAGCATCACATGATTCATCATCATGTTTGTTGTGGGTACAGACACAAAAATGTATAGTGGGTATGAACTGTGTACGCTCCACAAAATTTCATTATTTTAATTCGCCTGCTGCTTCACTGAGAAAGTGCAAAGGTGAGGACACCCTTTTCTTTGGGTTACACATTGGTTAAAGTCTGTTAAATGTTATTGCCGTAAACGATGCCGCAGCGTGGCCTACGGGAATACTGTAGCTGAGGTTCTATCAGCCGGGCACGATTGCCTTGCGATGTCCCGGGGAACCGCCGAAATGGATGCAACTTGGCGGACAAGATCCTCCAAGCTTTTCGATTTTAGATTCAGATTTTACCTTTCTATTTGAACTTAGGGGTTACTAAACGAATTTGCCAGGGAAATGGGCAGATCTGCTTTGTGTTCCGCAGAATCTGGGTGGTCGACTTCCCTGAGGTATGGCGAAGAGGAGGATACCTGAGGTCCGTGTTTAGCTGCGGGGTCCCTTGAGGGAAGGGAGACCATAACGATCCCAAAAGATGTAGATGTGGAGGTTGTGATTGGTGTCGGAGAAAGATGGCTAGGATGGACTTTTTGCCAAATGCGGATTGGCCTGATCGTGAATGAAAAAATGTTACCCTCTGACAAACTTATGGAAAACACCCATTTATAATAGGTCAATCAACTATCAATGGGCCATTTTTAATAGCAATGTTAAATTACCAGAGGGTAGCATTATGACACTCACATTTTGGTTTGTAGAACTCATCTCGCTTCCAGTTTTGAAACTCTGATCCAGAAGAGTTGTTGTTTCCTTACCAGTGAGGGCGGCCAGTTGTTGAGTTCCACTTATCTCACCAGAGCAGTACCTTTCATTGCCTGCAAGTGCAGAAGCTGGGGGTACCATCTATGTGATGCACAGTCACCGCAATCGTTTTTTTTTTTTTTATGTCCCAAAAAGTATCTAAAATTCCTTGATAGGACATAGCATGATTTAGGATGATCGCACATTGTTGTGGGTAGGTTAAAATCCAACCCTATCCGATCAGTAAATTGTGATTGTTGCCTAGCATATGGACGTATACAGGTTATGCATGGTGAGAAAGTGAGAACCCGTTTGATCCCATGCGAGCCATGTCCCAATTGCAACAATCACCTCAGTAGGTCCTTCAGCACCTGAAGAAACGTTGGGTGAAGAGTTTTCGGCCGCTGTATACGCAGAAGATGATGATTCATCAATATGTCTCAATGACTCATGACAAATATTTTTCATGATTTTTAGGCTATATGTTAAAACTGTTTTAACATACCAACCCGGCAAGACAATGTTACATATTACAGCCAAAGTCCCTGTACATTACATTGTGTGATATTTGTATGATTTCAGGTAAACACTTCTAGTACCCTCTGGTAAGCTAAGATAGCTATGGAAAATCGCCATTTATAATAGGCAAATCAACTATCAATAAGCCAAATTACCAGAGGGATCCAGAGGGTACATTCTAGGTCCCCATATTGTCCCCATCATGTTTTCGAAGTTTTCTATCCAGCTCAAGTCCTCCATCAAGGTTGTGCAGGTGAGTTGAGTGCTGCTGCTCAGCCAATTGTTTTTCGTTGGATTTAAAAGGGCTTCAAGGGGATTATATTGCATATAGTTTTTGATACGGATTTTAAATGGGATTATATTCAATTAACATGGATTCGTTTGATGGGTGTATACGTCAGCATGATCTCACTTTGTTCAACCCTGAGCACACAGCTGGTTGTTGGGCGGCTGCTATTCTGTGCCTTTTGGAACTTTTTGTGCTTTTGCTGTTTCGATCACGCTTAGTCTGGACATGTTGCGATGACAAAAGTCAGGCAACAGTAGGTCCTTCCCGGCAAGCACACGGCGGTTACCGGGTTACCATCACTTTTGCATGGAATGCAGCCAGTACACCATGGAATCTCTTCATTGTCAGCATGGGATCCTTTGGGATATTTTGGGATCGGAGACATGCTTTGACATCCTTTGACATGGTACCCCAAGTGTTCCTGGCCCCGACGTGGGGATAGATGAGTTTCACCACGCTGATGTGAAGATCCGCAGCAGCAAAAAGAAGTTCAGCTTTGGCGCCGATTCGTGGCTGGTAGGGTGATCCACTTATCCACGTTTTAGCGGCCGATTTTAATAGATTTTGCCTGAAAAGATGTACCATTCTGCTACCATTCTGCATGGCTTAACGAGAGAACATGATGATGAAGCAGTGGACAAAGCCCGACTATGCCTTGCAAAGATGGATCAGAAAGGGTGTCACTTCTGGGTATCCAACAGCAACAGAGCCCCAAATCCTACTGTGACAGTCACTGATTTCAGCGGTAGATGAACAGCTCGACATTTTGGCAGCCGAGGCGACACAAGGCTTCTGGAAGGTATGGCTGCAGCTGCCAGGGAAGCCCAGTATCACCCTCTGCATATTTTGCAGACCCGGTGCCTGAACCACCCGTCAGTTTGTTTGGCACACGATACCCATTTTTGTTGGTTCTATACCTCTATTTCTTTCAATTTGATAATTTTTTCTCAGTTGCATTTCTTTGGCTAGTTGGTTGCTTGCTTGCTTCGTTGATTGGATTTTCTATCCATATATTTATTGTTGGTTATCCCAGTAATCCAATGCCAATGTCGTGGCTGTCCCAGGCCTTAAGCAGCGAGCTTCGAGATTTTTCGTCCCAGGCATGGACTGATGGGATGGACTTTCCGGCAGTGCCTAGGGCAGATTCTTTGAGAAGCCATGGGGAGAAAGCACAGGAAAAAACACACATACAACCAAATCCTCCAAACTTGAACCAGCATTTCTAACATGTTTTGGTTGATAATTATGTCTGATTCTATGATGTTGGTGCAGACGTATGCGCACTTTGTACCCAACATAAAAATACCATGGAAGCAAGCAATGAGTGCACAGACTCTACCTGCATGAATGCAGCATGAAAATCTCGGGTACGATCATCCAAAGGTGGGAAAATATGATGCAAATCGGATGTTGCCCTCGGAACCTTCAACCTGTCAGGAATTGGCTAACAGCTTGTGGTCCTTTGCGTCGCTGAAGGTTCAGAATGAGGTGCGGGACCGGCTGCAGAAAAAAATCCGGAAGGCTTGAAGTAGGCATTCTTGAGGATGTGAAACTGTGTGAAGCTCATGTGTATCAATAGAAACATGTTGAGCCTGCTTTGAACAAACATGGTACACACATGTAGCCACCATTTTTAAGCCCGTGACTACTTCACCAGTGCGGTTGCAAGACATGTATAGGAGTTACTTTGCTGACGTCGTGAATCACCAAAAGCATAGCGCTTGAAGGTCTAGTATGCAGCAATATGTAGAACACACCTCTCAGCATCACATTGTTCATATGCAAGACAAGAAAGTATGTTAAACTTGTATGTACCCTCTGGTACAGTAACATAGCCACATAGCTATGGAAAATCACCTATTTTGATATGATCATGTATGAATTGCCTATTTTCTGCTTGTGAAATGACCAGGTGGTATGGACATTTGGCATGTTCACCAAGCTTTTGGGGCACATCTTGCCATCACATGGAAAGGCGCTCACGGACTCCTTCGCAGCCCATGTTCTGACAGAGGTCCTGCCTGAGGTGCTGAAGTGGGGGGAGATGGGCCAGGAAAATTCATATACATATATATATATACATATTACATACACATACATACATATATATATATATACATATTACATACACATACATATATATATAATTACTTATAATTATATGTTGTGTGTACATGATTTTAGATATTCAATATAATTATATTTGTTTGCAGATGCCTTCCAGTAATCTAAGCTGGCAACAAAACATATGTTTTAATCTTTTGGATTGAAACGTAGAGTTGCACACCCTGCTTGTTAAGTTTGGCCAGCATCCCGAGCAAAATGATTTGGATGAATGAGGGCCGCCTCTGGAAAATGGAGAGGCATCATTAAACACCAAGATGGTTGTATATGTCGGGGAAAGGCTCTATTCATTTTGGATGGAAATCACTAGCCGCTACTAGCCCTTAGGCTCCCAAAACCTGGTGGAGGGATTGTGTGAAGCTGTGGCAGAGATTGGCGGAGTTTCGCAACGCCAGCCTTGTGCCAACTTGAAAGATCATCAAATGACTGTGATAATAAGTACTGTGTGACTGAGGACGGACGATTATCATGTCAAGGGCATCATCCCCGTAGTGTGGGATTATCATGTCTTGGTTTCGTGTTGAAAGTCTTCACGCATGATCAGGTCAAAACAGTTCAGAGATCAACCCGACGCAGTTTTTTCTGTATATGTGAATTCCCATATGGAGCTTTCCTAAAGTGATGGTAAATCATCCAAGTCATTAGACAATTTTTATCCATTTTAGTCTTGAAACCCATGGTGACTTCGGGATCCCTCATTTTTGAACCCCCCATATCTGTTTGCCCAGATGATCATTTCCGATTTGCAAGATGATCCCTTTCGACTCAGATCTTCCGTGACTTGAACCACGTCAAGCACATTCCTAAAATGGGGCTTTCCTAACATGGGGGACCCCCAAAGCATCCCAATTTTGTCAGTGTTTGTCGGGAAACCAATGGGGGGTCCTCCAAAGCAAATAGCACAATAATATCAATAATGTAAAATAGTATATCTCGTTGCTCCACCTTTTTTCCGTTTTAACTCCCGACTCTCTATGGTTAAAGTCCCCATTTATCAATGGGTTTTCCACATGATGCCGGTAATCAACCATGGCAGTTGAACATGTTGAACATCCCCCATAAAAGAAGGTTTGTAGCTGGGAGAATCAACTATCAATGGAACCCATGTTTAATTGATAGTTGAACATGGTTATAAATGTTATAAACTAACAACCATGGCAAACAAGCGATGTCAATTGCCAGCTATAAACCGTCTATTTAGAGCTGTCCCACATCCTATCAATGGAACATGTTCAAACAGGCCATGTTTGTTTTCCACATGGCTTGTCACTCGTGTCGATCAAACAGGCCATCTCCCAGAACGTCCGCGGCCCAGGTAGAACTTGGTTGCTGCAGATTTGTTTAGTAACTATATTATTTAATGAGATCAGTAAATAATCGTAAATGATGGTAAATGATGGTAAATGTAACAGTTTTCTGAACCTGATTGCATAGTGTAAGATTATTTTAATCGTGGTTTCCAAAAGCAAGACAAAACAGGTTTCTCATGCATCCATCCGGGCGTTTGACATGACAGCGCACGAACTGCCCAATGCATTCCCAATGCCGCTGAGATTGTGAACATTGCCTGGGCTTTGAATTGTTTGGAATGGAAGGACAACCAGGCAGGTTGGCAATTCCCGATCTTACCTGGTGACGGTGATGGTTCCTCAGACCCGGGAATGATGTATTGAATGATCCACTTTCAGGCCCAACATAAGCGGTATATGTTCTTCTGTGGGAGTTTGTTCTGTGCAAGAGTTCTTTCTCGATAATCTGTGACCTGAAACCGTTTGGGGCTAATAAAGATTGTGAATCTGTTTCGTGACCTTTCATCAGCTTCTGAAATCGAATAACATGTTTTTAAGCACCATATAGCACCATTAAAGCACCATTAAAGCACCATTAAAGAACCATCTGCCCTATCCGCTGGATGATCCCAGATGATCCCAGGGGTCGCCGCCAGGGTGGTTTTCACCGGATCCTTTCGCACTTCCTCAAGGCTGGGCGCCTGCCATGCCACGGACTAGTGACTAGTGCAAGGGCTAACTTGGTTGGCACAGGCCAGATGTTAAAACTTATGTTTCTGTAAATTTAAGTGCGAATCTTGCAGCCGTTCTTGTCAGGGTGTGAGGGATTTTCTCCGTCAAAACCTATCCTTTTCAGATGAGGTGCAGTAAGATGTTGCTATTCATGTGATTTCTGCAGGTATAAAGGATTATAAAGGCATTCTATATAATTCTCTATGATTATCGGTGACGTCTAATGAACTTGCTTTCTTTTGCGCCCAGACCATCGCATGTTTTTTTCGAGTTGGCTGCCAGGTGTGCTCCCGATCTCTGGGGGTCGAATGGGTCACCCTCGCATCCATTGCACAGGAGTGCTGTTTATTGTGCTGATAGGCCTCGAGCTGGATTTCCATTGGAGTTATGTTCCAAGAATATATTTGACAAGAGTCAATTGCACCGTGTTGTCTACTGTTTTCTTCTGAGGTGCTTAAGTGATCCATTGCGAATTCAAAAATGGGCTGGGCTTTCTTGTGCGTTTTTAGTGTTTCTGCTGCCACCTTCTGGTTTCGACCCTGCTGGTACGCAATCCGAAAAGGAGCGCGGTCTTCAGTCTCTGAATGGATTCTGGGTCCAGTGCCCAGTTTCGCTGGGTGCCAGATCCTAGTCCTGGCAAAGCCAACCATTTCACGGTGTCCTCATCCCATAGTCAAGTGAAATCAAGCAAAAATGGTTAGAACATGCTAGAGCACCCGAGCTTATCCAGTCATTCACTTCTTCATTTTGTAGGTGAAATTTGGCACATTCATTCGGTATCATCCAGCCTCAAGCTGTTAGAACCCTGGTCCCTGCTGCAGCCATGGTCCCCATGCGCCGGCGACTGCCAAGAAGTGCAGCCCTGGCCCCTGTGGCACTTCTGCATCTTGTCCAACACTGGAGAATTACTAGTGAACCGTGCGGGCGTTTCTCACATCCCATGTCTGTGTTTTTGTGATTTGGTATTTAGCCACAAAAACTCCGTCTGAAATGGAACGACATGGGGCTTTATGTAGCTGTTCATCTATGAAATATTCGGAAGCCACGTCACTTGACTGACATCACTTGACTGACATCACTTGACTGATACATTTCAGGTCATCCCCCTGTCAACCACCTCTGTGTTTGTATACTATATATAAACTGCAAGCCTCCACGTTGTTGAAATCCCCACTTCTTGCCATTAGCATGCCGTTCATACACTATTATTTGTAGTTCAAACCTTCAAACTTCGTTATCTTATTGCGCCTTTCGCTATTAACACGGTTTGCATGTGTTTTTTTTTAACAACTATGCTATGGATATCATGGATACGTGTGCTGTTTTTCATTGCATCTTCTCAGGGTCGGGTCTCGCAGAGGTTGCTTTCCTGTGGCCTTTGTTTCCTCCCATCCCCGCAGAGACGACCACGCCGCCCGAACTTCGCCAGCACCAGCGCTGCAGCGGCGGCCGCTTGGGCTAAGGTTTATACCCATGACGGATCCATGGTGCTGGTAGATATGGTGTGCCATGGACCCCATGAATATACCCCAGTCATGTCAGCATATATACCAGCACCATGGATCCTATGGGATAGGGATAATAACATATATATATATAATCACTACATTATATAGTTAAATGGGAATATAAACCGACTTATCATTTATCACCGGGGGCCCACCTTGTACGTAGGGGAATGATTCCCAAATGGTCCAAACTGGGCTTATTATGCTTGATTTTTTGAAACTGTCTCAATTTGCCCATATTTGCCCAGATGAGTTCAGGGTGGTGACTTCTCAGCAAGAGGAGCACAACCAACGAGAGCATTGCATAGAGATGCAAAGAGTATAACCCATAGGATCCATGTATTGTATATATGGTAACATTTACCATCAATATACCCCAAATGTCAGCATATATACCAGCACCATGGATCCTATGGGAAATTATGATCAACAGAACACATTGCCAGTGGGAATGGTGGGTCCCACAGGTCCTTCAGCCAAGGTCAGTTTCTTGTCCCTTCCTGCTTTTGCGGAGGAGGAGATGGATTCTGCCACCATGGCTTTTCGGCATTGCTTAGGAGGGGAAATCTACCGGACCCCCCATAATTCATGGGAAACACCATGGTTTTCCGCTGCGATCTTCACCAATTCTCCTTGAAGCAAGCTGGAGTTGCTGAGGCCCTGAAGGATGCAACAGAGGAGACCTTTGACTTAAAACGACCCAACAAGATCGACCTCGGTCCCTTGACCATGGTCAATGTTTGATGAGGATTATATGGATATGGACTATGGGTTATTATATGGCTACTTATAATAGGCGTTAATGTGGATATATGTGGATTACGAATGGTACCTTCTTGGTAGCTTGTTATTTATGTATTTTTCTTTGATGGTCCTGAATCCAACCCCACCTAGTAAGTATTTAATTAGCACCCTGGAAACACTGGGTCCATATTGTGGGTAATTTATATTAGGGACAAGGCATTACAGTCACAGTAATTGGATTGGTCTCTATATACTTATACCACTGCCTGACCCCCTGACCCATGTTGGAATTTGGAATGACAATTCAGTTGGTTTTACAGTTTGACCCAGGATGAATTATGCACCCCCTGAACTGGTTTGATTTGTCCGGGCTTGGCTCACTTGATGTCTTTGTCGTGAAGTAAAGTTTGGTTCATGGTCTAAACATTGTCAAGTCGTAGGGACGTAGTGCTCGTCAACGAAGAATATTCACAGCCCAGTTTTGGGGAGGTGCCATTCAAATCTGACCAGAAAGGGTTGATCAGTCCCGGGTTGACACTGCCAGAAATTGCCACATGACTACTGATAGATACTGATAGTTGAAAGGAAAATAATATAACCGGCCAGTGGTCACCAGCTACAGAACCCAAACATCAACCCCTATTTTCTGCGCATTTGCGTCTTTATCAGCTCTTCCCGCCTGGGTTTTCATGTTTGGACGATCCCAGAAGTCTTGTTCGTTTGTAAACAATTGGGCTTTATCATTTTCCCAATTCCATTGCCATTTTGATGGAGGTATTTGTCCTATTTGTCCTCATTCTCAGAGACACCCAATTTCCGTGATCAGTTGCTTAAATCCCATGGTTAAATTAAATCATGGTTGAATCAAGGTGAAATCACCCTCAGCAATTGCCATTTCCGTAAGCATTTCAGTATCCATCCCTCAGCAATTCCCCTATGTCAAAGCCAGGTGAGTATCGAGGGGACGGTCCTTGGTACGTCTTCGCCGTGGTGGGTCTGCTCTTTTTTGCCTTCACAGTTGGGGAGTCCCGGTGTCGGATGATGTCGGATGAGTCCCATGGGTAAAAACTGAGATGAAAAAGACTTGCTGTGAGAAAGTTGATAAATACACAAACCATACAGTGCTTGATCATACTTGATCTCTGTCTCTCTCTCTCCCTCTCTCTCTCTGTATATATATATAATATATATGCGTGTGTGATCGATTTATCTTCACGCACCTTTGCATCTCTCGCATGTGTTGTCGATTAGATATATATATATATATATATTATATATTATATATATATGTTTCCCGTGTGTATCTACAAGATGGCCATGATTTCTGCAGGCAGTGCAGGCCTGGAATGACCAATTTGGCCTTAGTGAGCTGCTTGGCGACTGGGGGTCTGAAACCAATCCATTGAGATAGACTTGACAGGATGATATGGCTTTGTCAGATAAGGCTTCCCGAAATCTAATGGTTCATTTTACATTTTCATTCTGGACGAGAGTGCAAAATTTTTGTATGCTCCCCATTACCAGATGCGCCCATGGTCTAGAACCAGAGGCAATCAACCAGCAAACAGATGATGATCCTAAAGTGGCAAAACATCACAGCTGAAGACCAGGATATGGGCCGGAATGGATTGGCATCACATGTTTTTTTCCATCATAACTGCTTTCTAGCTGGATCCAGCAACATTCTAGAATATCTATTGGCAAATTGGACTAATTCTAATGGCCTCATAGTTGAATGGACTAATTGGGAAGTCACTGGCCTGATCCTACACGGTTCTCAAACATCATCTCAGTGAAGTCATGGAGTCATCATTTTTGAATTCTGCAAGCCAGGGCCTTTCGCGATGTTTTTTCCGGCCCAAACATGGTAGATATACATCAATTTGTAAATTATAAATCCATGTAATACCTTAAATTTTTGGTATGTTTGATGTACCTTAAAATCAAGTTGTAGGTGCGCACATTATAATTTTATATAATTCTCCCAATTGGATGAAGGGAACATTTGCAGGAATCCCCCGAATTATATACTGGTAAAACCCAATGTCTCCGGCTAAGAGTTTCCCAACAACAAACGAAGCCAGTGAATAACAACACCTTGTTTTTTGGGCGGGTTTTCCGAAATTTCAGTCAAAACCCAGCGGCAGATTTCAGGCACAATTTATTTCATTGGATTGACATGGTGATAGGCCGAGCGCCATTTCTTGTGAGGGCTTCATTTTGAACCCACATTTGTATACATTTGTTGGGTGGTTACATCCCCATTGCTGGTTATGTTTCCCATCGAATGTTTGATTAGCAGTAGCAGTTGCCCATTTGGGTTCCCAGTGGTTCCCAGCTCCTGCACTGAGTGAAGTGGCGACGACGTCCGATGACTACTTCAATCCCGACTTTGATCCATACAAAGGCGCCACATGTCGAGGGCAGGAAGGAGACAAGACGGAATCAGTCACCCACTAGCAGAGTCAGACCACCCTGAATCAGCTTGATTTAGGGTTGTTTCAGAGTGTATTAGGGTATATTTAGGGTTGGTGTTAGGGTTGGTTTAGGAATGGTTTAGGGTTTCTTTAGGGTTGGTGTGATTTTAGGGTTCATTTAGGGTTGACTTAGTGTGGTTTGTTTTTTTTTTTAAGGCTTGGCTTAGGGTTTTTTAAGGGTTGCTTTAGGGTTAATGTAGGGTCTCGTCAGGATATGTTTTAAGGTTGGTTACTCAGGTTTGGTTTAAGGTTTCTTGAGGGGTTTGGTTTAAGGTATATTTAGGCTGGGTTTAGGGTATATTCAGGTTTGGTTTAGGTTTATTTCGGGTTGGTTTAGCGCGGCGCTAACGTAGGGCTTCGTCAAGGTTTGTTTTAGGGTCTATTTGTGTTTACTTAGTGTTGGTTTGTTTTTTTTTCTTGGCTTGGTTAGGGTTTATTCAGGTTTGCTTTAAGGTTGAATTAGGATTTCGTCAGGGTTTGTTTAGGGTTTCTGTAGGGTTTGTTTTAGGGTTTGTTTAGTCTTGGTTTGGGGTTTATGGATGGTTGGTTTAAGGTTTCTGTTTAGGGTTGAATTATGCTTTCGTCAGGGTTTGTTTTAAGGTTTGTTTGGGGTTTACTTAGGGTTGGTTTGGGGTTGATTCAAGGTTGGTTTAAGGTTTCTTTAGGGTTGACTCAGGGTTGTTTCAGGGTGTATTAGGGTACAGTATATTTAGGGTTGGTGTTAGGGTTGGTTTAGGGTTGGTTTAGGGTTTCTTTACGGTTGGTTCAGGGTGTGTTTTGGGGTTTATTTAGGGTTGACTTAGTGTTGGTTTAAGGTGTTTTTAGGCCTGGCTTAGGGTTTTTTAAGGGTTGGTTTTGGGTTAGCGTAGGGTTTCGTCAGGATTTTTTAAGTTTTAAGGTTGGTTTGTTTTTTTTTGGGTTGGTGCGGGGTTTATTCAGGTTTGGTTTAAGGTTGAACTAGGGTTTCGTCAGGGTTTGTGTGAGGGTTGGTTTAGGGTTTCTGTAGGGTTTGTTTTAGGGTTTATTTAGTCTTTGTTTGGGGTTTATGGATGGTTGGTTTAAGGTTTCTTTAGGTTTTGTTTAGGATTGAATTATGCTTCGTCAGGGTTTGTTTTAGGGTTTGTTTTAAGGTTTGGGGTTTACTTAGGGTTGGTTTAGGGTTTATTCAAGGTTGGTTTGGGGTTTGTTTAGGGTTTGTTTAGGTTTCGCTTAGGGTATATTTAGGCTTGGTTTAGGGGTATATTTAGCCTTGGTTTAGGGTTTCTTTTGGGTTGGTTTAGGGTTGATGTGGAGTTTCGTTAAGGTTTGCTTTAAAGATGGTTTAGGTTTTTTTAGGGTTGGGTAAGGGTTAATGTTGGCTTTTGTCAGGGTTTGTTTTAGGGTCTATTTAGGGGTTTCTTGAGGGACTGTTTCTTGTTGACTTTGCTTTTTCCCATGATTCCTTGATCCTCTTTCCGGCTTTCAGGGGTGACTGACTCTTTGTTGTTGACTTTCTGTTTTCCTCCGGGTTCCTTGATCCTCCTCCCGGCTTCCAGGGGGTGACTGACTCTTTGTTGCTGACTTTCTTCCTCCCGTTCATGGTTTCCCTGCATCCTGTGCTGGTGTTCAGCGGTGACTGACTTTGTCCTATGGGGTTCCTGACTCGGACGTTTTGGGCGACTGACTCGAGTGACTGACTCTGTCTTTGTTCCATCCGGAAGCATTCAACTCCACAGTGCCGTGTTTGGTCTCCATCGTCAATCTCAAACTTCAAGTGCTGGTGGTTTCAAATATGGGATGTCCACCCTAAAAGATGGGATGATGATTCATGATGATCCAAATTCACTTTCAGTATCTTTCAGTGGGGGGCCCCCACCAATAAGTCAAGCGTGTTGCATCAGCCTGGTTTGTTTCACAGTCCCTCGGCAGGCATGAACCTGAAGAAAGACGCAAAGACGGGCAAGCCGGTGCGCTGAGTCTGAAATCATCAAGCCAAGCAAACTTGAGCAGCCTGTAGCAGCTGTGTTTGCTGCTCAGTCTTGGATTTTAATGGTGCTTGGTCAACATTTGACCACATGTTGATGAATATTGCGAGGTGCTTGACCACTGCGATTTTTGTTCAGTCGCTTGCCGCCCTGTGTTGCGGCTCCGGCCTGCGCTGTGCGCAGAGAACCGGAAGGGGCACCCAGCGCCCAAAGGGCACAGGATAGCCGCGGTGATCAACCGCAGACCATCGCAAGAAATCGTTGGAAAGAAACAGGATGGCTGAATGCAGGCGATGGAAGGAGAGGGAGAGAGAGAGAGAGATGCAGGTTCGGGGTGGATTGTGCCGAAGAACATGTGAGAATGCTACGTCAACGTTATTGCATTGGGTCCAAGTTTAAAAAGTTTAAAAGGTGGCCACGTGAGGTATGTATGCATACAATTGGATACGTATGGACTATATATACGGAATGTGGCCTTAGGGGCGACATGGTCCTTTTATGTCCTTTTTATAGCATGGGCTATTTCTTCGAGGCAGATTCTTGCAAGACATAATCTAAAGTCTCTCATGTATGCTAAAAAATCACTGAGTATCCCCTTTCGATCCAGGTATCCCTAGATTTCCATCCTTGCTGCGGCCGGTTTTGATACTTTTGTTTGTTGGAACTCGATTTGGATTGTGAAACTTTCTTATCGCCATCATCCGGGAGATGGAAATGCTTGTTGTTCTCATTTTTTTTTAAAAGAATTTTGAATTTTCAGTCTATTGTGTGTATGCGTTGGCTCCAGTGAGGCACAGTTGTGTTGCATAGTGTTGGTGACAATCTCAGTTTATCTCTGTCAATGCTCAACAAATTGAAACCTTGAAACCAATTTACTTAATTTTAATGGGTTCGTTAAAGGACAATCATGGAACATCTACTGGAAACCCTCGTTTCTAGCGCCAAATATGGGGTTTCTGTTTCAAATCTCCCTTCATCTCCTGGGATCAGTTTGTGACAGAAAGCACAAAACCACAGAGCCAGGGTGCCATCAAAATGGTCGGGCCAATGTAGAAATGGTTTGAATATTGAGCGGCAAATACAGCATGCAAATAGTGGGACTAAGGATTTTATCTTCAAAAAGACTACAATGGCCAATTTATAGATCATTGACTCTGACCTCACCTATTAAACCGTAGCTATGTCAAATTGCCAGAGGGTACTCCAATGTGGCGGGTTGGGTGCCGTGTTGTTTCCCGTTTTTTTTACCCAAAGAGTGTGTCCGCACTGAGGTGTTCTTACGGTAAGTGTAAAGGCCAGTGCTTGATAAGGGTGCTCCATCTGCCCCGGCATTTCCCCTGTAAATTCTCGCGCAAAGTGGCTCTGGTGAAATGTCTAAGTGCATGTCGACTGCACAGGCTCGCACAAAGTGTGTGTCTGCGTTCCGGCTGGTCCTGGTCTCGAGCCTTTTTCCTGTACATTTCCGTATAAAGTGGCTCTTGTGAAATG
>Ga0126342_10004542_pt1 | contig 23786 bp, 24 predicted proteins | sample Cyp1metagenome_FD_92528 | JGI IMG/M metagenome (GOLD analysis project Ga0126342, IMG submission 92528) | Coral microbial communities from Lord Howe Island, Old Settlement Bay, Australia - Cyphastrea 1 metagenome | ecosystem: Host-associated > Invertebrates > Cnidaria > Coral ...
ATTCATGCAAATTTCACAGTTGAGTGACTAAAGCCAGATGCAGCTCGGTCCAATCCTTCCTCTTGCATATTTTGTGGCATCCTTTTGTCGGTAAAGACGGGAGAAGGGGAGTACCTCACCATCTATCAGTTCAACTCACATCTCATCGGGCGTTGGTACCTTGCAGTTGTGTGGAATACGGTCTCTCCAGGAAGACGCCAGGGGCGGCCACAGATGGCCGGTGCTTCTCTGCTGAAAAAAATTCTTCAGTCTGTTTGCACTGTCATCAACTCAGGTTCATTCAGGTTCTCTGGGTTCCAAATGTATGGGCGCCACTGGGCACAGCTCTGAGCATGCCTCTGGCATAGGTGCTTTCTCACTGATGGCTTTGGCAGCTTCTGTCAAACCCATCTGTTCACAAACTTGCTGAGGGCGGCAGCCTTCATACATTTTCCTCAGTGAGCCACATACTCACAGAAGTTGAATCGAGATTGAAACACAGTCCCTCACAATCTGTGGTCTGCAAGCACATCACGAACAACAACAGCTGTCCATTCCCCAATGGTCAGGTCCCTATGCAGGGTCGTGTCAATTGACAGTTTCACCACATGTTTGTCCACGTGTCCACCATGGTCCACCTATGCAAATCTTCGGAAATGGACGTTGTATGTCTTTGGAGATCACCATAGATCAACAATTTCAGTTCTATCTGGTCAATCCTTGTAGATCTCTATAGTACGAATCAACAGATTCAGATTAAATTAATAATATCAGAATCTAATAGACACTATTATTGACTATTATCATATATTATTTAGTAGCCAAAGATCTTAGCATCAATTAGATAATATTCATGGTTTAATAATGTTTAATATTCATCTCCCATCCCCCAACATAGGTCTGCACCAAGGCACCAGCCATTCGCCCAGAACCGGCAGTCGGGAAAAGGTTCGATCAAAGCATCCCGGCTCAGCAAGGGGACCTGCCACAGAGTGGACAGTTCTCTAATGCTGGGAATATCTGGGAAATGGTTCTTGAATCTGTTTGAATGTTCAGAAGAATGTTCAGAAGAATGCTTGAAAAATAAAATATTGAACATCTTTTAAGTCTGAAGACATTTGACAAAGATCCAGTCGGTTGATATCGGTTGATGCTAAGTTGCAGAGACCGTTGAGTTAAACATAGTTAAACCCGAGGGTATGTTGAAAATCACAAATGTGGGATCTGGTCAACTGGCCAAGGAGTCCAGCAATCCTCAACAGTTGTCTTGTTCAAGGCTGGTACACTCGTCACCGCTATCCTCACCAGTGTGCCTTGTTATTCTTGCGATCACAAGCGCGCGTTTCAACTTTGTGTGCGTATCTATGTTTGCTCCAAAGCAAGTTCAAGTGTGAATACCCCGCCCAATGACTCGTAGTGCATCATCAGCTGTGCAAGCAAGTTCCAGCGTTCAAATCACCCTACCTGATCCTTTCCTACTCGAAAACCAGCATCGATTCTTGGACGAACAAACTTTATGTTTCCGCCAACACCTCATGTTCCTACACAGCGTACATTAAACATCATTAAACATCGTTAAACGAATTTAAGCGACATGTTACTCACAGCGCCGCGGCGGTGAATAAACCCGTAATATCCCTTAATCGCCTGAATACTCTGGCAAATCGAGAGACGAGAAACCATAGCTTGAAGAGCTGCAACGTGCCGATACAGAATGGCAAAATGCAAGACCGAGAGCTCCCCAATGTTGGCGTCTCGAGCGCGCCCTGGGTCGGATCGCAAGCTAAACAGGGTCTACATCGTGACATCAGGTGCCACATCCCTAATCCGACCATACATTCTTCGCGACGTCAGGTTTTACTTATATAACTTACTTAGCTATAATTAGCTGATCTTAGCGGACCCTGGGGAGATGGAAAAAGATGGGAAAAGTCTTCCCATGTCCCCACCTTGGTAGTCGCTTCTTGAAAGAATTGCCCTGCAAACATCTGGCAAGTCAGATCTGATGGCCGCATGCAGCGCCGTCATCCTGCGTGGCATTCACATTCAAGCACTGGCTCTTGGTTTGTAATGTGATGCCAGATTCATCACATTCTGTGCTATACATTGCTATACTATATAACTGTGTTATTTCTGCCAGATTCTGTGAGCTATTTATGCATATGTTGTAGTGAAATGTAGTGAATCTCTGAATTAGATCGGTTCCTTCACTTTTCCGTGGCCAGGCTGGGGCGTCCTAGGTCCTAGCGCTATCAATAGTTTCAATCGGAAAGGTCGATTCCAAAAGCTTCAAGTGACATGGGAAATGGCACATGGTAAAAGGAAAAACAAACTGCCTCTTTCAACATCTTTCAACAACTTCTCTTCATTGTCTCCTCCGCCACCCTCCGCAACACCATGCAACACCCCTCAAGTACGCAGCACCTTCCGCTGCTTTCCAAGTTCAAGTGGGGGAAGTGCGGAGATTCCAGAATCGCAAGGCAAGTAGCCTAGGTTTCAGCAGCGGCTTACCGAAAGTCGATATGATCCGAAGCCATGAATTTCTCCACGAAAGTGAACTGTGAAGCTGTGAATCATCTAACAATCTAGCATACTTTCGAAAGGGTCTCTGATACTGGAACTGCGCAAACTTAACCTCCACATTGTCCACCAAAATGGAATCTGTGTAAGAGATCAACCATGATCAACCTGTTTTTTGCAGTGGATTTGAGGCGCTCATTTGACTGTTTTTGACTGTGATCGTCTTTAATAGCTCCGATTTTCTTGTTTCAAGTAAAAATCAGCAAAAGCCTAGAGGCCGAAAGTCTCTGTTCCGCCGCTGCATGAAGGCAGCCTAAGTAGGTGGAAAAGAATCAAAACCAGGCATTTCCCTAAGATTCAAGGTGCTTAGCGTTTCCAGAGAGTGCACAAACAATTAGACCCACCAAATATTTCCTGGATCCTCTGCTGACTGAAAAATGCCAACAAGAAAGTCACATCATGACATGTCCTATGCACAGCACGCACCCACACACATGTCCCTGATGTTCTCATTAGTCCCTAGCTGCCACAACAGGGCCTAATCTTTCAATCTTTGCTGGGCCCACCCAAATGATGTGGCATTTGCCTCATTTGCATTTCATTTACGCTGCTCAAGACGAGGAACTTCTCTGAGTTGCCTGAGTCATTCAATGTTTGGCGAACCATGGTGCGGTAAGTGGCTGTTTATCCACTGGAACCCTTTCCAGGAAAGTGACACTGGTTAAGAATTCAATAGACTCTTGCGACAATGCTACAGCAGTATAATCAGCGCAACACCCATTTGCAATCATTTTGGAAACCCAAAATTTGATCCTGCACTGCTGTGACTTGCACCCGTAGGTAAAACCGGAATATTAGGCTTTCTCTTAGAGTTCAGTGAATGGACTCATCATGCTACCGTTTTCTTGTCGAAACGGTCGAAACCTCGTGTTCATTTCATATCACATAGCACGCCTCTCTTGGCACAGCCCTTTCTGGCATGACCACCAAGAGCCCGAAGACATTCTACAGTATGATCCATCAATGTTGGTGATTTTCTGACACAGCTGCACCTCGTCGAAGTACTGCAGCAGTTCTTCAATGTCAGGTAGTTGGAACATGGCCAAGCAGGTGCTTCCTCATTGCGAACCACCCAGGCATTGAATCAGAATATCACATGTCCATTACATGTCCTGCATTTGCTGCATTTCCTCACCTCCAATCATCAACTCACAAGCTTCACCACTCGCTGTTTCGTTCCAAGGCACCATTGCCAGCTTGGGCCTGCAACTCAAATCCAAAACACAGAGACTTCATATTTGAAATTATATTTGATACAGTATGTATATATATATATATATTTATTACTATTGTCTCCTACAGTGCCAACTGGCATCCGATGCCCCCCCAACATCTTTCGCGGCCGAAAAAAAAGGCAAGCCTCTTTAAAAAGAGCATCTGGTGGAGTTTGCTGCTTGATTATTGTGAGATCAAGATACCTCACATCCTGGCAGGGCCGCATGGGGTAAAAAGAAAAATAGCGGTCCAATCACACACCTCACAAAACATCAAGTCCCCATGCGTCCTGCGGAAGGAGGCTTCCCAACGTGTTGTAATCCTCAAGGCAACAAGTTTCCTATAATCGATCCAAGCAGATCTCATGATTCGAATGTCAATTATGCGCAATCACGGTATGAAGTCAACTTGGGCAAGACATCCTCAATCCTCCATCAATGATATCATTCAATCCAGGTGAAACTCCTGGTTCAGTTCCTCTGTCTGGAACAACAGGCGCTGCGCAGGTCTGGGAATTCTGAGGGCGGCCTCTATCATCTCCTGCATCGACACCAAACATATATACATGCATATTTCAGATTATATAATATCATGATACTATATGATGTAGCATCTTCATCTGATATCATAATGCTGTAATACATATCATACCGTATCCAAATGTCAAGACAATCATCCGGGGTTGTATATATAGTATTATTTCCTGTCCCTTTAACATGTCGCTTGTTCACAAGACATCCCAGGGAATCATGGGACACAGGCTCTATGACTCTATCAATTTCTATCAAAAATGATAAAATGTCTCTGGGTCAACTATATAGGCCAAACTGCCGAACCAAATCCAAGTCTTGGCCACCTCATCTAGCATCATCTAGCATCTCAAAAGAGGCTCAAACAAACATGTTTCTCTCATGCATCTTCTACCACCTTGGCGACCATCCTGCTCCACAAATTCCATGTCCCAAACAATCCAAACCCATAGCCATAGCCCACCTTCAGCACTCCAAGTTTGCAGCTTCTGTCCACTTTGGGCAACCGAAGCAAGGTGTCCCCCGTGGCTGCAGAAAGGAGCCGAATCTCAAGGAGCTCCTGGCAATTTGATTTTGATTGGGAACTGAAACAGTGGGCACTTTAGAGACCTATTAGAACATATTAATCAGATTAGAACAATGTCCATGTCCATGATAATTATTTTATATGATTTAGTTTAATGATTTATTGGTATCCATCCATTATTGAAATTTATTTACCGTTGCACACTCCTTCCAACCCCACCTAACCCCAACCTTCCAGAAGTAACGTCGGACTACCCCCACCCCCGCATTCTCATCCAACCCCTTACTCTTATCCCTCATATTCATTCATATTCATCTATACTGAATGATCTCAGAGCATGAGTGAGTCAACTGTACGAGTGCCAGCAAGAGAGGTGGGCAAGTCATGACAAGAGTGTGCAAATAACCAAGTTTGCACATTCCGATGAGATTCTTGTACCAGTCAAGTACTGTACCAGTACCAGCAATGAAACTGTTGGGACAGAAGTGCCATCAATCTGTAGTGCAGCTCCGAATGTCACACTTTCGTTATTAAAGTCTGAATGGGAAGTGTTCCATGAAATTCTCCAGTTACAACTGTATGGCAGGCATTCGAAAAGCACTTTGCGTATCTTTACGTTTCACTTTTAGAGACCAAGGGGAAGATATTATAATTATAGGAGATACAAGGAGATACAAGGAGATATAGGGAGATTTGGAGTTGCCAAGTTTTTTTTTTTTTCTGGAGGTTGCTGAAGATATGCTCCGGCGAATGCAGAATGTTCAAGAAGTGTTTTCAGGGCTTTTGGCCATCGCCTCAGGGCGCCGAGGCTTCTTGGCTGGCAGCTCATCTTCGGAGCTGTTCTCATTCATGGCCAATGCATACCGCGGCTGTGTGATTCACAGCACAACGGCGCTCTCATGGCACCGGCTGTAGGATACAGGGATGCAGAGATCTCAACATTTCTCAACACAAAGTCGAAGATGTTACAAGATAATACAAGATACTGGTATATGATTGCCTTGTCAAATTTACTCCTCATACAACTTGAGATAGCTAGCTAGCAGCTATTTTGAGCCGGCCAAATTTCCGATTCCAATTTGTCCAAAGGTGCCACAGCTTGTCGGGTTCAGTTGTATGATTCATGTGATTCGACTGGACACCAGCATCACCAGCCTAGTATTAAATGATCATACAAGCTGCTCCAAGCCCCATGCTGATCGACTTTTCAACGGCAGTCTTTGCTTGCCGTTGCTTTTGAAACGGTTCCAAGAGCCTTGGCATCAAATTTGGATCGTCTGCAACCAAGAAAACTGAAATGACTGCTGGAATATAATTAATCTTAATTACTGTATTATGTAATTATACACTTTATATACACATAATTGACATGGTCTATGCGTATAAATTACATGTAAACTAGTGTTTGAACATGATGTATGTATAATATATAACCTGAACCTTCCAAAATACAATATATTTTGAACTATTTGAATTTCTTACCTATTTGGAGGTTTCCTGAAATGGGGGTATCCCTAAATCATCCATTTTATTGGGATTTTGCATTATAAACCAACCATTTTGGGGATCCCCCATTTTAAGAAGCCCCCATTTGTCCTATTTGAACGGTTTTGGGAAAACTGGATGTGTCCAGAAAAAACTGAACGGGGCATTTGACCACAAACCAATTTTATCATATCTCACCTGCCTATTGTTCCCCCAAGTTATCGATCGTCGTAGACATTTAGTAGTGGTACTCAGAGCCCTCCAAAGAAGGTCTATAGAGAAAACGGGCACTGAATCTGACAGCTTCAAAACCAACTTAAGCCTGAAAAGCACACATTGCAACGTACACATTGCAAAGGTACTGTCCAACCACTACTTCCGAAGGCAGAATTTGTCCCGCTTGCACCAATGATTGAAGGTTATTGAAGGTAGAACCCTCAACCCATGGAACTAGGACAGAATGACCAGAAACAAAAGAATCCAGAAAATTGACAAATCCCGATTTGCGGATTTTGCGCATATTTGGGGATTTTTTTGCGTATATTTGCGCATTTGTTGCGCATAATGCTGGTGTGTTTTTCTTTTTTTTTTCCTGAAAAAGGTAAAGCAAACAAAAGCACGCAGATTTAGTCATCGATATATATATATATATCCCTTCCTAAAGATTTCAGGATGGACAGACTTCAGCAAGCTGACGGTCGAAGTCTTCCAGCACATCCTCCCATGTGGAAGGAATCACTAGCTCTTGCTCTGATGCAGGTAAGTAGCACTGCATGATGAACACCATCATCACACACGGATTAAATTTAAGTGGTAGATAGTGGTAGTCAACTGGTCAACATTGGTCAACCATGAGAATGGGGTTACCCTACCAATGAAATTATGTTTTTGCAGCATACGTTGGTTGATAATTGTAATTCTGGATCATGTTGGTATTGTCTGGGGCTGAAGCTAGCTCATGCATTCCAAGAATTGAACTTTTGGCCGATTTGTTCAATTTGAACGGTTTTGAGTAAAACTGTCCGGTTTTCAGGAAAACTAGGTCAAAAATCAAAGAATACAAAATATATATTGAACTTTGGAGGCTTCAGGCATATTATATATATAATTCTACAGTACATGTAATATAGTTAACATTAGACTAGTATTATTGTATAATATTGTATATACATGTATATACAATATCAATCAATATCATACAATATGAAGAGGGCCACAGCCTACTTTGCTTCAAAGGCTAAACGAATTGGTCGTAGTCCGCTCCGGTGATGTCTTTTGCTGAGCTCCAAGCTGCAGAGGGATATCCTGCGACACCAGCACACTCCACCGGAAACTCCACCAGTCATCTGACTAATCTGAGGAATTTTAGAGTAGTCATAATGAAGTCGTTTTGACAAATGTTGTCAAAGTCAAATAATGTCCATTTTTCAAAGTATGCAATGAATATCCAAAAAACAACTGGTACCTCGGACATGGACGCTTGTTCGACTCAAGTGGGAGGTTCCTGGATCTTGATTGCTACGATGATGATGATGGTACATGATGATGATGGAGGATGACGATGACGATGACAACGATGATAAATAAATAGCAACCGATTGCATCTAATTACGAGATTGATGAGGTGACAGTTGGCTGATGAGGTATCATCAGGTACTGACGAGAAAAATCCTACGAGGTGATTTTGGAAGATATTTAGCAGCAAGTATTTTCTGGCCACACTACACATGATGGTAAGCAAAGCATCAAGCATCTTTGGAAAATCTGGCCATGCAAAGGAAAAGGCGAAAGCTAATGACCTCTAAAATATGCATGCATCTTCAATTGTCTTTACAAACCTTTCCAAATGTTACATATTACATAAACATAAATTACAAACAATTGCATAATAAGTCAATATACTATAATTATATATATAATATATATATATATCGTACATTATAATTATATATTAATATGTGTATAATTAGTACACGTGTTCAATCATACTTTTCTACTCTACTCAAACACAGAAACACATCACACATCTCGCCCTGACCTGCTGCCAGGTGCTGAGCCAGGCAGCCACCTCTGCGGAGAGGGCGATGGCATCACTGCGTCTTGCCTCACAATGACTCGCACATGGCACGTGTGGCAAATGTGTGGCACGTAGTGCGCTGAGTGTTGAGTCCTTGCGAGCTTCGAAGCCCTTCGAAATGCTACCAGTACCGTTTTAGGCTGAATGTTTGGAAAAGCTCGTGGAATTCTGCGGTAGTTCAGGTCCTGTGTATCTAAAAATCCCTAGTGTCTTTCAAATGTCTGGATCTCCTTGAGTTTTCGATAGTTTTGTGTAGTTTTGTTGTATTTTCATGTTTTACCATGTTCTTTCTTTTTGTTCCTGGAATTCTCAGCTTTTCGTTGTGAAGGCTCGATGCCTGCAGGTCTCCACGAAGCTCGGTGACGGTGCTTTGCAGCGACACCGCTTTCAGCTCCACACTCCTGGCGAACAGCGACCACCTGGACCACTATGGACCATTATATATTGCAGACAGGCAGAGACAAAAACTGACTGAAGCTGCACTGAGCTGCAATGCATTCTCCTAACATTTCGTATATGACTGCGAATAGCTGCATCGCCTTTGATATTAAAATATATTAAATAAAGGTCCTCATGATTCAACAATATTCAACATCTATCAACATCGTAGGCTTTATTGGAGTCTTTGCATTTTCTGCCCACTTGTGGTAGCAAAGCGTAGCAAAGCGCCTCAACTGCGCTCTTAGCTTGTTTTGAACCTGACAGCGGCTTTCTCTTTCCGGATGGATGTTTTGATTGGAGGGACGAGGTACCTTATCCAATGGGGGCAATAAGCACAACCGTCCACAGTGGAAGTACAGTAGGTATATGTATAGGTATGCAGAGTCGAAAGGAGAAAACACCACGTACAGATATGCAATTACAGCGTCACCCGTGGCATCTCCAGTGTTCTTTGAAATTTGAAATCGTCATAAATCGTCTATAGATGTTTCATGATGGTTCCAAACCAATCTCAGCACCCTTGACTCCCCACTGACATCAATCCTGACTCAACCTGGAGTTTTGCCTCGCAACTCCGCTCAGCCCAATTCTCCCGAAGAATTGTGGCCTGACGGTGCGTTTTTTTTTTCAATTTCAAAGTGCACTGATCAACAACCCCTGCAAATCCCTGCGATATGTCGAAAATGTTTGGAACCAAAACACAAGCAATCGCAAGTATCTGAGCGAAAATGTTCCACTGTACTAACACGTACTATCATCCGTTCCTGAAGCCCAGGGTACTATACATATCAACACACTCTGGTGCAACAGCGTCCGGGGCTGCCTGATGCTGCGCATCTTGTCGAAACTGTTCCCGTTCCATCTCATGATGACGTCGGAGCTGTTCCGCTTGCTCCTGCAGCCGAGGCAAATGCAGGATGACTATGAAGACCAGCTAGACAAGCAAAAATCGGCCAAACCAACCTACCAAAAGATTTGCAGTCCAGCAGCTAAGACCATTTAGTTTAATAGGAAGTGGCTTAGTATTGTTGCAAGCATTGTGACTTGTGATGAAAATACAACGAAATACATTGGATCAAATGTATTCAAATGTTGCGAACACGATTTGCTTTCGTGTCAATTGGAATGTGTTCAATTGTTTTCAGCGGTCCAATTCGGTGAGGGCTTTTCACGTTCAAGTTGACTCTGTCAACCCTTGTCCACCTGGATCTGAGTCTAAGTGTATCCAAGTGTTTCCAACATTTCCCAACACTTGCTGACACTTTTCAACATACTCACTCAACATGTTCCAAATGTGAATCAGTCTGAATCAGTGCAACCTGACCGAAACAAAACCATATACATACAAAGCCATTCAAAGCCTCGGAGCTGACACACTGCTGCGTGAGCTGCGCGATGTCATTCTGCTGCGATCCTGGAAGGTTCATGAAAATTCGATGAATCGATGGAAATAGCGCGGAGGCTTGCTTCAACAAAGTGCGCAATGGTCCAATGTTGGAAACTCTTGTGACACTTACGTGCGGTTGCTCTTTTCAATTGGTCAAGACCCAACCAGCCGAAACAACTGTGTAAGAGTCCATGATTTCCAGGTTCTTGCTCACTTATAGTATATCGATGCAGTTGAGCAACGGATCTGCTCCAAGAGCCCCTTGTTGGCTGCCTCCAAGGTAGTGGAGCAACTGACAGGAATTGAACTTCAGTTCCAAACCACGACACAACTTGAACTTTAGTAACGTGCCTTACCCGTACCCCGACAAAAAACAGCATGATTCCGACAAAAAAATGGTGCATTTGCGAGCGGACATGGTTTCAGCATAGTTTGTATAATTACTACAATTCAATACATGCAATGCAACGAACGCGGAAACCGATGATTCGGACATGATTAAATGTCCGTTTGCGCGTTCCTTTCCTTTTGGCATGCAATCCATCTTGCGAACGCCCAAACCATTCTGCGGACGCCCGAAATGTCCATTGCAAGGCCTTTTGGCGTACAGTCTATTCTCGTGGCACGCCGTTGTCTGGCTTGGTCTGAATTGACGCCGGCGCCTTTTGCTTGGCAGGCGTTGCATTTCATGACATTGGTGTGCTTTCGTGTGGCAGGCGCTGCACTGAGTGACATGGATGGTGCTTTCGCGCGGCATTCAATGGGAAGGACGCTGGAAAGTGACCTGATTTTATCTGATTTTGATATCTCATCCACAACGATCTCCCCAGCAAGTCCTTGAACCATCACTCATCCTCTTTGTGTTGTTTGCTTTCACATCTTTCACATCTTTCACTCCATTTCTCCACCGCACTAAATCCTTTTTTTCAAAAAAAAAAACGGCTGTGGCGACGAAAATCAAACTATAACCGTCCAGCAGCATTTGTCGAATCTGGACCTCCCTTTTTTGTCGTAGATAGTGTTTTGTTGTTAGATTAATTAATTGTTTTTGTTGGGAGTAAAGCCCTGTACCTACAGAACTACCACAGAACTTCAGAGTTTCACAAATTTGTTCGGGGAGGGCACTCGGGTGCTAGTCATCTTGGCATCCAATCCGATGTGCGCTGCATCTGTCTCGCAGTGTCCAACTTGGGAGGGCCCTTCTGCCCTTCCGTGCAATGTGGGGCCTTTGGCAGAACTTGTCAATACCGATCACTTCTATCTATTAATTATTATATATATATATTATATTATAGATAGATTCACTTAGACTCACTTAGTGACATGTAAACATGTAATTATATATGTATAATTATAATATTCAGCAGTCGCGCTGCCTTGACGCTGCCCATAGATTCCACCAGTTTCTCATTTCCGTCAGCTTGCTGCACCTCATTAGATGCTCATAAAGCATTCCCTGAATGAAATCGAATGAATATGTTCACCACAAAATCAACCGCCAACAAAGATCATCAAAGATCAACAAAGCACTGCAACAAGTGCGCCACAAACGGTAACAACCTTGTGGTTTCTCTTATCTCGAATAGATGTAAGATTTCAGCACTGGTTTCACCACAAGACTTATAGACCAAATGTTCGTTGCTATTCAACATACCAGAACTTCAAGCTGCTGTGGTGGCGAGATGCATTGGGAGTGAACAACACCCAACAGCCTACAAATTCGGGAGTAGATAGCAACTGGACGAGAAACTCCCAAGCAAAGGCTAGGTTGCTCGTCTTTCCACACTGAGCACGAGCAAGATTAATATAAACAAGGCATTCAATCATTCCAATTCCATTGATTTCATTTTGTCACAGGAATTGGTTCACACAATGTGCAACTTGAGCTCAGGGCCATCTCTTGGTTTAGACTCTCGCATTGTCGCTGCGTCTCCTTGAGAGATTGCGACAACACCTCAGGGATGTCAGGTTGACACATCGTCACATAATTTCACAAAAAATAGAGAGAAGACACTCAGCGGAAACATGATTTGTTGCTCCGCCCTGCCCCCCTCCCCAAATTCAATCACATAGCTCTGCTATGAACAAATTAAATGTCGCGGTTCATAGCATCCCACGTTGTTTGCTGAAAATTCAACAATAAATAACAGGATAGTCAATAGACTGGATGCTCTGCTGGAGTGCAACATCTTCACATCCACAATCCCATGCCTCATAATTGCTCTTGGAGCCAGCTAGTGGCCCTGTGCTCCCCTGTGCAAATCACGATGTCACACCAATGTGACAAGCAGTCACTCAATTTCCAAGGCCTTGACATCATTGGACTTAGGCTACAGGATTGAACGATCTTTTGTAGATTTCAATAAAATTCAATAAACAACACCGTGAACGGCAGCGTCTATATTGAGTCTATATGCTGTATATGACTGTCCTGCGCAATGTCCTGCTTGGCACCTGGAGGTTGCGGCGCGAAGTGGCGACCTGCGCAAGACACAAGGAGAACATGGCCACAGCTGATCTCTAATTATCTACTTGCCGAACGAACCACTAACAATCAAAGCGGTTTGAATTAAATGAATTCAAAATATGCTGGATTTTGATTTAATTATATAATTGCTTTCAAACGTTGAAGCTGGTGAAGAAATTCGCTGGTAAAGGTAATTCCAGATTCAGGGATGGTTTGAATATGTTTGAATGTTTCAATATGTTCGATATTGGGGATCTCATGAAATGCCATGAAATCTCTCACCCTGCCAACCTGGAGTATCCATGACAGGCCTCCTTCTCCATGTCCTTCACCAGCTCTTTGGCACGGCTCACTGCAGTAGATTCTCCTTGGACCGTTGATGCATCTTGATTTACCGACCCAATGAGATTCAAACCAGGTGTCACCGGTGTCACACAATTGTTAGACCCTTCTATTGAACCAATGCATCTTCAAGATAGGATGGAAGCCTGCTACTAGGATCGAATAGGATATCTAATAGGATCTAGAAGGATCCTACGAGTAATAGGTAAACTCCACCATCCAGTTGGTGTGAAATCGGATATCGACGCAAACTTAAAGGATATTAAGGTGATTCAAGTGGCTGGATTGCAAACGCCTTGAGGGGGTTAAATCAAGCAAATACTTTGGCCCAATAAATCATCTAAATCATTACCGAGCTTCTCTTGCCATTTGGCGTCGAAATGAAGTTGGAATACGTTCGCAGTTGTTGAGATCCGAATAGTCACAGTCCCAATGCCAATTACATAATGCTGTGGAGACTTCTGGAATAGAAGTGGAACAGTGAAACAATAGAGTCTTAAACATTCTTAAACCATTATTTCAAAATATATCACCAAACCCAGTGCAAGGTGCACCTGGCTTGAGGCTCGGCCGCAGAGTCATGAGCCGCTGGCAGTAGAAGTCCACCTCAACAAACTCTTGCAAAAACAGAATTGCTTTGAGTCCTGAGAATTGACATGTGATTTGATGACATCCTGAGAATCCTGAGTCCAGTAAAAGTCGGTGAAGTTAAATGGAGGACCACCTCTTCCGATTCATGGTAACTTCTGATGTAGTGACTCACTTCGAGGCTTGGTACAACCTCGACCAGTCAATCTCTTTGAACACGGTCACTAAGTCCATGAAAATGCCAACACCTTGCAAAACCTGTCTTGTCACAACTCGTCGCAAGTGAGTGAGACATGCAATATATATTATAATATATTAAATTATAGTATATTATACATTCTTTATCATTCTTTTGTTCACGATTTCTACTGGCAATAATCTTCTCCCCCATGCCCACATGCCATCACAACTGAGACCCATGGTCCCTTGGACCATGCTGCTGCACTGTAAAGTCGATGTAGGGCAAATCTGGTCCCATCTCTTTCAGCCTCCTCCTGTGACTTGAGAGCAATGTGTTGGCATCTTGGCCCCCAATACAGCCCTACTCTTCGACACATCGATGTCACATTTCATGACATGATGTCACCAGAGATCACTAGAGTTGTTCAAACCGGAAAAGGGTTAACATTTGGTACATAAATGGTACATAGTTCTTCACTGTGGATCACCAAACGACTGTTACGTCAGAAGCTGGGGTCACAACATACAGACTGAATAAAACCCGGACAGAGAAGTGTCTAGTTTCAGCAAATTTAACTAAGTTTAACATGTCTTCAGTGTAGGATATTCATGGATATTCATTGAATTTCATTGATATCCATGCACTTGTACCAAGTAATACCAAACCATGTCAGTTTCAATGATGTTTGCTTAGGTGGGCGCCTCGGCCAGGAATCTTTGCAGTGCCTGCACGGCATGATCAGTACATTGGTACTCTGAGCACTATTCAGACCCATCTGGGACAGGCGAAACTCGCGAAGTTGGAAGAATCACAGCAACAAAAATGATCTTCTTGTGAGAAAGAAGGGTAAATAAATCAAGTTGGAGAGTTGTGGCTTCATGAAATCTGAGCAAACTGATCACTTGTGTCAGCGGACTCAATATTTGCAGGGTTGAAGATATTAAATGTTGAAACTGACTTCAAGAAACCAACGAGTGGTTTCAAAAGCCAAGCAGCGGCAGGTGTTGGTGGGTCTAGAGTCCTTCACTAAAAATTAATTCACAAATAGAACATCCCTGCGCATCCATGTGAGCTCCCGTCAAAATCCTTTCATCTCAGTAATCAGTAATTATATGTAATTAATATTATTATTACTATTTATTACCAATTACCATGGTTATCGCTTTTGGGGAGACCATATCGCTCTCCAGTGTTTTGTGCCATTATCGCTTTGGGAAGGGTCTCTATCACTTTACAGTTTTCTTGCGCATCTCTCACAAGAGTGCTTCTGCAATACTACAGTGGTTTTCAACAATTTTGACCGTGACTCGTGTATCTCATGTCTAGCCCAGCATCCCTATCCGGCCCTATCCCTTTCTCTCATAGGGTCACTGCACCTCCTCTGATTCCCGTCCATCTTGGATCTCAGCACCGTACAGCTTCATTAATCTTCATAATCTTCATGCAAAGTGCAACAGACAGATCAACACAAATCTTCTGTTCAGTTATGTTCTCATTGTATGCATGTCACGGATCATCCGATACACAAGACACTCGAGAGACTCAAGACACATCCTTCACACATTGACATCTTCTTGACATCTTCTGGACATCAAGCGTCTTCACACTAAGTTCACTACGTGCATCGCCGCGCTGCGCGGCGCAGCGAGTCACTGCCACCTGAAGGTGGTGGCTGTTCCATATGCAACTGCGGCAGGTTTCGAGAGGTTTACATTTTTCGAAAGGTATTCAGATTTCATTCAGGTTTAGATTCACATCCGGTCGGGAATACTTTGGAGAATGCTCAGTTCCTATCATTGCCGTACAGAAGTGTTCGGTATCTTCCATATGGTTGAACGCAACAAAAATAACAAAACCATACAAAACCACTCCATGCCCTGCATGAGGTAGTGGAATAAAAATCATTCTGCACAGAGTGGGGCTGGGATAGCAAATGATGCAACATGGATGGGGAAAGTCTAGAGTCTAGAGTCTGCCCATGTCTGGCCAGTCTCTCCCAGCTGAACTTGACTTCAAAGCCATCAAACTCTCAGGTTCTTGCATTCCAACAGGGGCCATCGAAGTCGCTTTAGCTAAAAACCGCACGATTTCCATGTTTTTGCTGCAACATGGTTGAAGGATGTTAAAGGAATGTTTAAGGAAACTTGTCAAAAGATCTTTGTTTCATGAACCAACCTCCCGGAACACCACAAAAACCTGCTCCATTGTCTCCACGAAAATGCTGAACAAAACATAATGAAAAACCCACGGTGGGTAAAAAGACTTCGTTTGAGTCCAACTAAGTCATATTCAAATCATATTCATGCTCTCATTTTTAAGTACCGTCCATCCATTGTTTTACCTTTGCTTGAGCTTCTGAGCCTCTGTTTTCAGTCACAGGTCACTGCAAAGGTGTGCCAAAAAAGGGGATGCAGTGCCGGGCAGTTCCACCGATGGAGACACGAAAACGATTTCTGCCTAGATCAAAACATATCAAAACCATTCAAAATAAGTAGCAATCATTAGCAGTCTGTAGATGTCTGTAGACGTCTGTAGTCCCTCTTATTCCAATGTGGCCTCAAATGTCCACCCCTAGCAGGTGCGCGCTTGGTTTCACACGCGGCCGGTGGTGGCTCAAAACGTGGGCGAGCCAGGCATCTGGTATCGATCTTTGGTTTTTTTGCCAGTAATTCATATAGTAATTCTCAGTACTTCATAGTAATTCAGATAATGGCTCGACATGGCGTGAAATGATACGAACTGACACCAGGGCGAGACTCACCCACCAACCTCTAAAGGCTCAAGCAAGGCAGGTTGCCTTGCACAAGCCGCTGCGCGCATTGGGGCGCAAAGCCTTACAAAGCTGAGATCTGCAACCGTCCAATTCAGTTTGATGGTTTTGAATGGTCTTAAGTCTCAATATGTTGTGATGTCTTCAAGTCCAATGTGAGAGTCGCCAGTGTCGCATTAGACGGTGGCAGCCATGACTGCAGTCATGGAAGAAGCTGTATTGTTTATGTCGAACTGGAAATAAATGGGCCGGCTGGCTGGTCAAGCATTCCATGTGATCTTCCAACTTCTGCAAAATTGCAAAATCTTCTCAGGTCACGGGTCCAAGATGTTCAGTGATGAACATGGTGCCATCATATGCCATCATATCCAACATTGCAGAAAATTCCGGCTGAAATCATGATGCTTAAATGTTGACAAATTCACATGAACTGTTAAGACTGCTGCTAGGAAAATGATCATCGATATCCATCCACTGCAAAATAATCAGAAGTCATCGCATGTCATCGCAAGTCCAAGTGGTTGGACTCAGATCACTCAGATTTTTCCGCTCACTCCTCCCCTGAGCACGGGAGATCACGAGCCGAGTTCACCCACGATACCCCGGGATGAAGATTGCTTGTGTCGCGTTGCACCAGGCCCAGACTCAAAATCGCTTTAGCAAATTTTAGCGATCTGACACTGGAGCTGAGGCCGCCAAAAAGTCGTATTGAATTCTTAACCGTGATCCAAGATGCTACATTACGGGTTTTGCACGGTATTGCTATGTTAGCATGAGGCAGGTGTCTAGGCCCCACATCAGCCTAACAGCAGGCATCAGTTCCGCTGTCTGCCCGCCTCGACCGAGCCCTCTGCCCGCAAAGCCAGAGAACGCCCCACTCCGAGTGGATTTCCTTGAGGAAACCGGAACACACTATCTGAAAATATCTGGAAGCATGTTGGGTCTGCTAAACACCTTCTGAAGATCCACTTGTAGTTGCAAAATGTTACAAAATGTTACAGATCTCTATAATATATATATATATACAAATCATTACAAATCTATGGTCATTCTGAAAGGTCCTGTTTGAATCAGGGAATCAAACTATTCAACACAGAATTGAGCCGTGACATGGCACGGAAGAATCATTATGCTTGCCTATCTTGCCTGCTTGTTCTCCCCATACACGAAACATGCAACAAATGCATACAAATCATTACAAATCCATCATAGGTACCACTTCATAAGCTCAAAATGAATAGTCCAAATACGGGGAATCGAAACAAGTTGCTAGCATCTCCGGGGGAGTGCTTTTGTCCGAAAGCAGCACGAAATGAATCGAAATGATCTGCAATATCTGCTATGTTCTCCTGGTTTGATTTTGACAGCTGTGGACCAGCAGACTTTGGACTCTGTGACTCCTACCCCAACATTGGACTCCATGAGGCCCAGGCCTATCACGTACACTATCATATCTATCATTCACACTGATGTTTGTTTACCACACACGCAGACTGGATCCAAGTTGAACGTGAGAATCATAATATTTCATAATATTTCACTTCAGAGACTTACCCTTGATATCCCTTGGTATCCCTTGGTATCCCTTGGTAGCTGCCCGGAAATCCTCAAGTCTCCCATGCTGACCTTCATCCCAGCCCGTCCTCTCAGTGTCACGAGGTGCAGCAGCCTTGGATGCGGACTTGGACTTTCCACAGACATCGACTGGATCAGATTGAAATTTGCGCTCTACCACACTTGTGTCTTGCCGCGTATCTCTGTTCTTGGTCAATCTACAAATCAATCGAATTTATGAATATATTATAATATATTAATATATGATCATATTGGTAATGTGACGGGTCTTCATCCACACAAGCGTTGCAAAGAGCTGCAACTGCTGCGACGCAGGAACGCAGTATAGGCCTTTGCTTGGTCTCCCAACGGGGGATGTCGCAGCTTGTGTGCCTCCAAAGCCACCGGCGGGGACCCCACGTCCCCCAAAGCCACCAGCAGGGACACCACGTCCTCCGAAGCCACCAGACGGAACACCGCGAGCATTGGCACCATGGCCATTGGCATAGCTGCCATAGCTGCCATAGCTAGAGCCGGACCCGTTGGCATAGCTGGAGCCACTTCGGGCGCCATAGCTGCCATAGCCGCCAGAGCCATTGGCATAGGATGTTCCAGACCGAGTTGGTGCCCCAGTGCCTGCTCTGCTGGAGCTAGACTGGGAATAGCCATTGGCTCCAGATGAAAGGCTGCTTCTGTCACTGCCATTTCTTGCGCTGGCTGACGCGGAAGCGGCAGGAGTGGGCGAAGAAGGCGTCCTTGTTGATTCAGGTGTGGAGGATGTTGGCCTCAAGTTGGCATGTTGAGACAAGGAGATTTAAAGGCCACTGTTGGCCATCAAACATGACAACCTCGAAATCGCATGAAACTGCTACAGTATGCTAGTCTATGCTGGAAAGAGAAATGCTAGGCGAAATGGAGAATGAGAATACGCATGTTTTTTGTCCGCATCAACAATGCGCGGAAAATGACATGATAGAATGGAAGGAATTGCAGCGGCCTGGAATAACTTGCGAACAAGAAATGCTCCGAACACCAATTTTAGCAGCTTAGCAGCAACGTGCAGCAACCATGAATAATGGATTTTGCACATATTCAGTACAGGGATCAAAATGTGCAAAGATGTTAAAAAATAATTAAAGAATATTGCTTAAAGCCTGGCCCGTTCAAAGCATCTTTCTATCCAGGCCAACCGATCTCAAGCGATCGCCAAGCGGCGTTGAGTTTCGGTTTGTGAAGGCTCCTCTTAATCCTTCGGAGAAGCCCTTAGCCTCAGCGCAGGAGTTCCATGGAGTTCCACAAGAAATTGGGTGCATGCCATTGCACTATCTTCACCATCCTTCACCTATGCCTATGCAGCCTGTCAAGTGATTCAGCTCAATATACATGTGGAATCGCATGGATGAAATTTGAAGAGCTGCACTGGATTATTGAAGTTATAGGAGTCAAAGAGATCAATCACGTAGACAAATACAACTTCCAAGCTCAACGTCGCTCAATAAATCTTAACAGTTCTTAGAAGTATTTGAGTTTCTTCCAGTTCAAGCTGAGCGGCACTCGGGTCATTGGACCGCTCGCTTTTCCGTTCCGCGGGTTTGATTTCGCTGGCAGCAGCAGTGGATTCACTGCTACTGAAGCCACCGGCTGGGACGCCAAAGCCGCCAGCCTGGATGCCTCATAAGGATGCAAAGCTGGGAACATGTTTGTACATGTTGAATCATTTTAGTGTACCATGCTAACTAATTGTGTTCAAAGGGCAATGATCAAGGCTACTTTAGATCCCAGCGAAGTCGTGTTGTTCCCTCCTTGCTTCCCTCATGTTCCACTGATGCACTGAGGGTTCCACCATTTCCTTGTGATCGGGCTTGTCGCCTGAGTGACAACATGTCACAATATGTGACACTCCAGCAAGCTTCCGAGCTGGAGCAATGAGACAAAAGGCACAGAAAGGTTGCGGCGGGTCACTAAACCTCTCCGTTTGAACATCATCAAGAGGCAAAAGACATGTTGACTGCGACCAATTTAGCCCAAAGCTTACAGACGTGCAAGACCCTCCTCATCCAATATCATTCAACCGCCCAGTGGCTCTGGCAACAGCGAGTTGTACCCGAAGCCAGCCTTAGATTGAAAAGAACTGAATGAACAGCTGCAACATCTTGTTGAGAGCCCTCAGTATGTTGCCAATAGAGTCGCTGCCCTGGTACGGTGTCGTAGGGTCTTAAAAGAGATGAGAAGAACAGAAAGGTGGTCAATAAGGATGTGTGCCTATCCCTGCACTGCACGGGATTGTCACTGGTTTGTATTATTTGTATTGTTTTGATTTGCTTTGTAGGAGCTGGAGTACCATACTGTGAGTACAAGTCTCAGAGTTTCTGTGCTGAGCATCGAACTCCCTGCGTGGTGTTCGCCTTGCCCATGGGCTGAGTAGGGCGCCTTGGCAACTAGCTGCTCGACTTTAAAGATTGCAATGATCATCTGTGAAGCTGCAAATATCAGGACTGGGAGTTTTAACATTATTTTAATGTGTGTTTCCTGATATTCCTGAGCCAGCATGGGAAGCAATGGGAATGGTGCCCAACATTCGAGAGTTGGTGCACCATTGGCGGTTTGAATGGCTGAACAATTTGCCCCTTTCCTGAAAACCCTTTAAAAGATATATCAAACGAAGATTTCAATGTAGCCGAGGGACTGTGAACGCTCCATATCTTGCTTCAACTCACTCATAATCTGGCACAGGTCGGCATCCCACAGCAACCATTCAAGGGCGACAAGATCAACATTTCAGTGTGCCATAGAATGTTCCACACGTAAATAATTCTAACTTCTAACTGTTCTAACTTCTAAGATTCTAAGTGTGACTTGCCCTTGCAAGACTCATGGATATCCATGGGTTGCATAGTCGCAAGATTTCAGACTGCGATTGCAGCGTCAGACACCTGGTCACAGATCTCCAAGTTCTCGCGGCTTCGAGCTTTCTCAAAGATGGCTCGTGCTTCCTCAGCAAATCCCGTACTAGGACTTGGATGCAGTTTTTGCATGTATATTATATGTATATATATATAGCATATTCAATACATATTGCAGTACATGTTGCTGAATCACTAGGATTTTTTTGGAGCGGAACCACCAAATGTTTCGCCCTGGAGAGTCACGTCTGTTTTTAGGGCCGCATCGTCCTTAGGTGTTACAACCTGTCGTGTCAAGAGCCTTGTATGTCTTTAAGTGGTTCAGTTATCAGTGCGTTCATAATAAGCTGGTAATACTAACCAATAATATTAGCTAATACTGTAGTTTTCAATTGTCAATGGATTTCATTTTCTCTCCGCCTTGTAGCGTTGCCAAGGATCCAAATTGGCACGCTCGGCCTCTTCGTAGTTGCGACACAGAAAATGAGCCTTCGAGTATCAGATTCTCAGAATCATGACATGGACATGAGAACCTATCATTTATTTCTTGGCAAGACTAAACATGTCATGACTTTTCAGGTCTGACTGAATTTGCAACCAAAGAGTGAACAAACCCCTGAGCATGAATGGAGTCTGAGAAATTTATGCAGTTTCTCAGATTTGCATAATAGTACAATCATGTATAATCATGGTATTAAATAGTGCAATGCAATGATACGGCGATGCATGTCTACTTGAGGCTATCAAATGCCAACATAGCCTGGCACAGGGAGACCAAAGCAGGTCCCAAGTTCTCTTTTTGTGGACTGCGTTGCGCAAGCTCCTCGCGTGCAGCTTTTGAGGCTTTTGAGATAGCATCACATCCATAGCACAGGTTTCCCATTCGAGATGGAAAGTCTCCAACCCACTCCACTCATGGCATTTGATCACAGTAAAATCGAATTAGTCTGCGCAGTCCATGTATTCACGAGCGTAGCGCAGTGCATTGGGTCCATCTTGTCCTGAGTCAGTTTCTCGGAATCCTCCGAAAATCTTCTGGCAGACATTGAGTCTTGCATAGTTTTGCAGTATTGTTGCCATGTTGTGCGGCAAAAATGTATTGAGGTCCCAGCCAAGCAAATGAGCGTGGAAAATCCGTTGGACTCCGCCAATCTGCGTGGCACAATCAACTTTGCATGCCTCTTTCTACTCAGAAAATATGTTAATTACTGACTGCAATTCTGAATGTTTCTGATGAGCATTGGACCCATCTGCTCTTCACCTTTTTCAGCTTCGTGTTCTGCTCAGAACCCACAAACATGATAAACACGATAAACATGGTAAACATGGATGCTTTTGAGCAAATATAATAACCCTTGAAGAGATGTCCATGCCTCTCCAGACTGGTCATTGAGCGTTCTGTGAATGGCCAAGGCATCTTCACTGACCTGTCATCTTATGGAGATTTGGAGTGAACACAACATGATTTTGTTTGCATGTGGCATGGCCAAAATATATCAAAATATGCTAAAATGTCTAAGTTATAACACTAAAATCACATATTATGCAGTGAAGTATTCAAGATATTCAAGCCAAAAGTAAATCACAGCACTCTTTGATTTTTTGGGCCGCCCTGCCCCCCCCCGGTGGCTTGCTGCCGACCTTGACAGCCTCCTTCAACCCACGGGGTCGGCTGCGGATTCCAGGGTGGTTCACCTCAGCATCACCACTTCTAGTTGCAAAACAAGTACATCATAATAATCATAATATAGTGATTAATATTCATATGCATATGTAACATATGTATAATTATTTATATAATATATATATATATATAATTGTATATATATAATTGTATATATATACGATTATATACGATTATATACGTATATTAAACTTAATTATATAATCGTAATACTTACCACTGAATATTTTGTCAGCAGGCACTTTTAGCGGGGCCTTCCACACACGAACAAGATTGAGTTTCAAGGCCGCGGATTTCTTCGGGTTAACAGAACAAGCTTGGGGTTCTTTGCAAATGGCAAGCAAGAATAACAAACATCAGAGACAAAAATCTGGGGCCGAACGGAGGACAACGCCTTCGTATCAAATTGGTACAGTCTCCTGATGTCTCCTGCAGAAACTTGTTGAGACCATGACATCATGATGACCAGTCTGGAGGTGTACCGAAGCCAGGCCTAAGCAAACAGCTGCCGAACAATGCATATATTGTCATTATATTATGTCATTATACTATGCCATTGTCTAACTACAATCGAAACATCTCAAAACATATCGGAATGATACCTTGGACAAGTCTCCGACACGCGAGCGCAGAAGCTTTAGCGGCTTCATCCTTCACAGGTGCCTCATGAAACGTGGGCTGTCTAGCTTCATGTGGAGGCCCATAGAGGCAACATGAATATCATGAATCAAAATGATGCAACACCATGACACCATGCATGATGCAACATGACGGCACCATACGTCACCAACGCATGTTGCTACCCTTCTGCACCACAAGGATGACTACTCCGGAAATCTCCAAATGAGTTTCTCGACGAGTCTCTCGACATGTTGCTACTCTGTGACCTCCAAATGTTGAAATATGTTGAAATGTGTTGAAATATGTTGACTTGAGAGGGGGAACACGAAAGGCAGGTAGGTAAGCAAGAAAGGAACCGAAGAAAAAATGAAGGGGAGAGGGGAGGGAAAAATACATAAAGTGGAGTCTGGTAAAAGCGACGCGGCCATTTTCTTTCCAAAAATATGAAGGGGAGTC
>Ga0126342_10004543_pt1 | contig 23786 bp, 14 predicted proteins | sample Cyp1metagenome_FD_92528 | JGI IMG/M metagenome (GOLD analysis project Ga0126342, IMG submission 92528) | Coral microbial communities from Lord Howe Island, Old Settlement Bay, Australia - Cyphastrea 1 metagenome | ecosystem: Host-associated > Invertebrates > Cnidaria > Coral ...
AATGCAACGAAGCAGAAGAAAACACTGTAAAACGTGGCATGAAATGGATGCTTCGAAAATAACGCAAACATGAAAAAACGACAACACTCCGCGACGCCCTCGAGGGGACCTTACCATAAACAAGCAGGGCTTCCTCGGCTTTGTCGGAATGGCTTTCATGCGCCGCCTCCGAAGCTGCCTGAGATTGACCAGTCGCGTCATGAAGCCAGAGATGCTCCACCACAATGGCGACAGTTCACGATCTGCCCGAGTTTTGCTACGGCCAATGTTCAGTCGCTCTATAGAGGCGACAATGGACATGCAGGAAAAGTCCAATACCTGCGTTCGCAATTTGTTCAGCATCGACTGAATTTTTTGGGCATTCAAGAGGCAAGAACAGATGCGTGTTGCTCTTGTGTTGATGACGTCCTGCGATTGGCCTCTGGTGCCGACCGTGGACATCATGGAACAGAACTCTGGGTGAACTTGAAATGTCCGATTGGATTCTTGGACAAAGTGCCGCAGTATTTGACACGACACGATTTCGTGGTTGTGCACGCCAAACCACGTTGGCTCATTGTCCGTGTCCAGCACGCATTATTGAAGGGCCTGTTAGTTGTGGCACATGCACCGCAAAGCGGATGTCCTCGAGTTGACCGGGAAGAGTGGTGGACTTCGTTTTCTCAGACTCTCAAGCAATGTAAGCTCACAGCTGATGAAAGTGTTTTCTGCATGATTGATGCCAATGCAGCTACAGGTCCTCGTGCTTTTCCGCATATTGGAGATTATGATGATGGAGTGACTGCCAGTACGAATCTGTTGAGAGATTTCCTTCATTTTCAGGATCTCTGTCTGCCAGCTTCACATTCGATGCATTCTGGATCCAGAACCACATGGTTTTCCCCAGATGGACAGCATGAGTGCCGCATTGATTATGTGGTTGTACCGTGCAATTTGCTTCCTTACTGCACCATGTCGTGTGTGTTGCAAGACTTTGATTTGGGCACAGCTCATCTTGACCATTTGATGTCAGCACTACAGCTTTCTTGGCAGACATGGCAACAAGTTTCAGACCGTGGGGGCCCATCGGCAAAACCTCGCTACGATCGTCAATCTCTGCAGCGTGGTAGTTTGAAATCAGTGCTCTGTCAACAGGCTGTCAACGAGTGGATGGATGACATTGATACACACGTGGCTGACTATACCCAGAACCTCTTGTCAGCTCTTGTCTCTGTGCATCCCCCCAAAAAGGCTCGCAGCAAAAAGCCATACATTGACTCAACGATTTGGTCCTTGCGGCAGGACAAGTTGCATCTGAGCAAGTCTTTGCGTGGATTGCATCGAAGGTTCAAACTGGAGTCACTCTTCCGCAGCTGGAGATTGTGGCGCGGCCAGATGTCTCAACAGGACTATGTATCTGCTCACAACTATGAGACCACCCTTCGATGCATTGAAGTCAAATTGATTGCCAATCACTTCATGGTGACGCGCTACATGAGAACACTCCTCAAGCGCAGCAAGCATGTCCTCCTTGCCAAGAAATTGAAGCAACTGCCACCCACTACAGCGGCTTCTACGGTCTTGAAGGAGGTACATGGTATTGTGGGACCCACGAATCCAAAGAAGATCAAGCGTCGATCTCTGCCACTTGTGAGAAAGGAGGATGGACATGTTTGTGCTGATCCACAGGAGATGGTTGACCGTTGGGTGGAGTTTTTCGCTGCCATGGAAGGCGGAACCAGGATGTCTCATGATGATCATCGACATCAATGGAGACAGAACCTTCAGCATTTTTGTCAAGAAGACTTTCATTTATGTCTCCAAGATTTGCCGACCCTATGTGATCTTGAACGTGCTTTTGCGAGAGTTCGTACGGGCAAAGCAATTGGACACGATCAAGTTCCCCCGGAAGCCTGTGCCTACAATGCTGCTGAGCTTGCTCGACTCTCATACTCGCAATTGCTCAAGTTAGCCCTCCATGGGCAAGAGGCGGCCATGCACAAAGGCGGCCAGCTTGTCCAGGCACATAAAGGCAAGGGTCCGATTGATCTTTGCGAATCTTACCGGAGCCTTTTGATTTCTTCACACCAGGGCAAAGTGCTGCACAGGTCCCTCAGGCAGCACCAGACAGACTTGTACGAAACATTCATGCAAAATCAACAGATCGGAGGTCGAAGAGGGGTACCTGTTACCCTTGGTTTACACCACTTGCGCTCCTTCATGAGGCATCAACAACGATGTGGACGCTCGTGTGGTATCCTTTACCTTGATCTCAAAGAAGCATTCTATCGAATCTTGCGTCCACTCACCTTGGACAATCCATGGACTGACGCAGAGATTGCCTGTCTCGCTCAGCGACTCCGACTACCTGAAGGCACTCTTGCGGATTTGTATGAGCATTTGAAGATGCCCAATGCTGTTGCCGTTGCTGGTCTCCCACATCATGTTCGCAATTATTTGACTGCTCTGCACAGTGACACATGGTTCTATGTTGAAGGTCAAGACGATATTTGCAGAACATCAGTTGGTAGCAGGCCAGGGGACTGCTTTGCTGATACAATATTTGGCTATCTTTGGGCCAAAGTCTTGCGTCAGATCGAGGGAGAGCTATGTCAGTATCAGATCTTGGATGACATCCATGCTGTTGATGGCTGCGCTCTCTTTGGCCACAACCGTCCCATTGAGGCTGACTCCAGAGCCTACCTCGGGCCATGCTGGATGGATGATCTTGCAATTTGCCTTTCAGGGTCCACTGCGGATGAGCTTGTACAAAGACTTGGCATCATGACGTCCACCTTGATGGACACTTGTCTTGGACATGCAATGACACCGAATACGGATGTTGGCAAGACCGAAATCATGCTCACACTTCGAGGCCCTAGATCTCGGTATTGGCAGAAGCAATTTCATGGCCCGAACAGCTCCAAGCTTTTCACTGCCATCGGGGAATATCAATGTTTCTCTGTGCGGGTTACTGGAAGATACAAGCACCTTGGTGGTATTGTTCATCATTCTGGAAACCTGAAGTTTGAAGCCAAACAACGACTTGCAGCAGCGCATCAGACGTTTACACGCCACCGGCGAGTGCTTTTCTGCAACAAACACATCGATCACAAAGTTCGTGGACAGATCTTTGATTCTCTTGTCATGAGTGGTTTGAACTATGGCAGTGAGACTTGGGTTCTCCCCGACAACCAGAGCAAGACTGCTGTACATGCAGGTATGATTCGACTGTACCGGCGATTGCTCAATGTTGCGCACGACCAACACCTCTCTGATGAAGAGATTCTGACTCGCTGTATGACTCCAAGCCCTACAGAAGTGCTGAGACGGGCCAGACTCCGATATTTGGGAACCCTATATCACGGAGCTAGCCCGATGGATTGGGGCATCATCAATTGCGACATGACATGGTTGAATCTCGTTGAAGATGATTGTGTGTGGCTCTGGACGCAGCTTCATCATTGCAGTGGTCTTCGAGATCCGCGACATCATTTCGGTGCTTGGGAGTATATCTTGCGATACCACCCCAGGTATTGGAAGCGGTTGGTGAACCGAGCCATTGCACATGCGATTCAGCAGAGACGTAATCGTCAGCTTGTGGGCGCTATCCACCGTGATCTCTTTGAGAATTTGCAGAGACATGGAAGATTTGGTGCGGATGCTCCTTTCTATGCTGTTCAATTTGATGATCAGATGAAGTTTGGCTGCATGCTCTGCAAAAAGCGATGTGCCAGTCGTGGAGGAGAAGGGGCGCACTTTTTCAAATGTCATGCCATCGTTGCCAGTGTTCGGCATCTATGCCATGGCACACAATGTGCACATTGTCTTCGTGAGTATCACACACGCAGCAAACTTCAACAGCACTTGCAGCGCAGCCGAGCTTGCCGAGGAGGTCTCCAAGCTAGAAGGCTGCACAGTGGCATCCAAGCAGGCATTGGTTCCATCGAACAACAGCAGGAGCAAAGCATGCATGATGGCCTTGTCCCACCTTTACAGGCCCAGGGCCCGGCCTTGCCAGTCCGTGCTCCTGTTGAACTGGACCCAGAGCATACGGATCTCATTGACATGTGGATGGAACTTCTCTATCCTGAGATTGAGGTCGCGCAGCTCTTACCGATGATAGAAGCTGCAATCCAGGAGTTTGCCATTTCATGGACCAGATGTCAGCAGACACTTCGTGCATTTCGTGATGGTTTTGGTGAGGAACTTGTCATGATCACTGGAGTTTCACAGCAGGTTGTTTATCAGGCTGTGGATACTCTGCTTGACCCTGAACACTGGCCATTTTTGCGAGATGATTTTCGAGAAGCCAGCAGACCTGTTGATGATTTGACTCATTACACAGCATGGTGCTCCCGCTTGACGGCTTCTGGAGATGTGTGGATTGCGCAGAACGTCCCTCTGCCTGTTGGTCGAGAGCGCGTAGTGCTCCACGCATTTGCTGGCCGCAGGCGAGTTGGGGACTACCAGTGGTATCTGGAGCAATTCATGGCCCCTGTCGAAGGTGTTGTTCTCCATGTTGTGTCACTTGATATTATCATTGACGAGCACTATGGAGATTTATCTCGCAATGACGTACAACAGTACTGGCTCCATGGCATCCGCTGCGGTTGGGTGCACGCATTTCTGGGCGGACCACCCTGCTGCACATGGTCCAAAGCTAGGGCTGTTGATCTTGATGATGGCGATCATGGACGTTCAGGCCGCCATGGACCACGCCCAGTGCGCTCCGCACAGGACCTATGGGGACTGACTTCACTAAGCCTCAGGGAGATTGACCAGGTCGTTGACGGGAACGTCTTGCTGGGGTTCTGCTTGCTTGCGCTTGGTGAACTCGCTCTACAAGCTCGGGCTGGCATCCTTGAGCACCCAGCAGAACCAGCTGATGAGAGTATGCCTTCCATTTGGAAGCTGCCAATCGTGCAGGTTCTTTTAGGTCTCCCGGGTATGCAGAAGCTTCGTCTGTCCCAGGGGTTGTTAGGAGCCGACAGTATGAAGCCAACTGAATTGTTGGCTCTCAATCTTCCTAATCTACCAGCAGCCATAATTCAGTGGCGGGTCACCCCAGATGTTCCGAAGCGCGTGAACATTGGCCGTGACGCTGCAGGACAATTTTATACGGCCCAATTAAAGGAATATCCTCCAGCGTTTTGCGGCGCGCTAGCACTGGCGACGTACCACGCTGTCAGCAGTGCGAGCTCTGATGATGTGCAGATTGAATCAGAGTTTTTAGCATGCTGTGTAAAGATGCAGCAGGATTTCCAAGGCGAATTTATTGGACCGGACTTTGCACAGAACGGCTGACTGGTATTTTTGTCCTTTCTCACCATGCTTCGAATTTGACATGCTTGGCCGCCGCTTCATTGCACCTGTGAGCCAGAGTGAAAAAAATATACACTTAATATGCCGAATTGAAGCTATAAGATTATTAACTATAACTTCACAGATTGCTGCTTTAACTCGTTGGTAATTTCAACACCCTGAACTGGTCCTACGAGTTCAGAAAAAAAACCTTCCCATCTGTCGGGTCCGAGGCATTGACACTCAAGTCCAAACGCTTGACCAAGGAGTCCGAAATGACATGCCTTGTCGTTGTGTAAACCTCGATGGGATTCAATCAACAAAATAGCTCCAGATGGTGATTTTCAATCCCTTGCAGTATGATATATGATGTGAAATATGTGGATTTATACATACTAGTTTTCTAGAATGTGCTATAAAGTTTGCAAATAAAGACCCTTAAAGGGGTCCAAAGATTGATCTTCTTGCCGAGGATGGGACTCCCCAGAAACTCAGGTGCAATGCATCGGAGTTCTTCATTTGAATCTAAGAGGAACCCCAGAAAATTGCTACGATTTCATATGTTGTGTAGTGTAAGTGGTGTAGGATAGTCTAAGTCATAGATGTCCTTTTCCCATTGGTTGGTTGAATATATATATATATATAGGGCTTTGAAGATATATACCCCTTTCACAACAGGTTTCTATGATGATAGATGGTATCTTTCCTTCATGCACTTTAAAAAAAATAAAAACAGCGAACATCAACGGAACCCCACTTGACCAGTGCATATGTTGGTGCTGGCGATTCGCCCCAAACATGTTTAGCCAAACATACCTCTGTGGGAATTCTCCATTACTTAAATAGGATCGTATCTGTATCCCCGTGTTTCCCGCATCATTGTTGGTCAAACCATCCAGCAACATGTCTTTTCATAGATGCTTTCGGGGTTGTTTTGGTCATGCCATTTACTGAGTTAATTACGATTATAGCATGACTATGATAGACCCATATAGTTGTGTTTATTCACACCAGTCCTATAGTTCTTCATGGCCATAGTTCAACGTTTTGGTGCATTCCCAAATTGAGACCATTGCCATTATCCCACTCTTCTATCTCCATTGTATCTGACATCTTGCTGGCTAAATCCATCTAAATCTAAATCCTTCATTTTAAAATGGTTTAATCCTCAAATTGACACCATCATTCCCCATTGAATTTCTAGGACATGTTCTGAATGAAATCCACTCAGCTCCCCAAAGATTCCCACAGGAGACCTTTGAGAAGTTTCATGGCAAGTGTGCACCTTAGTGCTGACCAAAGCGATTTCGCCAATGGCTGTGGTTCCAATGATACAGGATGGTGCCCCCCCAATTATGTTTGTTGGTTTATAAAGCCCATGAATACTATAGTTATATCATGTTATATCAAAGTTATATCAAAGTTATATCTAATCGTAGCATAAACCATAGTTAAGCTGCAACTATCTCAACTTAGCTATTTTGGGGGATATCTTGGGGGCTCCAGTATAACTAAGAGTTTAAGAAGATGCGAAGGAATTTGCACCAGCAAGACTGGACATTTCATCAGAGCGATTTCAGGTAAATGTTGAGGAGTTACTTGTGATGTTTCATAGTGATGTTGGGGTTGTGGCTGCGGTTACTTCTCAGTCCAGAAATAGCAGTGGTTCTAGACCACAACTACAGGTGAATTGGGATTTAGCCCCAAAAATGTTGATTGAACCAGCATAAGTTGTGTTTTAACATGATTTTTCACCATTTTGTTGGTGGTTTGGAACATGTTTTATGACTTTCCATCATATTGGGAATGGAATAATCATCCCAGCTGACTTTTACTCCATCATATTTTTCAGAGGGGTGGCGAAAAACCACCAAGCAGCCATGATTATATATATATACCCTCTGGTAAACATACAAAAAGCCATGGAAAATCACATTTTTTTCCGTGAGTTTTCCCATGAAAGACCATCCAGTTTCACCAAGAAAAACTATGGACTTCACCTTAACAAACACCACGGCAGATTCAACGGCCAGCCATGGCATCCTCTAAGGATCGATTTGTCCAGGCACTACAAGCCGCCACCCGAGCCGCAGCCAGGCGAGCCTCCAATGATCGGATTTTATGGTAGACAACAATGAATACCCTCTGGTAAACTCACATAGCTATGGAAAATCACCATTTTTAATGCGAAAATCAACTATTTCTATGGCAATTTTCAATAGCTATGGTAAATTACCAGAGGGTAACCTACAATAATGGTTCCAATCTGGTTATAGAAACTATGAATAGCCGGATTTTATGGTAGACAATAGATGTATCAAATTTATTCAAACATCGGGCCAGAAAAGTGGCCGATAGACCAACTTATAACTGTAGGACGCCTCCCTTACCCCATGGGTCCCACGGCGGATTCCAGTGAGTTGGTGGAAAATGGTTGAAAGTCATAGCTACAGTCATAGCTACAACTGTCACATACTTTCACCCCAGGTGGTTCCCAGTTGGTTTGTTGGCTTTATATTTTGATTAACTAGTTGGGTATATTTACCACACACCCCCACAGTTCTAGTGAAGCGTTCTTGCAGGGGATGAACCTGAGCCTGAAGTGCCATTGCCAGAGGCCGCAGATATTCGGATCTTTTTGTTTAAAAACACCATGGTAATGACAACGAGTCAAAAAACGATGGCAATTTCCAACGGGCAAAGATATGCAGATTTGTCATAATCCATTGGCATTTGGGTATCCCATCTTGAGACACATCATGACAAATCCATATAATTGTCTTATTGGTGGTTTGGAACATTTTTAATTTTTCCATATATTGGGAATAATCATCCCAACTGACTTTCATATTTTTCAGAGGGGTGGCTCAACCACCAACCAGTTGTCCCTCTTGGTAATGTTAGTTTCTTGTGGGTTTCAAATGAGCTTTCAGGTGGGGTCAAGTTACCAAGATGTGTACCCCCAGCCATTGGTCAGCTTAATGTCCGTCCCGATAGAAGAGTTGATGGTGGGTAGAAAAATGTAAAAAGCCTATGATTTAAACATCAGGCCGGGCCGAAAAACTACCTCAATTATGTGTGTAATTGTGGTGGGCCCAAGAGAGTTTGTGCTGGGCTTCATGTTCATCCGGTTGATATTCCTGGAGTTGCTAAAAATGATGCAAAGTGTGTTTCCCCATGGGAAGTGTTTTTTTGGGGGGGACCTGAAGCAAATCGAAGTATTTCTTAATTCTGTGGAGAAGTTTGACAGTCTCCAAACCGGGGACTTTCGGAGGATCATGTGATCAGCAGACTGATAGCATCAGAGAAGCTTCGGTGGTGCCATAACAGGAATATCATTTTGAAGTAGGTAACGAAGTCTAGTGAGTACATTGTACCAATTATACATAGCTGTTATGAGTCAAGGATAATGCCAAAGATAGAACCAAAGGTGACATTTACAAGATCAAGTGGATACTGACCATCAGCAATGAATATAGATACATATAGATTACCCAACCCCAGAGGGACTTCTGATAGGTAAGGGATCTGACCTGGTTGCTTACTCATATGTTTTATCTCCCATCCAACAGACATGTTGGTCCCAACTGACTGGGGCCTTTGCTTAGGATGTGAGTCCCACTTGCTATATGATTAATTGTCATGGTCATGTATAACTGCGATAATTGACCTTGTATAAATAATATACATATATATATATATGTGTGTGTCTTATTACTATTATATTATTATTAGCATCATACACATATATTTACATATTATGGACTATCAACTACAGTCTACCTGGTTCCCACATATCCGAACTATAGCAACTCACCCGAAAGAATGATTTGTTCAATGGCCATTTCAGGAACCTAAATTGGAGGTACCTACCATATATAAGGCCTATATAAGGCCTATGTAAGGGAATATCCCCACAAAATATGGCCTTATATGGTACAATACCTCCATTTTAGGATCCTGGAATTCCCATTGATTTGTCCAAGGATGAGGAAGTGATCCTCAAAAAATAACCGCTGAACCAACGGAGGAAGTGATTTTCCCAACCACTGGATTTGGGGGTTATGTCCTTGACCACATGAAAAATGACCATTTGGAAAGCAAGGGCTGGCAGTGGACATGTTTTCATGGGAAAATTCTATTATAAAATCTGAAATAAACCTGGATATCATCCGGTAATCAAACGTGGCAATTGAAAATCCTATACTTTTACTGTGGGTTCAAGGGGAAAACCATCTATAAATTAGGGTCCATTGCCATGTTTGACTACTGGAGGCTACTGTAAATTATAACCCAGTGACCACAGCGTCACTGGAAATGGTGGTTGGCAAGGGTAAATATCCCAAACTGGCCGTAGACTTTGAGATATTTCAGGTCGAGAAGATACTATGATTTATCCAGATAAATGAAGATATATGGAGATTTCCCCATTGGCCGAGATGATGATTCGCTGCAGCGATGAAACTCCGCAAGAGCATGCAAATGACGATGAAAAGGGAGTTCGAATTACTGTCGTTGGAGAAGATCCAGTGGCTGAAAGCGGACACAAGGTGACACTTATGTGGGTCGGCAATAAGACAGCGCATGTGTCTCCTTGGAAAATTTGGCGCGGCTGAACTAGAAAGTGGCAGGAAACTCTGCTGCTTGTCTCATCCAAATTCTTTCTTTTTTGCGAGCTTCAGAATGCAGGGCAGACGATAATTTATAGGTCCGGATGTTCATTTATAGTTTTTTCCATTTATCAGGAAATCCCATTTTAATATATATATATATACACGGAGGATTTATCCAGTTATCTGCATTTGTAGTAATGGACATCCAGTTGAATGTAGATATCCCCATGGAGACATCCTTCCAAAAATCTGCCGAAGGAGGATGATGACTTGGGTGATCTGGGTGGAATGCTCGGGGGCCTGAGAAAAGTCACATTTTTTTGGATGCGTTGAACTATGGCATTACATGGGGCCCAAAATTACCAGAGATTTTATATACACACAAGAAAAACAAACACGACAACACGAGAAAATTCGTGGTTTAATCATGAATACTGGAGATTTAATGGTATAATGTCAGGGAATATAATGGGATATAGCAAACCAACTAACATATCCAACTTGAATCACTGGTCCACGTCAGGTGAATTCATAGAATTCAGCCAGAATTCTTCTGGAGCCTCTTACCACTTATATGAGAACACATCACAGGGATTATCTAAATGGTTCCTTCCAAAGATCAAAGTAACTGCCACGGAAGGCGTTCCCAACATTTTCCAGACCATTCGGGTGAATCCATTCTTTGAAGGGCGTGCTAAATAGCGGGAATGCAATATGTTCACTGGTGGTTACCTTTCTACATGGAATATCAACCATATCAACCATATCAACCCTGGTCCATACTTTATAGGGTAATGACAATTAAGATACCCTCTGGTAATTTAACAGTTCGCTATTGAAAATGGCTCATAGAAATAGTGGATTTTCCCATGAAAAATGGTGGATCTTTCCAGTTCGCTATGTAAGTTTTCCATATATGATCCATCAAGCCTGGCTGTTAAACCAATAAAAAAATCATGATGCCAAGACCTGAGGCCGCCACCTGAACCGGAGTACTGCGCGGAAGATGAGAGCTCGGAGCTTTCAACCGGGAACCTACTGGCTGGGTGAAACGATTGGATTCCACGAATTTAAAAGGCCTACATCATATGGCTGTGTAAATGAAAAAGGGAAGGTTCCAAATCCAATGGTTAATCATGGTTTCATCATCATTGTTTGTAGTCAAGATGGCTTTGACATGAGGTATACTGTAGCTTATTTTCAGACATGCCTACTTGGTGGCCGATTTAATTCAGTTAGTAGGTTGAACAATGTATATACTTTTCTTGCGAGAAAGATGAGAAGTGGAGGACACAGAATTATCGTGCTGGCATGAGTTACCAAGCACGGATACTCTAGCATCAATGCACAAACATATTTATTTCAATTTTATAAAGAAACATCCCAAAATCACGGGTTCCTTCCCAGTATCTCAAATATAGTCTTGGGAGGTCCAGCTATGACATGAGCTGTGACAGGAGCATCCGTTGGTTGTAGGGGTTTGTACTAGCTGGTTTATTAAGAATTAAGAACTAACACATAGGATACCTCTCAACCAGCCAGTAGAATTGCATTTTTACTAGGTCACAACCCTAGCTATTCTATAGGCTATGTAATCATATGTATATGATTTTGTATGTACCTGTTATTGTCGATTATATATTACCTGGTTGGTGGTTTGGAACATTTTTTTATTTTTCCATATATTGGGAATGTCATCATCCCAAGTGACAAACTCATATGTTTCAAGATGGTTTGAAACCACCAACCAGTAAGTGATGAACCAACCAGTTACTTATTACAAAACCATGGGTTATACAACCCATCGGGTACCATGGGATGAGGGCAGCGGCACCGCTGTAAGGCTTGACCACCAACCGGCTGATGGCGCTTTTCGACTAGGCGAGCGGCTGGAGCGGTTGGATGCCCCGAAGCCCAAAAACTGGCCATGATCCACGGGGGAAAATCATCGTCGAAACCGTATTTTTTCGGGGGGGTTGAACCGGGTTCTATCCCAGATGCTCCATGGTGCTGGAATATGCACACCTACATTTACCCCTTAAAAATGACCCAAATGTAGGTAAATATTCCATACATGGAGCATTTGGGTATGTTAATTTAAAGGATGTGTCATCGAAACTCAGAATGCAAGGCGGAACGGGATGTTGGATTTATGGAAGAGTTGATCAACTCCTGTGGAACCTTTTCCATGGAGAACGGTGAAGATCGTCAATTCCTATAGTGAAATGGCCAATAAGAACCCTTTGGATGATTCAAGACATGCAAAGACCTCTGAAGTTACTGTATCGAAGTTCTATAGACTGCCAGAATCACAATCTGGACCCCAAAAGTTTAAAAAATCACTTGAAGTACCAATATGTTGGTTGTTGATTTGGAGTAGAGAGCCTCCAAGAGATTGAAGGTTTCAAGTTTCGACTGCTGTGCGGAAGATTTACATGTCTCCGTGGTCCCTATTTGTTTGATCATGTTTGATCTTCGCACATTCTTTAGGCTATCACTGAGAAGGCAACAGTTTCTGTCCCTTGAGATCTCCTATTGAGTACCATCTTTTGGGAGGATCGACATGCTCAATCATACTCGTCATCATTACACAAACACCTGAGATCACCTGAGTAATGACATGTAATGACCATGATGTCATTCCTTCCCTGTCCTATCTTGGCTCAGTTTGGAAACAAAATGTGGCCTCGTGGGAAACAAAATGCATGCTCTTGTCACGACAACTTAGGGTGAAACAGAAAGCATGAAAGAGGCTTACCTGAGTACTCTCAAACAAACCTGTTGGTTGATTAGCAAGTTATGGTAGTTGTACTATCCATTAATATATATATATATAATTATATATATATATACAAATAGTGTGTATATATATATATATTTGGGGATGATGATGGTGCATTATGGGGAATCCCAATTAACCAACCACTAGCGATTATTTTATATTATGTCAGGAATTGTCCAATGGGTTGGAGTTTTGGACACTGCACATTCAGATTCATTTCAAGAACATCTAGGGGTCCTTTGTAAACCAGTAGAGACGTGGCACACCTTGGTAAATGGTTGGTGCTTGGGCATTTATGACTTTTGGGTGATATTTCATCCATCTGATATTGAGCAATATAAAATGATGTAAACATAGATAGAAATGTCCCACCCTTTGAAATCACCTTTGTTCAGGTGTTTTTGAAGTCTAAGCTAGATAGAAACCCGTTTCCCCAGATGACCTTCCCATGATGGCTTTCATATCGAGGGCCCAGATGCCTTGGCAGGCAATCCTCGAGTTCAGCTGGTAGTGAGGTCCGCAACGCACAATTCTGGCTGCTTGAATCAGCCAAAAGTGGAATTGATCGGTTTATCGTTAGGCAAAATTGGGATGTAAGCAGCCACTTTTTTTGGACATCACCAAGCAAGTTTGATGGATGTAACATGATGTAACAACATGTAACAACTGAGAAAAAAAAAATTGCTGATTCGATGCTTAAAAAAAGCAAACACCCGGAGACCACCATCGCCTCAAAGAGTTCTTCAACCCCTGCCATGGATCATGTTCCATGTCAGATTATCCACTTTGGTCTATCCTCACCCATGAAAAACAGCAAAAACGTGCATCGCGCGTGCCACGGATCCAGTGGTTGGATATCTGAATAATCCAGTTGTGGATGAGGATATGAGTCATGAGTGAATTTTGGGTTCCTATTCACTGGATCAAAAAAAAAGCAGAGTTTTAATCATGTTTCATCTCTGGCAATGCTGATGAGGGGTATATGGGTATATGCTAGATAATTAGACCCTATGTTTTTTTCTGGAGGAACATATCGGACAAATATGCGTAATTTTCAACATTCATTAAGATAGATTTAACGTCCATTGATCCAAATGAATAATTAGATGATTGATTTGCACTGAGTGTACACAGCACGTAAGGTCTACTCTACTCACAAAGGTTTGTTGCTGAAGAGAAGCCAAGCCACGCCCCTCTCTCTTTGATCATTCTTACCCTTGATTCTACTGTACCTTGTTCTCTATTGTCAACCCCGGATGAATAAACTATGTTGTCCTAATGAGGGGATTACCCCCAAATAGTGAGAACTTTATAATTAAATGATGATATCCCCTAGTTAAAATAGCCTAGGGGATGATTGATCCCAGGTTGACATTGAGATTCTTGAGGATAATCACCAATACGAATCGTATCTCCGGTGACACCAATTCGCAAGTCATTCTGCCCGATGCGGGCAATGAAACTCATGGCTTTCATGTACTGGACTACTGGGTACTTCGCAAGACACATCAGGGAGGACGGAAACTAAAAGCGGTAAGAAGACTTTAGCCATACATGGAGGAATTTAATTAGTATTAGTATCCCATCCCATGTTTTAAGAGGTAAGTTATTTAAGGTTCGTGTAAAACTGTAGCATTTGTTTGGATCCGTTGACTGTACAGAGTCTGCCGGGCGCCAGAGGGAAAAGGTCTCGCGTGCCACCAATGGAAGATGAGTTGGTTGCACATGGACAAAATGAACCCTTCTCTTGTTCAAAATGGATTTTTTTTGGACCTAGGGCCCTACCAATCTGACGAGGCATTTGCCACGGTCAGTACGGTCAGTCCATGCAAAAAGTCCCCCAGAACTGTTGGAATCTTTGGGGTGAAGCCCTGGTTGCAAAAAATGGCCATAGGCCACTTAGTATCCCAATGTATCCAGATGAGTTCCTGGCTTTGTGTAGTTGCTTACACATTGAACGATAGGCCGATAGGCCATATGGCATTTATATTTATGTGTCGGTATGCTTACAACCTTTAGGACGTCACAACTACTGGGACCTGAACATTCTATGCCCTTTTGGCTAAGGTTTGATTCTATTTGTGCCACATTGGTTGACTGCAAACGTGACTCTTTCCGCTGGTTGTTTGAGTTGATACTGTGCGAGTTAGTGGTTTGGAATGTTGGAAATACCAAACGACACTGCAACCCTCCCCCAGTGATCAGCAATGATGAATTGCGTCATTTCTCACATCTGCGTTCACTGGTTCAAGCGTAACGTCTGTGTTTCAGCTTTTGTCTTCCTGCTTGCGTCTTCACGGAGGCTGTCGTATACCGCCATAGGTTTGGAATGATTTGTGGCGTTGTTTGACCTACATTCTGCAGATTTCTAAGATTGTTGAAGCTCCCGCTTTGAGAAGCCGCCAGAAAAAACCTGGGCACCAGGAGAGGCACAAGGTGTTTTTTGTTTGCTTCCTTTGTGAATTTCTGGCAACTCATTCAAGTCCTTTTTTTCTATAATAGATATAATAGTGTTCTGCTCAACTCATTAATTGATTCTCCAGTTTCTGGTATTTGAAGCTTGTTTCTGGTATTGTCCCTTTTCAGGTGATGACGATGCTTAGTAGTTAGGGGAATCCTCCCAACATCCCAACAGAAAGCCCCATCACCGTCGTCCAACATCGTTTTTGTCAATGGAAGGATGGTGAATTCTCATAGCTCAGCCAGAATCTTTAATTTGTTGCCTATAATAATATACCGATATATACCGTAATATACCCCATAAATCCCCATCAAATCAGAAAAAACATCACTAAACCCACATTGGATCCCTATCAAAGCACCATTTTACCCAGCTCTGTTCTGAAAAGTCCCAGGCTGTTTGGTCAGATCTCCGAGTGACCATGTTGAGCGCTATCTTCTGCTTCGTGGTGGGAACAGGCGCGCCTGGCTGGCGATTCTCCCTTTGCCTGAATGGATTTGAATGGAGAGAACCATCCCCAGCCAAGAAGTGATAATTGCATGACTTTGTTGTGAATGTTTTGTACTTTGTGAGGTATCTGAGGTTAGACTTAGGCACGCTTTTTGATATTCACTGGTTGGTGGTCCCTATCGGAATGTTTTTCTACCCTTTTTTCGGATCTCAAGGTATCAATCTGAATCTACTGGAAATCGGCTGGCCAGATATGTGATCCCAATGACTAGGAATGACTATGATTTTTGCTCGGTTTTGGTTTTGGATATGTTTGGACCAAGAGTGCTGGCTCCTAAAGCTGGATCACTCCCCCCAGAAGCAGTCTCCTGAGCCTTCATTCTTGATCGATTCCCAACGGAGAAACGACGGTGAACCCCAATTGCAAAGGGCTCAAGGGTGAAGTCGACCATGGAGTTAAAAATCTGTCCAAAGAGGTACATCTGCAGCTGCTAAAATGTGTTTTTTCCATGGAACATGACCCATTTACAGGTGGTTTAGCTCCTAAAATGATGTTTTTCCATAGCTGCATCTACCTATGTTAGTTTTCCCACTTGTTTTTGTTTGTTGCTGGGGAATTCGGGATGACTTTTCTTGAGGATGATCACCGCAGCTTGGGGAGACCCCACTTCGGATGTGTCGCATTTAAGTGTTGCCCAACATTAAAAGCTTACCCTCTGGTAGACTAACATAGCTATGGAAAATCACCACTTTAATATAGGTAAATCAACTATAAATGGGCCATTTTCAATAGCTATGTTAAATTACCAGAGGGTAGTTCGCCATGCTTTTGCGTGATGGTCAAGTGATGGTTTCAGACTTTTCCGGGTATTCCATTCCTATTTCAGATATTCTTCAGCTAGATCAAGTCAGATCCCATGTTCATAGATTACACCCCCAATAGCCTGCATTGAACATTCAAGTCCGGAGAATTTCTGACAACCTCAGGTGCACCCAAACTGAACAATGGCAGGATCTCAAGCTTCACGGGCAGACCCAGGAATTGCTTCCGTGAGTTCCTAACCATAAGTGTTTGGTGGTTTCAATTCTATGTTGTATCTTCATACCCTCGAAAATGGGATGATGCTCCCAATTTTCACATGTTTTTGATAAATCAACCAACCACATTTTTTTGATAAATCAACCAACACATTAGCCATGCACCAAACACGGGAAACATATGATCGGATTGCTCCGTCGTCGTGTTTTTTCGGGGCGCAGGCATTGGCGCCTACAATGCAGAGCAGTTGCGACCCTGCTTGGGCGACACCACGACTGGGGTGTTGTGGTGGGAGGTCAATGGGGATGGGTTGAAACCTATGAATTTACCACATGACTGGGGGAATAAGAAGACATTCATCAACCAATGACTAAGGGTACCTAGGGTGCCAGGGTTTTGAGTCATAGCCTCATTGGGATTTGAGGAAGAAAATTGGTGATTCTAATGGTTTTAAGCAAGAAACACATGGATTTAGGGGAGGAACACGGGGATTTCTTGTGCTATTTATTTATACTATTCTATCATAATTCATAATCACCAAATGTTTGGGTATGGGTCAAAATAAATGGGACAAAAAATGGGGGCTTGGGAAACCTATCAGCTGCTTGCTGTTGACCAGCCCCTTGATGGCTCCAAACAGTCAACTTCGTTGCTGCAACGCCCTGGTTTGAAATCCCCAAAAGGAAGACCATAAAGGGTTGGTTGAAAGCCTGCTTGTGGAAACATGTGTACATGATATATCTACAAACCAGGCAATTATATATACATAATTATACATATATATATATATATACATATGATTATATATGTATATATCTACATTATATATATATATATATATATTTATACACATCATATCCCATATCCCCTATTCCATGATGATAGATATTCCATGATATTCCATATTATATTATATATATTACATTTACATCATTTTGTGGATGGGATGTCTATCCTATCGCAGGACAGTGGCCAAGAAAAAGGCAGCCCCGGCCCCTTGGGCAAACAACGCCGTCGTTCGCTGTGGCGCCACCATGATTCTGACACGGGCATAGGTGGGATGAAGCACAATATATCTATGATATGTGTATATATAAACTATATAAATTATATAAACATACTATGGTTCCTACATAATATGGGGCTTGTCTATTGGTTATTTGGACGGTTCTCAAGATTGGTTTCTACCCCCAGCCATTGGTTTCCCAATTCTCACAGGATCCCTCCTTTTTGGGGTCCCGTTTTAGTGGATCCATGGCACAGCATCAATGGTTGACATGGATCGTGCATTTCTGAGTCGTGGCTTCAAAAAATCCCCAGGGCGAACTTGGGATTTACTCAACCACTTACCACCTGGGAGGCAGCATGAAGTTTGATCCCTTAACCCTCAGCTTTGGAAAATAATGTGTAGTAACTGGGCTATATGCTACTATGTCTTGGGGTCACGGACCCCAGTGGCGTAGCCTAATTCGCATGCAGACTGGATCATACTGCTACGAAGCAGCACAATCTCCAAGTAATCTCACAGGGCAACGGAAGATCCACAATTGAAGTGATGTTTCATTGCCATTTTATCTTCGTTGAGGAAATCCCTCAATGTTGCTGGTTGTATACAAGATTCCCATGGTTTCCTGTCGAGTTGCCCTTAAATCGCCCCAGCGAATTCCCCATGGTTTTCCATGGATTGGACGCCCCACTCCCTGACGATGCCGAGTTAGCGAGACAAATGAGTGAACGGGTCGTTGCCAATGCCCAGTCCCGGAGCCAAGTCTGAAGGTCGGTTCAACAGCGACACAGTTAACCACCACTAAATGGCACCCTGTGGTAATTCAACATGGCGTAACATGGCGATGGTATGCAACTGAGATATGGTATGATTTGGTATGATTTGCATTTATCAAGCACAAAATTGCAATGTAACCGAGAAGAACTTGGAAATATGATGGTAAAAATGTGGATATATGGGGATATAATGGTGGTTACACTGGGATATGGTATGATTTGGGTTTAACCACCACAACTCAATGGTAATGTACCGGTAATTTAACATGGCTATGGAAAATCACAGCATTTTGACAGTCTTTTTGAGACTGGCTTCGGTGAATCTCCGAATGATTTTCCACTGCCATGTTTGATCACCGGAGGGTAAACTAAGAAGAACACGAGGATCATGGGTTTCGTATCCCAAAATTGCCTGATGTTGCCATAAAACGGTGATATCCATGGGGGAAAAAAAACATGTGTTTACAGTGGGATACGTGATCAATGTATATTATTAATATGTTTTGGGTCTGTCTGAAAATTGGGAATTTACCACCCCCAAACTGGCAATGTTGATGGAACCTTGAAAAACACCATGGAATTTTCTGGGTGCCGGATGTGCAGAATCGTTTCCACATCTCAAGCTAAGCTTTGGGATGCGATTTCTTTAGCTTTCTTAAAGGGAACGTTGTGATGAAAGATGCAATAACATTGGGATAGTGTATGGCATATGAACAAGATGGGCATCTCTTTTGTCATCAGGGAGCGAAAAAAAAATCAAGTGCACCCTCTGGTGATCAGACAGAATGGCTAATCCGCATTTATAGATTTTGTTTCCCAGTCATAAATCTAGTGGATTTCTATTTCCACTGGGATTTCCCATTTATAGATTTTGTTTCCCAGTCTAAATAGAAATCAAATGCCAATTTCTAGTGGATTTCCCAGTCATGGTTGACCAAAAAAAATTTGGGACCTCGGCGGCTGATCCGGTGATCGAATCTTTTGAAATGTAAAATTTATGAAGATTATGAAGATGCTGTGCCTTGAATTCATGGATACTTCAATGCTCTTCGCGACTACTTGGTTGATTTATTCAATTTATTCCTGACTGGTCCTGCCCTATTTTTCATGAACCCACTGACAAAATCCTTCTCCATGCACTGAATAAATCTGAAGAATGATTTTGATTGACAATTTCGCATGATTTCGCAAAGATTGCCAAACATTGCTATAGTTGATTCCTTTTCTATTTTTTTGTTGGGGTTTTGACCAATGCATTGGAAAACTGAGGCCTTACATGCAGATGGCGCAGGATCGGTTTGGTGATTATAATAGTGATGATCATATGGTGAGCTAATGGTTATCATTAATGATGGTTAATAGTGGATAAAAACGGGTAATAGTGGGATAATACTGGTGATTATCATAACTGGTTGGTGGTTTGGAACGTGAATCTTATTTTTCCATATATTGGGAATGTCATCATCCCAACTGACGAACTCATATTGTTCAGAGGGGTGGCGAAAAACCACCAACCAGGAATGTTTGAATGTAGAAAAACATATGGAAAGATGCCAGAGTGGGCATCACACTTTTCAAGGAAAATCATTTGGTACTGGTTGGTGGTTTGGAACATTTTTTATTTTCCCCAATAGTTGGGATGATGATCCAATCTGACTAATATTTTTCAGGGGGTTGAAACCACCAATTAGGGTATTTTGCCACATATTTTTTCGGATGAAAACACGATGAAGATCATACCCCACCAGACATCACTAGGTTCCTGGTGGACAGGTCACCTCAAATAGGGGGGTACCAGGCTACGCGTGTGACACTTCCTATATGAACATTATCTACACATGAAGGGGTTCTCCATATCTATATTATTATATTGTATTAACAGCAGAGTAGGGTGTATGGATTTGTTCTGCGTTTATCTCCGGGGAAGTGATGCTGGTGATGAACTGCGACCTGACCGTCCGCGATGAACTCCCTTTGGATGATCAATGCTAAGTCCCAGCAGCTTTGGAACGAAAAAAAGAGGGTAAAAGGACATCACACTGTTCTGGTATTTTCGGTTTACTAAATCGGTTTTGAGTTTTGATATGAAAAAAGAGTGGTTGATGTTGACTATATGCTGCAGGACAAGATCAATGAGCTTCGTGCGGAACTTGGATATGGTGATCATCGGTTATTTGTGTGGCAGTTGGGTTTTAAGATGTCTCATGACATCTCATGGCTAGGTAGGGTGAGCCTTCGCCTTCGCCATGTCGGTAAGTTAGGGGTTTGATACAATCCCTTCATCATCTTTCACCTAAATGATAAACACCTAGAATGTTTGGTGTATTGTTGATGTGTTCATTTCAGGGGGTGGGATGTGAAAATATTCATGGCGGTCTCCTCAGAGACTCCACAAGTGGGCTGGTCATTTTTTCAGTAAGAAATCAGCCGGGTGCTTGCAGCACCTAGTTCTGAGAAGAATCAGGCGTCTCAGAAATTCATGCTTACATATTTTTGCTGTTTTTTTTGTTATTATGTAACAACTTGCCCATTCGAGGGAGTAACAACCCACCCTTACCCCGGCATGATTCATTCTAGGCATTGTAGGCAATGCCAGGCCTCTGGCCAAACATGCCGCCCCTGAGACCATGGTTGGGGTCTTTCATCTCCTTTCAGACCAAAAAAAGGATCATATCCGATGGTTGGATCCCTTGATCAATGATGATCAGCGAAACAAATTCTCAGGTGGCCGCAAGTGATGCTGAATGCACAGAGTTTTACGCCTGCGGTTCGCTGTTTTCCACCAGGGATTGGTCTGGCATTTGGTGACCGGGATGATCAGTTGCTCAGTGCATAGCTCCAACCAAATAGACGCAATAGTTGTAGGATGTCGTGGGTATTCTGACACCAATCTGGAAAATGTATAATGACCTAAGTTGCGACCAACCAACATATGTCGTTTCACATTTGCGATGTTAGCATCTTCGAGATTTGGATTTGTAATGTACATAGAGGACCGTAATGCACCATGAGGATCCATGTGGGGCATCTAACACAATGAATGATTTAGATTATGATCAGAAATTCTCAGGTTTGACATTCCTATGGGTTGATGAGAGTGTTCTATAGGTCTTTAAAAAAACATGTCGAAAATAAGTCCGGGGGGTTCTTTCCACACATATATTGCTTGGAAAAGGCCTTCCAACGTCCCATAGCTTCAACTTGCTGTGGCTTTGATTTGGCATCCCAAGATGCATTTCTTTCACTTTGGAATGGTTAGACGGTTAGCCTGGTTGTGTCCTATTTGGGAAAAGCCTTGGGTAAGTTCCATAACAGCTACAGTACGTTTTAGGGAAACAAAATACCCAACATGTTTCTCCTGGGTGAAGATCTCCTCCTCTCCTCTCCTCGCCAAGTTGCCAAGCTGCCAATATCATCCCCAGCTTTCTCCCCAGCCTCCTCTATGCCGCCTTGTTCCGATCTTGGCTGAATTACCTTGATCTTCTAGACTTGGATGTTTGGTTGAAATTGTTTGGTTGGAGTGTTCCAGACTTATACAGTTAGATGGTGACATTCAAGTTGTGAATCTTGAGGGTTGCCGAGGCGCCAGCAATGTCCAAAGTTGTTCGATTTGCAGAATGCGACACGTCACTCGGGTCCTTGGACGTCAACCATGGCAGCAAGTTGCAGGAATTCTTGATGGCCAGGTTGAGTAGCAGAGGTTACTGAATCACCCCAGATGGTGTCCATTAGATGTCTAGCGATTTCATGCGAAATCTAAATCTGTGGGCCTCCCTTCGGACCCTCAATTTCAATCAAATTCATGCATACTTAGGAGTTCCCAGCCAATTTCATTCCATTTTAAGTATCAATATTGCCTGATTGATATTTCAAAAATTGGCTGATGTTTCAAGGATCCGAGATGCAGGATTTGCTTGAAACCAGACGCAAACGATCGTCGATTCAATTCCTCGGGAAGAAATAGAATCAACATGTTTTTAGTATATGTCCTAGCATTCAATCTTGCATTCATTCTTATTGAACAAATAACATATAATAATAACATATAGATAATAGATTTGAAATATCTGAGAACATATCAATGTATATTATATAAATAATTAATGATATTAAAGGATATGGTGTCGGCTGCATCTATTCAGCCAAGTTTTGGAACATGAAAATTGAAGTCCGTTTTCCTCCACCAAACTCATGGATTTGTAGTGTCCTATATGTTGCACGAATCTAGATTGTTATAAATCGAATTACCTCATAGATTGTTAAATGGTTAAAATTGTTCCACTGTTTAACCTGGTGTTTTTTTTTTTTTATAATTGTCCTAATATAATTACTCTTTAGATGCTTTGGTTTTGTACATGTTTTTGCGAATATCTTAAATTTGTTAATCTGAATTTTATGTTTTATTTGTTTAGAAGACATGTTTTAAAGTTAAAGATTGTATATTGAGGTCCTATTTGACGGTTTTGCTTCTTACTGGGTAGTAGACCTTACTCGTCTCATTTTACGAGAAGTCGTCTCGCAACCGTCGTGCCTATGGGAAGTGTTAGACACCTCATCCCAGATTAGTCATATGTTTTGGGTCATGTTGAGTTTTTGATGCAAATCGCAGTGGCACGATGCTTTGGATTCCTTATTCCTGAAGGGTCGTTTGTAGATTGCCCACTGTCATCAGACAAAAAGATCGCTAAACGCAAAATAATTTGAATCCTTATACAGATGGGGCAAAGGGCTTCAAACTTGAATACCCCTTACTGCAATGATGTGGCTTGTAGTTAAGTGCTATGACTAGGATGTTTCCCGCAGGTTTTTTTATCCTGAGGGTCAAAGTTCGCGCTGCCATGCCTCACATCCGCGGGAAATTTTATTATACATTATGCTTTGTTGAAGGCTTGAGGTCTATGTCCTAAATCACATCGGCGCGATGGTCTTGACTAGGAAGCGTATTTCATTCCTCACAGTACCTCACTCCATTGTTCAACGAAATTTATTAGGAAAGAAATTTCTGTGTTGCGGGCAAAATAAAGAAGGATAGATCAGAATAGCGAAGAATAGAACAAAGAAAAATAGAATAAGGGGGGGGACAGAAAAAAATAAAAATAAAGAAAAATATTATAATAAAAAATCTGCAGAAAAGAAAAAATAAAAAATAATATTTAATTTATATATATTAAATAATATATATTATTTATTTATTTTTTTTTAATAAATAATTATAATTCGAAAAAATATATATTATTAGAAATAAATTTTAAATTTATTTATTTTGATATATTATTTATATTTTTAATTTATTAATTTAATTATAAAATTAGAAAAAAAAAATATTTAATTATATATATTTTTTAAATAATATTATTAATTTATATTTTATAATTA
>Ga0126342_10004544_pt1:0-22500 | contig 23786 bp, 19 predicted proteins | sample Cyp1metagenome_FD_92528 | JGI IMG/M metagenome (GOLD analysis project Ga0126342, IMG submission 92528) | Coral microbial communities from Lord Howe Island, Old Settlement Bay, Australia - Cyphastrea 1 metagenome | ecosystem: Host-associated > Invertebrates > Cnidaria > Coral ...
ATCCTCGTTGGGACGAACAATGCCGCGACACGATGATGACAGTCCCTCCGCAACTCACCTCTTCCCTTCCTTCTTTCTCCTACCCCGCTAGCTTTCGTCATCCACCCCCGGCCTCAAGTTTTCATTCTCTCCAATTTTTCAATTCTACTCTTATTCTATCACATCCTCAGAAATTTCATGCAGCTTCCACAACGGAGCGTTGCACACAAGTTTTGGTACAGTTCTGCCCTGGAAAAGTCTCAGGTGCACCTGCTGGTACTTGTCGGAGATGTCCACCGAACCATGGCTGGCGACAGAATGGTTCCCTGGTCAGATTTTGGGTGTGAAAGATCAATATAGTTTAAACATGTTTAAACACATTTGAGGGACAGAAAGACATAGCGTCGGCTTGGGTAGTTCTGAATCCAGGCCAAGGTGCTACGCAATGTCAGCCGTGTGCAGTGGCTACGGAGGAGATTCAGGGCCTCTGCAAACCTTGTGCTGCTGGATTTGCCAATCCACGAAAAGCATCACGTTGCGTGAAGTGTGGCTCAGCTCAAGAAGATTTTGGGAAGGTGGAAACTGTTGATATGGAAGTCGTTACTTGGGCGCTGTCGTTTTAGGTCCCCGCGGATACTCTTTACTTGCTCAAAGATGCAACAGCCCGCTCCCATCGCAGGTACAGTAGTAGACAGTGCTGGTAGTAAAGTAAAAAGATGTGAATATTAGCAATATATATATATATATATCAATATATAGCATATAACTCATATCAACATGCCCGTTCCCATTCCGACTTTGAGAAGACCTTGCGACAGCGACCAAAACTCTGCGAGGTGGACCTGGCACTTCCAGTGATCGGGGCCGTGCCTGCAAGATGAATCCAAATCTCGGTGGAGATGGACAGCTCAGGTGGGACTCGCAACGTTTCCTAAGAATTTGGAGGAACCAAACCCGCAATGCTGGTGGATTCACCAGGATTGTCGTTGAGGAGCGGAGAAGCATGGAGAAACTGGGTGCCTTTTTCAAGGTAACCTGCCAGATCTGGCCGAAATGTTCCAAACAAGTGGTCTGTCATGACTGTCATGACTAGTGTGGCTTCATTTGGGGATATTACGAGTCAAACCTACAATACAAATCAATACAACGTATTTGCATGTATTTCCAACTATTTTGGTGTTCACCAGGGTCTTGAGCCACCATTTCTGCTGACTGGTTGAATCTTGTTGAATCTTGTTGAATCTTGTTGAATCTGGTTGACTTGTGGCGAGGATCGCACCTACTACATGAATTTAGTGCAGCCCATGGAGCTTCCAGGTGCTTCGTTGGAATTTCGAGGTCACCAGGCTTTTGTTTGGGAGGCCTTACCTCCTCGCATGAGTGACGTCTCCACCTGTCCCACCGAAGCCTCCTTCGTGCGACCCGTAGTGGATATGTTGGAAGCCATCAAGCCGAATGAAGGAAGGCCCTCGGGCCTTTGGTTCAACTTCCGGGGAAGGTGCTTTGCAAATGGAGACTCAGCTTATTTAGAGCTTGGGAGCTTGGTGGCTATGGCATGCTAAAGCTTACTCAGAGCGAGTTGAGAGAATTTCAACCATGGAAACAAGTCTGGTAAAACTGTACATCCAGGCTGATATGTAGATGTTGTTTTGTGGAATGTTTCTTCTCGCACTTGGATACACAGGCATTTTTTGTCTTTACGTGTCATTTCTCACGCCGTGAAACGGAGGTGCTCCCATACTGTATCCCTTTCCTTTCGTTTCAAATCCATCATCCCAGCAGTTGGGAAATAGCACCCGTGGATTGAAGTGAATCGAAAGTTCTTTTTTGACATCACAGTGCCCATGGTCCAAGGGTCCCAAGATGTCCTACGCCTTTTTTTTTGTCGTTTTCATCACCGGCATCTCCTAACGACATCTCCCATCCTGTGGTGGTGAAAGTTTCGCTTGCATCTCCTGCTGCTCCCCCTGAATCCGCTCTAACCAGCCTGAGGTAAAATAGCAATTTTGGAACTTCAGATGCAACCCTCTCGCACGAAATGAAGGTCGAATGTCAAAAACTGGTGTAAAATTGCATTTTTGAAAGATCAGATGCAACCCTTTCGCACGAAATGAAGATCTAATGGCAAAAACTGAGGTAAAATTGCGATTTTGCAACGTCACAAAGGTCCTTTGTGGCAAGGGTTCTCTGGGTAAAAGCTTCTCTGTGTCAAAGCTTCCTTGTGTAAAGCTTCTGTGTGTAGAACCTTCTGTGTGTAAACGCCTCTGTGTGTAAACGCTCCTCCGTGTAAAGACTTCTCTGTGTAAAAGCTTCTGTGTGTAGTGGCGTCCTTGTGTAAAAACTCCTGTGCGTAAAGACTTCCCTGTGCAAAAGTTTCTGTGTGCAGAAGGTCCTCTGTGTAAAGACTTCTCTGTGTAAAAAGACTTCTCTGTGTAGATGCTTCTGTGTGTAAGCTTTTGTGGGTAAAAGTTTCTGTGGCCTCTCTGTGTAAAAGCTCCTCCGTGTAAAGACTTCTCTGTGTAAAAGCTTCTGTGTGTAGGGGCGTCCTTGTGTCAAAACTCCTGTGCGTAAAGACTTCCCTGTGCAATGTTTTCTGTGTGCAGAAGGTCCTCTGTGTAAAGACTTCTCTGTGTAAAAGGTTTTGTGTGTAAAGGGGTCCTTGTGTAAGAAATCGCTTCTATGTAAAGACTTCTCTGTGTAAAAGCTTCTGTTTGTAGCAACTTCTGTGGGTAAGAGCTTGTGTGTGTAAACGTTTCTGTGTGTAAAAACCCCTCTGTGCAAAGACTTCTCTGTGTAAAAGCTTCTGTGTGTAAAAGCTTCTGTGCGCAAAAGTTTCTGTGTGTAAACGCATCTGTGGGTGAACGCGTCTGTGTGTGAAAGTTCCACTCTGTAAAAACTTCTCTCTGTACAGAGCGCGTCTGTGTATACAAGCTCCTTTGTGTAAAACTTCTCTGTGTAAAGAAATCAGTGTGTAAAAGCTCTTCTGTGTAAAAATGTTTCTGTGTAAAAACTTCTGTGTGTAAAAGCTTCTCTACGCAAAGCAAAGACTTCTCTGCGCAAAACCTTCGTATAATTCCCTTGCGTCATCGCAGTCATCTGAATAGACGCCATGGGGACACACAGGTATACATACAATATAATCGCTTCATAATCATTCATTTTTACATTCACTGATTAGCCACTATGCATCCACAACCTCATTCATCATTTATCATTCATCATCCTTCATCATCATTCATCTTAATGTCTTCCCTTCCTTCCTCTTTTGATCTACCCACTCCTGCTTGTCTTTCGGGCCACACGATCGTCTCTGCATAGGTGGCGATTTGTCCGAGAGGCGATTGCATTTGTTGCTCAGCTGTCATCCAGAGGCAGATCCCCAGGACTTCAGCCTTCTAAGTGCCATGGAACCACCGGATATGATGACAGGCTGCCAGGATTTAGCCTTGGAATGGCGCACCAGGTTGGCATGTCCAGTGTGTCAGGAAGGTGCCCTGGCACGGAAGACTGGAATGAGGAAGTCAAATTCCTGCTTTGGGGCTGGAAGTCTCGTTCTTGGAGGGCGCGGATCGACTTAGAAATTTGTAGAATGAACATTTGGAATGTGACGCAGTCTATCATCAACTTGACCAATTTGGATCTCACCATTGCAAACCCTCCAGTAAGCCAACATAGCTATGGCAGCTATGGAAAATACCCGTTTGAAATCAACCCCAGAGTGTTTTGCAGCATGATATAGTCCACAGGTGACTGGGAGGCAGTGACACCTACGCGATGTGACCCTGTGCGTGGTCAGCGTGTCACGTACATCGCACCATCTGGCTGCTTTGGTGGAGCAAAACCGCCGAAGGACTATTGGGAGCCTTGTCCTGGCGTCTCTTGGTTTGTTCCTGCTGAGTTTTTGGTACATCCTGGGAAAGCCGGATTCCAAATTCATCCAACTTCCAATGTCACTTCTCCTGCATGGAAATTCATGATGTTAACCTCTTTCTGGTATGTTCTTGCTCCCTTGCAGTCTAGAGTCCTCTGAAGTTGTGGTCGTTTTGATACAACTGCTTAGACCCGAATCTCCAATCTGTTCAAACCTAAGGTCCTAAACCTCGTGGCCTTTGTGGTCGTGGGAGCTTTCGTGGGTTGCATTCTATGTTGTTTGAGTATCTACGTTCTGCTCTTGCGGAGACGCTATGCCAAGTACATGATGTTAGAGGACAGTCAGTCCGCAGCCAATGCAGTTGCGCCAGCTAGTATTGGAGTTCCCGACAGTCCTGGAAACTTCGCTTGAAAAGCTGGATGCAGCTGACGAACTTTCCGAGGTTTCATCGAGCCAGTTGAGCCACGAACAAAATACCTCTGTTAATGGGTTATTCTAGGGGGTTGTACAATAATATATCGTTGCGCTGGTTTATGGGGGATTACATGGGATTACGAACTAAGCCATGCGGCCATAGTATGCCATAGTAATATGTAGCAAGCAACCAGTATTTGGGAAGGTTTCACAATGGGATGATCACCGTCATCCCGATGGGTTGAAGATGAAGCCCTCAGCAATGGACGCGGAAGTCCCATATGCCACGCAGCTTCAAGTCTTTTGGCTGTGACGATAATAAGCACTTGCATGCAGTCAATACTACATTACAATGTATATTTAATACTGCTATATATATATATATATTGCAATATTTGTATATAATGCACTATATCTTGCAATATATCTTATATACAATATATCTATATTTAAAGCTGGCTCTATTGAGCTGACATATAGCATCCTTGCCATCAAATCCAACCAGGCCGCGAACTGAGTCATGTGTGCCACGAAGAGCACTTGACGACTTTGAGGATGCCTCGCTCTCAGTCCGCCATGACACTGACTAAAGAGGAAACATCAGGTTGCTGTCACCAACTGCAGGGCCAAACTAGTGCTGATTATACTTTTCAGATACTTTTCAGTGTCAAGTCATCGTGGACCTCAAATTTGGAATCCTAGTTGATGCAGCGTCTTTGTGAAGCGTTCCTCACTATTTTCATCCGTTAGATTTTAACTTTCTAGTGACGACTGTCCTGATTCGACACATGATCTGGTCTCATGGAGTCCAATTTGCCTGCCGGATCTTTGTCCCGACAAAGTTGTATGTGATGAAACGGTACTTGTGTGACCAGTATATATGTTGTTATAGCTTGTTTGATGCCACGACACTTCAAATATCTTCAGATCACTACATATATAATAGGAGGTATGTATGTAATGTGATGTGATGTGATGTGATGTGACTTGATGTGATGTGATGTGATGTGATGTATTGTATTGTATTGTAATGCAATGTTATGTTGTGTTATCTTATGTAATGTCTTGTTATGTTTTGGTAATGTATGTATGTATGTTATGTAGTGTAATGTAAGGTAATGTACTGTAAGGTAATGTAAGGTAATGTAATGTAAGGTAATGTAATGTAAGGTAATGTAATGTAATGTATATAATGTATATAATGTAATGTAATGTAATGTTATGTAATGTTCTGTAATGTTTTGTAATGTTATGTAATGTAATGTTATGTAATGTTATGTAGTGTTATGTAATGTAATGTAATGTAATGTTATGTTATGTATGTATGTATGTATTAATGTAATGTACTGTATGTAATGTACTGTATGTAATGTACTGTATGTATGTATGTATGTAATGTATGTATGTATGTATGTATGTATGTATGTATGTATGTATGTATGTATGTATGTATGTATTAATGTAATGCAATGTATGTATGTATGTATGTATGTATGCATGTATGTATGTATGTATGTATGTGGGTATGTATTAATGTAATGCAATCAATGTATGTCATTAATGTATGTAATTAATGTATGTAATTAATGTATGTATGTATGTATGTCTGTCTGTATGTATGTATGTATGTATGCGTGTAATGTAATTAATGTGTGTAATGTAATGTATGTATGTATGTATGTATGTATGTGTGTAATGTAATTAATGTTTGTATGCATGTATGTATGTAATGTAATGTTATGTAATGTTTTGTAGCGTATGTAATGTTATTTAATGTTATGTAATGTTTTGTAATGTTATGTAATGTAATGTTATGTAATGTTATTTGATGTTATGTTTTGTAATGTAATGTAATGTATGTAATGTATGTAATGTATGTAATGTATGTATTGAATGTAATGTATGTAATGTATGTAATGTATGTAATGTTATGTAATGTAATTTATTGTATGTTTTGTTATGTTATGTTATGTTATGTTATGTATGTATGTATGTACGTATGTATGCATGTGCGTACGTATGTATGTATGTATGTCTGTCTGTATGTATGTATGTATGTATTTATGTATTGGTTTGTATTGTTATGTATTGATATGTATTGTTGTTTGTTGTTATGTATTGTTATGTATTGTTATGTATTGTTATGTATTATTATGTATTGCAATGTATTGTAATGTATTGTAATGTATTGTAATGTATTGTAGTGTATTGTAATGTATTGTAATGTATTGTAATGTATTGTTTTGACTTGTTATGTATTGTAATGTATTGTTTTGTATTGTTATGTATTGTAATGTATTGTAATGTATTGTAATGTATTGTAATGTATTTGTTTTGTATTTTAATGTATTGTAATGTATTGTAACGTATGTAATGCATGTAATGTATGTAATGCATGTAATGTATGTAATGCATGTAATGCATGTAATGTATGTAATGTATGTAATGCATGTCATGGATGTAATGTATGTAATGTATGTAATGCATGTAATGGATGTTATGTATGTAATGTATGTAATGCATGTCACGGATGTAATGTATGTAATGTATGTCATGTATGTAATGTATGTAATGTATAAAACGTATGCAATGTGTGCAATGTATGCAATGTATGTAATGAATGTAAGGTATGTAACATATGTTATGTATGTAATGTATGTAATGTATGTCATGTATGTCATGTATGTGATGTTTTCAATGTATGCAATGTATGTAATGTATGTAATGGATGTAATTTATGTAATATATGTAATGTATGCAATGTATGCAATGTATGTAATGTATGTAGTGTATGTAAATGTATGTATGCATGTACTGGATGTAATGGATGTAATGGATGTAATGTATGTAATGTATGTAATGTATGTAATGTATGTAATGTATGTGTATGTATGTGTATGTAATGCATGTAATGTATGTAATGTATGTAATGTATGTAATGTATGTAATGTATGTAATGCATGTATGTAAGTACACACATACAGTATACATTGTAATGACATTATAGATACAAGAACATATCATACACATACACACGTATTATACAGATGTGACCAACAGCAACAACCCTTTGGTATTCAGCAACGCGCTGCCGAGGACTTCGTGTACCGAGAAGAGGTCTCGAAACTGAAGGCCCTGAGAGCTGCACAGCGGCTGAAGGCCGGCCGTTGGGGTTGTGGTGGCCTGCCACTGGTGGATAGGGAACATCTATGCCGTTTATAGGGATGTTTAAACTTTTTTAGAAAAGAGAATAGGATATGCTATAATAGTCTATACTAGTGTTTTTGGGATAGTTTACGAAATTTATGGGAGATTTTATAGAATTAGAAAATGCATAGAACCCAATGGCAGGGATATGTCTGGCGATCTTTGGGATAGTTTATCATATTTTAGCATATTTTGGATATTTATCTTTACCGCAGTAGTTTGATTGCCCAGCCTGTTGCGAGGTGCAGAGTTCGTCTTGGGACGATGATTTAGCCCATTTCTTAGCGCAGAGCTGAAACACACATGGAGTCTCCCTTGCATTCAGGACTTCAAAAATTAATACATCGAGAGACCTCGAAGGGTGAAACTGTGCACATTTCTGCACTTGCGCAGGTTTGCACAAGGCAGTCTCAAGGTCGAGAGTCCAGTTGCATGCGACGATGGGATCCTGTTTCTTTTCGCAGTAAGGAATGTGAACTATTTCACCTGGTCACAATTTCTGTATACTTCATAAGAGCACCATGACGGACTTGCGCCAAATACAGCGGGAGTCACCGAGGCGTGGCTTGGGCAAATCTTTCCCTGGCTGGTGGTCTTCTTTGTAGGTGCAATCGGGGTCTACCGAGCCGTGGACATCCAATGGTTTATCGTTTGCGCTGATGAAAGCAGCGTGGAAATACCTAACTAATGTTAACTACTGAGACTAACCGTTTGTAGAAATGATCCAAAATGATGATCCAAAATGGAACCCCCCCATCATCATTTTCCAAATGCTTCAATAGCAATAAATTGGGGTAAATCCACACTTATGCCTACACAGAGCTGAAAGAGGAAAGGTCTCATTTGGGGTGAGCAGATGAGTTGTGCAAAAAACGGCTCTGGGATCGTGATACTCGTAGACAATGACAGTCATTTTGTCTCTAGACGTCCAGACGACAGGGAACGTGACAAAAATCACCAGCAATGAACAGCCAGGGTAAGCCCATGTTAGGTTGGGCTCTCTACACCATTGCCAACCCAACGCAACTGGGTCAGCAAGCAGTGGATGCATGGATTCTCAGGTGGTTGCAGATGAGCGACCTGGATAGATTTGCTTAATGTTGAGAAAGAGGGCTGCTGCCTTTTAAATGGAGAGGGATCATAAGCAACTGTTTGCTGTATCGACTGCTAGCAGATGGATTCATTGAGTGATTTGGGTGGAATTGAGCTTACGGGGACATATGGTTCTTGTAAATGGGGCACCCCCAAATTCCAAAGCAGTGCTATCATTTGTACCAATGTAGACATGTCAATCTTGGGCTATAGCATGTCATACCCGTACCCCATGTCCGGACAAACCTACTGTATACAATACTACCGTTTGCATTCTTTTGCGGGGGTTATCGCTATGGATGATTGATATCCATGATCCAACCAGTTTTTCAGAAGCATCATGTTTCCGACACGCAGAATTGGGATGCAGCCTAGGAATGATGTGGTGCCAGCGGGTCGAATGTGGGAGCCTTGGGGGGCTGCATTGGTCATGATGGATGAACCAGGGCCTGTATGGTCAAACATGGTATGATGACACAGTCCGCTTCATCCATTGACCCTGACTGTGAACCGCTGGTTCCTTTTGCAATGCTTCCGCACTGTAAATGGAAAGAGATGTAAACAAAATACAGACAGTTTGCTTGTGCCACGCAGATTCCATGGCTCTCAGTTCTTCCGGAAACACAAAGAGCCATGGACAGGTTTAGCATCCTACCAGGAAGCATCCCCGCAGGAGATGAAGCGTCCAGCTTCTCCACCGTCTCCTGTGGCCGGGAGGAAAAGTGCTCGCGTCCTACTTCGAGACCCGGTGCTTTCTTTGAGAGGAGGTATACACCTGACACATCTTCGATGAAGAATGAAGGGCCCGAAGGGCAGGGTCATGTTGGCCTGGGCCAGGGCCGATCACAGGTGAAAGCTCCTAAGCCTCAAGCACAGAGATGCTACAGAAGGAAAGTGATGCGAGTCAAGCGTGAAGTGCTTTTGAGATGATTTCTGAAGGAATATGGATTCGTAGATCCATGCAAACCCGCAAAGAAAACACTCTTCTCCGCCATCTCCCCAAAGGAGTTTTTCTTTCCGAAGGAGGTTTTCTACCCTATCCACCTCGCAGCTCACCTCGGAGATGCCGAACTCGTGCGCACTCTACTGGCCCGCGGAGCAGATCCGGAACAGAAGTCTTCGAAAGGCCAGACACCAAGTGATATCGCCCGAGCAGCAAATAGAGTGAGATGGCTCGCACGAGACCTGGACTTTCTGTTTTTTTATATTTTCCCGGAAAATTCACCATGCAAGGAGACTATGGGGATTTATTGGGAATGGTTTCATTCTGCTCACTTTTTGAGATTTTCCCTAAGCAAATCCAAGGATATGGTTCTGATGCTGCTGGTTGACAAAGTTGCCGTCCTGAATTTTCGGGATGCGCTCGCACTGATGGAACCCTGATGCCATTTTCGCACCCGGGATATCCATATCAGATTTCGGCTTGACGCAGTTTGGTGCCAGCCGCCTGTGAGCAGGTTCAAGGACCCCAGCTGATAGGGGGTAATATTACCCAATATCAGCATTGTTATCATGATCCTTTGTGGGAATCCTATATAGGTTTTTAGGGATGATTCGTATTCCACGAGGTTTTTGACACTGCTCATGTGGTGTTCTCCCGAATCGTACAGGATTTTTGACTGTTTGCATAAGCAATAATCTATAGCATTTTAGTGTGGACGTGTGGAGCAGCAGAAGTATTACCAGGCTTCGGTGGCCTGATTCTGTGACCGGAATCCCACCCAGAAACCATGGTTCATTTGGTACCCTATTTTATAGAAAGTCCACTGCAAGATTGTCCAAAATAATGCCAGAGCTTTAGTTTGTTTTTATATAGCCTCAAAGTCAGGAGCTCCCCAAAGTACTCTGAACTTAAGTTCATGATGCAACATCCATCTCTCTCTCTCTCTGTGGAAACATTGCCTGGGAATCTCAGGTTCAAAGTATAGACTTTAAAGATTTCGGCTGAAACTTTTCCTTGGAATCTTGAATCATGAAAATTTTCATTTGACTTTGGCGAACATACTCAGGACCTGCTCCAAAATACTCCAAAATGATGAAGAAAACACACTTGGACCGGTTGATGCTGTGCAGTCCTACTTCTAGCCAGCTTCTGCTCATGCTTGGCAGTGATTCAAAGCTCTCATTTGCAAGAACCTTTAATTCACGAAAGTCGAGTTGAACTTTTCATACTTTCTTGGTTTGTGAGGGGCGTGGGCTTGCAGTTTTGAAAAATCGTACCCTCCGATGTCATCAAATATGGCTTGCCAGGAAATTCCCTATTTAGTTCGATGATTCCCCCCTGAACAAACCTCCATTTAGGGCCTAGGGATTTCCCAGCCAGCCATGTTTGACTCCCGATTCGGGTACCCAATTTTTTCAATCAACACATCAGCTGGTTGGCCAGCTCCACAAAAAAACTGCTTGCTCGCCTGCTTATCCGGGCTTATCCCTCAAAATTCAGGGGGTGACTGTCCCGATGTTTGGTCATATCATCTAAAATATCTAAAGAACTATCCAACTACTGTAAACACCACTGGCAGAAGTGCGACTATAGGCAAAAAGAATTAGACGCAACTTCTCAGAAAGAACAATTGGAGTCCAAAGCGTTTGCAGCTTTTTCATATGTTAAGTGGTGTTGTTGTTTTTGGCAGGTTGGCAAGTTGGTGGTTTAATTTTTTTGGGGACTTTGGCAGGACCTGGCAGGAAGTCTATTTGCGATTGAATTGAATATATTTTTGGAGACGCGTTTCATATTCTCGATACTCAGTCTTGGAAATATTTGTACATTTTGTTTGCATGATTTCGATTTTTCCCGTCCTAACACTAACACACTTGTAGACCTGAACAGCTCTGAAGCAGTGGACTTTGTTAGAGGGTACGTTTTGCGTACGCAGTTTGGAAGACTTGGGACTCTTTGGCCGATCAGACCGCAAGCCCAAGTCAACTGAGACAGCTGTTGCGATGTGGAAGGATGAATAACTCCCGCAGTTGAAAGCTTGGCAGGGTGCGTGCCAGGCACGCTACTCAGCAACTGTAATTTTCCAAGTGGGAAGAGAAGCAAGAGATAGCAAGATAATTAGTTGGCTTTCCCCAAAGAGGTATATTTGCATGTCCCAATTTCCCAAGACAAGTTTTAGATAGAAATGTTGGTCGCTGTAAATTGGTTTCACTTCTTGGATTTCACTAGCGAGCTGGCTCTGTCAAGTGGTGAGTGTTCGACCTTGCTTTCTACACACAATTTTCCTGTGGAAGTTGTGGTTGCGAGACCATTCTGTAAACTTCCTATACCCGAGGCTTTCCTCATCGCAGAAAAGCTGATACGCGACGGAGTGCAGACCGAGAAACATCATTGGATCCAGAAATTGGATCATATTTAGTACACACAAATACAAACACATGCAATTCATGAGATGGAAGTGGAATAATCTGATGTGTTCAATTTCGTCTTTGGACCGAGGCCCCGCCTCAGTGACTGGCTGAAGAAAGCGCCGCAACTTGCTGGCTCCTGGGGAAACTCGGTTGCAAAAACATCCAAGGCACTGAAATGTGGCTGATTTCCAGGGCCATGAAACACAAGACATATTTAATTTGAAATTGGGTACTTAAAAGTTTGGACACCTCCAAATCAAGACTGGTTGATTATCACCATGTCCCCCCAAATTGGCTAAAGAATAGGGATGAATCTGATGGTATTTTGAGATCGCTGGGCTTGAGGTGGACGCGCGCCACCCGCTGCCGAGGAGGGGAAGCCGTGATCTTGGTCGTTAAGTTTTGGAGAAAAAACAGTGCACCATGGGTTTCCTAGTTTCGGAAAAATAAATCCATTTATATCCATTCTTATCCACTGCCATTGATACCATAAATCGATCATAGATCCATTGTTTGAAGAGCTTGGTGTTTCAACAACTCCTACGGACTCCTACGGACTCCTACGGCGCCTGGCTTTCTGAAGCAGGATGTGGCAGATGCCCGGCGCCGCCAGGCCATTTTCCTGCAAAGATGGCCACAGAAGCCACGGTTTTTGTTTCTTAGACTGATACGTTTATTGATGTTTATTGATGTTTATTGATGTTTATTGTTTTAGAATCATTCTAGAATCATTTTAGAATCTTGGGTACACGCTTTATCGAACATGCCAATCTGTGACAATGACCAGATTTGTAGATCGTTCTGCCTCGGACTCATTGGCCACCTTTGCCGAGAACTCATGTAGCTAGGGAATTGTAGCCAGAAACATTCCAGGGCGGATACACGATGGTTGTGCTCCAACTCAAGGAGATATGTCGTGTTTCGGATCCGCATTCAGCATGAGTCACGCAGCATGTTGAGGTTCTGGATTGAGCCAAGTTGCAGCATAGCAGGTAAGACAGCTGTAGAAAAATCGGGAAAATGATCGAACACCGAAGAAGCGAACTCAGATGGGCGGAATGGCGTCCTAGTCACTCTGTCGCCATGACATCCGTAATACCAGCGGATGTTTCGGTTGGAAGCTCAGCACTTGACATCGTCAGCTGCCACTGGGGGATGAACATCCATAACTACCAGATACTTTCCCAGCGATTTTTGGGGTTCAGCCTAAGGTACCACGGTTTTGACCCAGACTCATATCGGCGTATTCTTAAACACGGCCCGGTTGCAATGGATATTCGATAGGTCCGATAGGTGATGTACAGGGCCTGGTGACCGCTTGGAGCCGCTCCGCCTGAGTCCATGCATGTCGAGACGGACGGTATGGAGCCCAGGCGCTCGTTGAGTGGCACGGTACTTATTCCATCTGATTCCCATCTACCCTATATGAAAGACCCGCCTCTGTATGATGTTTTTTTTTTAATATTATCCCCTACTAAATTATGGTTTCTGAGAAGTGTTTTGGATGATGGTCCCTTTTCCCTTTTGGCGAATGGCCAAGGTTGGATGTCTTTGGACGCGGCCAGAGGTGTTAGTGCAAACCAGACATTGCATCAGCTCCTCATTTCATTGTGACTTACCAGGAGATGAATTGCGAAAGAGAGAAACAATGCAGAAAATAAAGGGACAGAAAAGAGAAGGTAAAGGGAGGTGAAGATGCAATAGACTCAATAGACTTCCAAATTCCTTGGCGTGACATACTTGTTTGAGCAGGAACACACTCTTCTTTAGCCGTAAACGCTACCTGATTGTCAGACACCTTTCGCAATAAGATCATACAGGGATTCCAATCGCAAATCCACTATTTCACATCGCCAGTCTTCCAGAAGGTAGCCCGCAGCGGGCGCCGAGACCGAAGGGTGATTTTGTGAGGTTTGTTTCCCCCGGAGGCAGAGTCTCTCGATGTTTTCCAGATATGGAGGCGAGGGGAAGTCATCAAGGGACCGATGACTATCATGACCATTCAGATCGGCGCATCCATGTGTTGAAAGGCCTTGAACGCGCATCTGACACCAATTTTCAGCAAGTCTTACAGAATTTGATGGATCTCTTTGAGGCATGATTTTGTTTAAATCAGCTTAAAGAACATGGATTTGGACTTTGAACTAACGCATTGAAGCGAGATTTCTTGATTGCTAAACTCCCAAAACAAGCTGCTCCCAGTGCTGCGGCGGAAGTGGCAGCTGGACGTTTCTACGACTCTCGGAGTTGAAACGGTGTGGTTTTATGGGGAGAGAGGAAGAGATTGGCAATGAGTCGTTACTATAGTGGATTAGTATTGGATTAGTATGGATTAGTTACTTACTGTAGCTAAGCTTAGCTTTAATTACTACAGTTCTGGCAGATGCAGACAATTCGTTAGCCGAGAAGTATTGTGTTTGTTGGGAAGACCGAAAGATAGGGAGCACGGCTAATTATTCCAAAGGAATTCCGTGGCCCTTGGTAAAAACAATTGTATCCCTTCACATTTTGTAGTTGAAGGTCTAATATGATATGCTTTGACATTTGATGTATGGATACTACTAGCAACCACACTCAGATATACTTCCAGCATGGCAGCTCCAGAAGGCGGCCCTAAAAGTGCCAGGCGTAAAAGTGTCACTTTTAGAGGCCAGTAGCACCACCAACCTCTGAATCCAGGAGGTTTTGAGCCATGCATTTGTGAACTTGATCCGCGGATCAATAGATTGAATTCTGATAATATTTTCATATATTTTCCGGTGACTGTGCTTTCACTATAGATCCTCTGGCATTTGCAGCACTGGTAAAGGCCCCTGAAAGCTTGAAATCTCCAAGTTTTCACCCATGGCTTGAAAGCACCATTGTTTCGAAGTGGACTTGCTGGTTCTCACTTTAACATATTCCTCCTTTCAGCAAAGTTTGTCGAGAATTTCATAGAATTTTGGATGGTTTGCGGCAAAGGATGCCAAGTTTGCAGCTCAGCACCCCGTCGCTGAGGAGTTTTCACCAGCTTCAGCATGGTCTGAAGCTCAGCCTGACCTCTGCGCGTCATCCCCGTCATCTCATGGGATTTCTGGCGATCTCACATCTTACCCCAACGGACAAGGGGGGAACCGGGTTATGTTAATCTGATAATGCCCATGTACGTATATAAATATGTGATGATATATGATAATATGTTTCTATGTATATGATTGTATTATACACAGAATGAGTGGATTCAAATGCATATAAATGCATCATTACAGAAAGAGTTCATAGACGTCCACTGAATATATGTAGCATGTACAACATGGCATTTTTAACATATTCAGGCTGGCTGTTGTGGCCTTGGGCTGGCGCCAAGGTGATACATTTTATATCCATTGTGGTTTGTGTGGCTGACTTCGAGTCGGCCCGTTGCTCAGGTCCAACCCATTGTTGGTGGGAGGGATTTCTTCAGCGGTTGTTTCATCATACCGAGGTATGGATGGGGCTTCTCATGGTGGCCTTGGCAGGTGAAAGGGTCAATGGCTTGTCAGCTTGATTTTAAAGGTGCATTTACCCTCTGGTAAACTAACATAGCCATGGAAAATCACCATTTTCAATGGGAAAATCCACTATACATGGCAATTTTCAATAGCTGTGTTAAATTACCAGAGGGTACAATCTACACACGTCTTCCACTTGTGCCGGACCCCTTTATGTCAAGATATGTCAAGTTTCCACAGCGCTTCCGAAGGCAAACTGATCTTGGTTTGCTGGATGCTGATCATTGGTTGGAGGACTGCACACGACAGACTCATATGGCTGTGTCTGACACTTCGGTACCCCACAATCCACTCATAAATCATCATTTTCCCTGTCAAAATTACCATTTTAGAGGGGTATGTATACCCCATTGATCCCTATTGGTTATATAAATATAATATTATATATATATATATACATATGTATATATCCAATTATCCAATCATATCCTGCATAAATCCCTAGATAAAGTGCTTGGTTTATTTCCTCTTCTGATGGGTCAAATCGCCAGTCGTTAGTCGCCGGCAGAGCACTGCAGATTTTTCAGGAACCCCATGTCCGATCCCACTCGAGAGGCCTGGGATAGGGATATGATTGGGTTATAATGGGAATCAGTGGGAGCTGATATAAGATAATACTATGGGATATTCAATGGGAATTATAGTCTCATTTGATGGGCTTATATTGGCCAATTAGAATGGGAGGATTTTTTCGGATTTGAGCAGAAATGGGGGAGGCAGGGCCTCTGGGTGTGGTACTCCCAGGACCACTGTGCTAAATACCTGCTTATGTTTCACATACAATCGGGACACTTGCCTGACCTTTCCTCAACACGGGTCGATAAAATCCGATGTTTGTCTGGAAGGCAATCACCAGACTACTGGTTCCGAGAAGGGACAACCTTGATCAAACGAGTGAAAAAGAAAACAAGGTAGACGGTGGACATTGCCTGGTGAAGGGACATACCGAACCAGCACAGAATAATCTCCAACAGTCCAAGCGGATGTGCTTGGCGATTGGCATTATTATTGTGATTTCTATTGGTATGTTAGGTATTACATCTCCCAATTAATACATTATATGTGTGACATATATATATATATATATTATGTATATATATATATATATACATAATATATATATATATACATAATATATATAATATGCATATGTAAATGTACATCATACGTCTCACCAAATCTCACTATCGCAGCAGTTATGCTACCCTTTACATGTTGGGATCATCATAGTCCTTTATTAAATCCATTAATCATGCCATTTTCAGCGAGAAAAAGCCATGGGGCCGACACCTGCAGGTGGAAAGATGGCAGCAACTGCAAGAGCTCCATGCATTGATGGCGGTCGGCAGCCCATGACGGCAATGGAATCACCGAAAAACGGGGATGACTTGGCGATTGTTACAATCGACTATAATATAGTCTCATATATATAGTATAGTATAGTAAAGTATAGTATAGTACAGAATAGTACAGAATAATATAGAATAATATAGAATAATATAGAATAATATTAATAGTTGCAGTATCCTAATCAACTATATCATATTTAGAATGGTTGTCTAACTATATGATCGCAATAGTGACAATAGTTATAGGATTTGCCAACTATAGTTGCATTCTATCCGGTTAAATACTGGTTGCCATCTATCCAGTTACCCTCTGGTAATCAAATGTGGCAATCGACTATCAATGTGGTTTTTAAAGGGAACATACATAATTGTAAATCTGGGATTATCCATTGCACTGTTTGACTACTTTAGGGTAGGATTTTGGGGTAGCCTATTTCTTGCACCCAGTTGTGCGCCCAGAAGGTGGAAAATAACATGGAATCGTCGAAAAAGATGAGCCTGGGAAGGATTGGAAAAACATGCATGTGATTTGTGAGAAATTGTAAGCAGATCATTTGGGATCCATTTTGATTAGAGGCCTCACGGCGATTGACTATTTATGACCAGCCACATGTTACCACTAGGTGGACGGTGGCGAAACCACTGGCAAAAGATTGGGGCGCCTTTTGTGACCGAAAGTCAGCCATTTCCCCATGTGTGAAGCACAGGGATGACAAACCATGGACCCTCTGGTAATTTGTTACATAGCTATTGAAAATGACCATTTATAGTAGATTTATAGTGGATTTTCCCATGAAAAATGGTGATTTTCCATAGTTTTTTGTATGTTTATCAGAGGGTACCCTCCCTGTTGATCGTTCCCCCAGATTATGTGCCTTTTGAACGGTGGCACTATCAGCAGCATGGGCGCAGTGGAGGCGAAGGGCTCCGCAAAAGCGTAGCGGCGTAGCGGCCTAGCGATCACATAAAATGGGGAAAACCATAGGAAAACCATAGGAAAATGGTGATTTAATGAGGGTTCAATGGTGGTTTAATGGGATTTAATGGGATTCACCCTCTGGTAATTTAACATAGCTATTGAAAATCACCATTTTTAATGGGAAAATCCACTGTTTCTATGGTCATTTTCAATAGCTACGTGAAATTACCAGAGGGTAATAGGGAAACTCATGATCATCAGATTTAGGGCCTTAGTTTCATACAAAAAAAAATTGTCCACAGATCATCTCAGATGCCGACAGATCATCTCAGAAAAGAACATCCAGGCGACAAGTCCTTTAAAGACAGTATGACATGACAGAAATGGGGGTTTCTTAAAATGGGGACTCCAACATTCATTCAATTCATTGGTCATTTCTTTGGGGGGGAAACGAACGGATTTGCCATTTGATGATGATTGAGCTGTGCAAACAGTCCATGTCCGATGCCCTACTTTCGTCGCGCCTCAGTTGCAGCAGCCTACTGTGGAGCCCAGAAGGCAATCCGGCGCCGATTTTTGGTCTGTCTGAAAAAGGGTTACCCTGAATCCCAAAATTCCTAAAATCCAATGGTTCAATCATGATTTTGCCCTCTTTGAGTGACCGTTTGACAATGGGATACCCCATTTCGGTCTACACAAGAAGGCAGTGACATGTTGACATCCTCTCACTCTCACTCTCTCACTCTCTCTCTCTCTCCCCGCTTGGAAAGCTCCCGTGAGTCTCTTTGTAGACTAGTTCCTTTCTCCTCAGAAATGATTGAGTGCACTGTAAGGTCTTTGCCCCTGCTTTGATCTTCCATTTTTACTTTCCTGACCACGGCATCAAAACTTGAAGCCGGAAAACTTGACCGATATTCTCCCAGATACTTTGACGGGATTAAACTCCGCTCTTTGACTATGTCATACTAACTAAGTGATAACTACGTAAGAATGATGTAGTGACTACTTAGCCACAATCCTGGGTGCTTCTTGTTCTCCACTGCCAGGGTGTTGGTGCCTTTCTTTTTGGCCTTCTCCGAGTTCCTGTGCTGCGCAACAGCTCCTTGGCTCGATATAGCGTGCCGTTGGAATGATGTAAATGAGCCCCAAGTGGTTACTGGGTGATTGGATCGTCTCAGGCCTTCCACGGCCGACAAAGTGCAGGAAGCCTCACTGTGATGCAGCCCCTTGGCTATTCGAGTAATGGCAGCAATGGCCGAAACCACACTGCTGCCAGTGGTTGTAGATTTTCCTGTTTAGGGTCTACTACCAGACTGGTAGATCCACCTATTGGAAACCCAGGTTTGTTCGCTCTGGTAGATCACGTGCCTTGCTTTGCTTCCTGGTCCAAGGATTCGAACAGCACATGTTGAGGACAGCGAAAGCGCCCAGGTGCCCTATGATCAAAGCCTCACGACTGGGATCACTGGCACATTCTAAGGAGCTACCATGGAGAGAGGTGTATGAAAGGTCCACTTGCCATTCTAAAAAGAATTTTCACCATGACTGATATAGTGCTACAAGTCCCTCCACCGGCCCATGACTTGCATTGCCGCAGAAGCAGCGTGCAGCAGAGATTCAGTGGCACTTCTTGCTCCACCTCACAAATTACAAGTGAGCAGCTCAGAATTGCTGGTGACTTCTGATTCTGGAATGATGGAAAGAGCGGGAGCTGAAAGAGTCACTGGACTCCGCTGGTCATTCACCTTTGATACATTTTGATACATTTTGATGCTGTGATTTCGATGATTAACTTGCATATTAGGCTCATGAATTGCCTTTATATGGAGCTCTTGCCAAGATGCGATTGGTACCAAACACTCATTGCGTAGGTGAAGCGTGTTTCTCTTTAGTGACAGTAGTGATGATTGACACCAAACACCGTTTGGTGCTGCACTTTCATTCCTTCCTTATCCGACATTCTAAAAGATCCCTTCCACGCGGCCTCAGTTACAGTGCTACTCATGCGATTTCGATTCCTGGACAGGGCGAGGAGCAATCTCTGGCAGGGTGGAAACCTGGTTCATTGGAAATAGATTTGACTAGTTGAAACCCACAGACAGGGAGGTGTCCTAAAATGGAGGCACCCCCAAATCATCCATTTCAATAGAATTTTCGGGTACCCCCATGGATTGGAACCCCCCCAAAAGTATGGAATAAGTTGAACGTGGTGTGAGGAAGCACACGTTTCCGTAACTATTCCAACAGCACACTACCCACCAGAGTCACAACAGCCATAAGAATGGGTACTGTTCAAAACCTTGGAATTTCACAGACAAGCATAGTGTTGGACATCCTCCACATGAAAATCGGAAACACTGGCTGGGTCCCAGGATATTTTCAGATAATAAGGTCAATTGATGGAGCAAGATGCCAGTTGGTCTAGTTTCGGGTGCCGAAAACGTGCATGTTCCTCGGTATTCCAGGACGTGCAGAAAACCACGACTCAGGTGCCGATGTGTTTCTGGCTGTTGAACTGCTACACTGATTTCATCTGATTTCCTGCACCAGTCACAGGCCACTTGCCCCATTTGCTGCAGCCTAAGTGGTTACTGGGTCGGTCATCTCCGTCATCTCTCATCATTTCCACTCTCAACATGTCCCGGGTCATGGATGTCATGATCAGTTTGTCAAGGTTTGGATGGCTTGTCTGATGGAGACGAGGCGCTTGATCTGTAGGATCACATGACATGCATGTTTCCCAGCTGTGTATGATCACTTCTATGTAGATGAAAGAACACCGCCTTTCGAGAAGACATGCACCACGGTTAAACGTTGGATGATATACCCTAGATGATCATCAATCCATTTTCATAGGGATTTACCCTCTGGTAAACTAACATAACTATGGAAAATCACCATTTTTAATGGGTAAATCAACGAACTAAATGGCCATTATATATCCATCCCATGATTTGCGGAATCCCGATGGCAATCCAGATGGATCCAGGTGTCGCAGCCTTTTTGCTCGCACATCTTTCATCGAAGCTGCTTGGAGGGATGGGTCCGCTCCCTAGTGACCACGACGTTACGACGTTGCGCCAACGTGACTTATCGAAAGACTGGAGCTCCAACTGGATCCAATGATCAGCTTACATAATGGATATAACTGGATATAACTGGATCCAAATATCAACCATTATCAGCTTATTTAAGGGCTCTCATTGCTATCATTGGTTTTGTTTTTCGCAGGAATTTGTGAGATGAGAACTTTGTCAGATCCACTAGCTCAGGTGGAAACCCTGAGCCACAATCTGGCGCAGCATCGGAGGGATTTCACTGAACAGGTGCTTGGGCTAAGCGGCTAAGCAGTTGGGAGATTTGAGAGCAGGTGCTTTGACGAACAGGTGACAAAATCGGGTACTTGAAACAGATGTCCCTGTAGGAGTTGGAGGATAGAAGCTAGGTTCTGAGGATCAATCAACAGTAGTAGATGATTGGTAAGATTTTGCCAACCTGACACGATCCAATCTAACCTTGACTTTACATGAAGCGATCGAATCAAATTTGCCTGACAGGTGCTGTGCCCATTACGCTGCGACAGCGCCAAGGTTGGGACTGCGATAGTGGCACCTTGTGTCAGATGGCACCCTCAAGGGTTTGCGAGTTGACCTTCCCCAAAATTGCTGCTTGTTTTGCAGCCTTGCAATCAGCTTCGAAGTTGGACGATCAAGTTATTGCAAGCTGAGCTGAGTTGGATGACGTGCAACTGCAACGAATTCTTTGGTCAAGTTCTAATGATTTGCATTCACAAAATTGCTGGACACTTCCGTGCAATAAGATGTTATACCTGCTTACTAAGAGTCTCTTCCATCCACAGTGATTTAGTGACCATAGCTATAGTGATGACATGTGATGACTGGTTCTCATATTTTGTCTCCAAAAATCCCCAGTCACTTTCTTTGCCAGGTCGGACTTGTGAACGTTGTGAACTCCATAACGCCAGTATCATCGATCACACCATCCTCTGGACTGCAGAGGATGGCGGTAGTCCCACCAGTCCCACCATAGAGACATATTGTGATCACATGCGGCCAATATGCCTCACCATCTCCAGTTTGACTTGCGGCTGCCGTTTTTTGCAAAGCATTCAGAATTGCTGTAATATGCTGTAATTATATGTGATTATGTAGTCTCCATGGTGAGAGAAATCGTCTGGCTATTTCGATTATATCTTCAGCTGCTTGGTCTGTGGATCATCAGCTCAGGGCTGGGTCATTTGGTCCCTGAATCTTGGGGACGTCTCATGTGAGGTCAGATGCCAAAGTTTGGGCAGCAACCTATTGATTTTCTGGCATTTCGCAGAATCCAGTTTGAATTCATGAAGTCCCGCCGACCCTGTCTAGGGTTTAACTTGGCTTCTCACGGAAACAACTTGAAGGCTGGATAGCTCATTTTGGCTGGAATGTCCCCAGACTTCGCATTGAATTTTCGTTTGGGCCAGTCCCATTGGACATAGCCCAGCAGCTTATTGAATGGATTCAGCAGGTCCAAGGGCTTGCTATGCTCGGTTTGCTGGAGAGTCTCAAGTGATTGAAGGTCATTGTGCAAGGGTTGAGGGATTAGATTCACATGCAGAACATTGCTTTGCTTTTTGATATTTTTGGATGCGTTTTTTGACTTGAGCTTCAAGATGTTGAGAGTCCGTGCGACTTCCAGCTGTTGACTTTTTCATAGGCAAAAGCGAGTTTGTTTTACTGCAGAGCAGTTTGGCAGCAGATGCGGGATTTCCTGTCTTGGAGGCCGCCG
>Ga0126342_10004545_pt1 | contig 23770 bp, 20 predicted proteins | sample Cyp1metagenome_FD_92528 | JGI IMG/M metagenome (GOLD analysis project Ga0126342, IMG submission 92528) | Coral microbial communities from Lord Howe Island, Old Settlement Bay, Australia - Cyphastrea 1 metagenome | ecosystem: Host-associated > Invertebrates > Cnidaria > Coral ...
TAATTAATTAATTAACATGACTTCGATTTGGTTCCCTAATAATAAATACCCCCCTAATACTAAAAACTACCTGCCGTGTTTTGTATTAGGGGGGGGGGGTTAGTATTAGGAGGAAGGGATTAGTCTGATTTTATATGGTGATACGATGTTCATTTCCTGCCAAACAAAGGGGGAAGTCCAGATTTGAGCCAAAAAAATGCACAAAAGAGCATTTTTGAATAACAACTCCTGTAAAGAAAAATCAGCCTTGCAAAACCTTGTGTTTTTGGATGATTTCTGCGATGTCATGACCAGAAGGATCCAAGAGACAGGCTCCAGGTGATATGTATAAAGTATTCTAACGTAACAGGTTGTAGTGGTTCAAGTTGGGAATGCCATTTTGTAGTGGTGATTTGTTTGCCTGCCGCGGTCTGAGGAAGACACACAGCACGTGGATGGTGCGGAACATGGTCGGCAGAACTTTAGCAATGTTGCGTTGCCGCACCCTGGGGTACAGAAGCTGATGCAAGAGTATTCCAAGGTTGTCCAGCAAGATGGTCAGTTCTTGGGGATGGCAGATCTGGCTCTTCTAGCTTCGGGCAAGAATGCCCAAGTCTTGACCATCATGTGGAATGAGGATGTGGAGGGGGTGCCTCCGTTGATGCCCTTGAATAAGACTCTGGAAGACATCACTGGTGGGGCTTTGCAAGCACATGGTGGGGCAAGTCCTGATCTGAGCTTGCATAGCACTTGGGTTGTGGCATGGTGCAGTGCTTCCTATGAGAAAGTACGGTCGCAAGATTTTCATTTGCTGAACCATTGCCTACCAGCGTTTTCCAAGCTGCAATTGGACGATCTATGGGAAAATGCTTCAGAGGCTTTGAGGAGCAAGCAATCCCAACGGATTGCCAAGCTTCGCAAACAGATCTCAAAGCTGAGCGATGACTCAGATGGAGCCGTTGAGGCTTCCAGGATCGTTTGCGCATCCTTGAGAACAAACAGCGCTTCTTCAACTTGCTTCTGGACAACGGGCTTTTGCCAGTTGATGTGCCAGCTGATGGCAACTGCCAGATCTGGAGCGCGCTGACTCTCAAAGCTGGGTGCACTCTCAGAGACAATGTGATCAAAAAGGAGAAGATCAGGGAATGTCGTTGGGATGCTTGGTAGCAGGGCAACATGTGTGGAAAACCCTGGTGGTCCATGATTCTTCATCAGTCTATTTTTTTTATGATAATGATCCTTTGCCTTTTTGTAGTACGTCAAGTTGGGTGAAACATTTTGTTGGGACATGCATGGAACAAAAAAACAGCCACAAATTAGAGATCATCATGGCTGACGGTAAGCCATGGTTCATCTCAGGAATTGAGCCAGATGTGGAGCAGGGTTGCCATGGACAAGAACTGGCAGACACTGTTCTTGGCAGCCGGTTTGACTGATGAACTACCACCAGAAGTCGTTGCTGATGTACTTGCAACAATGCACGAACCAAGCACTCCGCCCAAGAATGCCAACAAGCGGCCCATTCCAGACAAGGATGCGCCTACTCCAGATGGGAAGGAGCCATTTCCCAAGCGAGTCAACGCATGTCGACCTGCTCCTTTTGGTCAACCCAAGGCAAAGGAGACCATCCTGAAAGCCGCAAAGCCCACGATCCAGCCAAAGCCAGATGAGACAGAGAAAGACACTCTTGAGCTTGATTCAGATGAGGATGTCAACTGTTCGAAAGTGAGGAGGGCATCCCATCGCAGAACTTGCCGCAAAAAGAGCCCGAAGCCTGCTGAAAAGAAACTCCAAGCAGTCCGATGCTACCTGTGGCAGATTGAATTGACGTGGCCTGCCTTCCAATCTTGGCACAGAAGGCAGGGGTGGGAGGTTTAACGTGACGAATGGGATTGGCAGCGGTGTGACATGTTGTATTCATGAATGTTGCTCCAGGCTTCTTGTAGTGATAACAAACGGTGGGGTATGATCCAAATCGTTTTGCTTGTTGTCCTTGCTCCGCTTGCAGGCTGGCTCCCACAAAGAAGGTCAACAAATGCACTGATGGGGGCTTCAAGACTCTGCAACTGAAGCTTCTGTCAGACCAGTCCTCGAAGTGTGCAACTTGCAACAAGATGCTTGAGAAGTGCAAGTTCAACAGGGAAGACATGAAGGCCACGATTCAAGCTTACCTGAATGGGGACTATCAGAAAGCTTCTGAGCCAGCGCAGCCTCTTCAACCCATTCAGGACCCTGACAATGCAGAGCAGGATGCAGAGAATGAAGATGACGTGGATGATGAAAACAATCGCCAGAAAGCCATTGCGTATCTTCGAATGTGGGAGCCTGACCTGACCTTGTTGCCACTGGGCTCCTTCGGCAAGCGGGTGCCTCTTCGGTGTCGGATCTGTGTTACCAAGTCTTGGCCGCAAGGGAAGATCATTGAGCTGTCACAACTCAAGCCCAACTGCGTCGAGCACTTTGTGAAGCAACATGTTCGAGGTACCAGGCATCAGGTTCGCAAGCGTCGAGCCAAAAACGGGCATGTTGTTGTAGATCAGACCAAGTGCGAGGGTCTTTGCATCTCCAGCCAGCGGGCCAACAAACTCTACCAGTTCCGGGATGAGTTTGCGCTGTGGGCAGGGTACTGCAACTTCGAAGAGACCGCCAAGCATGAGTGTGTCCAGCGAGCGAACTCTCGCGAATGGTTTGTGCGCTCGGCCAACTGCTTGAAGGACTGTGATTTGGTTGAGAGCGAGGAGTACCAGACCTGCCGGACCTGCCTGGCTCTTGGAACTTCACATGGTGTTGCTTGGTCTGTTGAAGGGCTCGTGGCACTCAGTTACACATTATGTGTGCAATCTAAACCAAATGAATAGGAATCCAACACGATGGAATCCTCAGAGAAACTACTCATAGATCTTTATATAGAAGATGGTTGTGAATAACATTTTGTAGTGGTTCAGGTTTCCATAGTTTCGAGACACGATGAAGAACACTGACAAACCATATGTATCCATATGTATCCATATGTATTTCGATAATTTAGATATATTTATTTATGATTCATAAAATGATCTTTACATATGGGTTTCAAATGTTTTATTCTTCAATGATCAATCTTTACCGATGGCTGTCACCAAATCATGAGGTGGGATGGGTATCATAATGGTATCCTAAGAGAGCCCCTTTGTAGAGAAGATAGTTGCGATTAGCATTTTGTAGTAGCTCAATGTATGGGTTTCTTTCGCAACTTGCTGCCACTGAGGTTGTGCGGCAGGTTATGAGATTCGCACGGAAGTACTATGCAGCCCAGTTCCTCAGTGCCCGACTCTTTCAACCAGAGAGAGAGGCGCAGGAGGTCAAGGAGGAGATTTGGCAGAGTCAGCTCTACAAGAGTGGTGACAAGAAGCTTCTTGAAGTGCTCGCTCTTCCTGTGAATCAACTTCAGCAATGGGTCCGACAAAGTTGGCTCAATGAAGGCCATGGGAGTGTTGAAGGCAAACGCTTCTCTGCCACCGTGGTGAAGCCCAGTTTGTCTGTGAATCCAGGAGCCATCCCCGAACAGATGGTTTCAGTCATTGGACGCTTCATGGCTGTGTTGACCAGTGAGGAGGCCGACGAGGCCGATGCTGCAAGCTTCAAGGTGGCTTGCAGCGCGTTAAGCGGTGAGCTTAACGAACATCCTCTGATCCTTGGTCTAGCTCTCCAAGCACGACGAATGATCAAGAAAAAGGCCAGAGGCATCAGCACCATGGCTGGCCGTCGTGATTCTGAAACCAGTCGGGAAGCGGCCCTGATCTCTGATGCCGGGATCACGCTTTCCCTTCATGCGGCCAACGTGTCGTTGGCCCGTGAATTCGGGTTGTCAGGGGCATCATGCCGAATCGACCTGGCAATCCTCGAGGAGAGAAGTCTGCCAAGTCCAGCCCTGGCTCTCAACTTTCCGGACAAGATGAAGAACAACTTTGTTCTGGCCGACCAAAGATTTGTCATGGTTCCAGCGAGCAACCGTTGTGCCTTGGAATATGAGGAACCATTTTTTGTAGTGATTACACTTGGTAACGCTCATTTGTATTCATTTGTATATCATTAGATTTGTAAGATTTGTGTTATGGGACCTAGGTGGCCTGAACAGAAAATTAAAACCATCACCAGCTTAAAAAGGCAACTTGATATTTTGTTTGACACATTGAGATGCCACGATGTAACCAATGTGATGGTTCATTTGTATGACCACTAGTACTGATATGTACTGGAAGTATTTTGAAAAATGATGCATCATATTTTGATCCAAGTATTGACAATTACCAAAATTTATCCACAAACATGAAATTCTAGTACTTTGAAGTTGGTACCTGTCTATTTGTAGCATGATATATCTATATATATCATGATCTGTTTCCAAGATTCCTGATACCCAAGGCCGGCTCGTCTTGGCCTTCGACTGCACATACCTGACCAAGACCCTGGCCCAAATGCAATTTGGTGGGGCCAGAGGAATGGTGGGGGGCCTCTTCTATCCAAACGATGAAGAGAACATGAGTTTCCTGAGCTTGGACGGTGACATCCAGTTTGACAAGGTGAACAAAGCTGCCACAATGTTGGATTGCCTGGTATGGGATCCATGTGCGAAGCGCAAGCATCCCCTCAGTGTCTTGGCGCTCCCCGTACAGCATTCCTTCGGTGGTGCCGGTGCCACCAATCGAGCTTGCCACTACATGCTTGAGATCGTGGGACGCATGATGGCTGCCAGTGGAGGCATAGTCAGAGCACTGGTTTTTGATGCTCATGGGTCACACCAATTCATTCGCAGAGCCTTGCATGGCCAGTTCATCCCGATGCTCGAAGAGGACCTTCGTCAGGTCCCATTTTTTAGCGAGCTTTGCTACGAGGACGTGGACCATGGCCTGCCTCGTTGGCCGATCAGGTTGGCCAAGTGGCGCAATGAGTTTGTGTGGTGTTTCCCAGGCATCTGTACCTTGGTTCCGATGATAATGGAAAATCAGGGATCATGGTTAGTTAATGATTCTTCGCCATTCGTTTTTTTTAATGATAAAGAACCTTTGCCTTTTTATAGTGCAAGAAGTTGGATACAACATTTTGTTGGGGCATACCTGGAACCAAAGTAGCCACAGTTTAGAGATCATGATGGCTGATGGCTAACCGTGGTTAATGATGAGTGATAGTTGACAATGGTTATTGGATGTTATTGGATATTAATGGATGGTAATTAATGGCATCGTAATGGTCTGTGATGGTATGATTTCACGGATCATGATCCTCCACCATTGTTTTTTTTTCAATGATAACGATCCTTTGCCTTTCTGTAGTGCAAGAAGTTGGGTGCAACATTTTGTTGGGGCATACCTGGAACCAAAGTAGCCACAATTTAGAGATGTTTAGAGATCATCCAGAGATCATGAGCTGAGGCCACGCAAACAAGAACTCTGCGGGTCAAGCCACCAGCTGGCTCCGTACCATATACTGGGGCCAGTTTTGGACGGACTATACCATGGCCCGTGAGTTGCACATGCCACCAGGAGTTTTGGGAAGAGAGTCGCCGATGAGCGACAAACTCCAAGCTTTGTTCAGCAATCCATTCTTCTTAGTGAAAGAAGATGATTCTCGATTCCAGTGAAACAGAACATGTTTGATGATAATGGATGACGATGGTGTGTAATGAGACTATTGATATCTATTGATTATTGATTATATATGGTTATATATATGGTATATTGTTTCTGTGTTTTTGTAGGTGCTAAACTTGGGAACATCTTTTTTGTAGTGCCAGACCTATGCAATGGAAAACATGTTCAAAAATTTGTCATCCGAATATGGCTACCAGGTGGGTTGATTTAGCCAGCTTTCTAAGGACGGACCACTGGAAGCTATGACTGTTCCGTGGGCTCTTCGAGGTGCTCTCATTCACAACCTTGTCATTGCTCTCAACCTCGTCCCGCTTCTACACAAGGAAGTGAGCTTGAAGTTGCGAGCAGAGCTCGGAGTCTCTGGGTTCGTGGCCCTGGACGTCTTTTCTATGTTGGCTTCCCAGACGGCAGTGAAGATGAAAGCACCTACTGGATCATGTTTCATGGCTGGGCAGACCAGCGGCAACCTACAGGCTGCATGTCTCTCGGGGGTGCTGGTGACGGTGAGCAAGGAGGAGACCTTTTGCCCCTGGACCCACGGGTCCGCGAGACTGTCAGAAATCTCCATCGAGGAGAACTTCTCCATGCTGCGACGTCAGTCGCAGAACAGCCAATTGACTGCGAGAGGCTTCTTCCAGGCAGCAGCCCGGGTATCTTTGAAGCACGATGCCTTGCTGAACCGGGAGAAACCCACCGTGTGTGTTGGTGAGAAGCCTCTGACCTCGGAGGAGTTGCTGGTTGAGAATGCTTTGTAATGCTTTGTATATTTTTGTGCACCGGTTTATTTCCATACATGAGCCACAAAAATCATTGCCTCATTAACATTCATTGATTATCATGATGAATGCTGGTGACAATTTACAGTGAATATGGTCACGTGATGCTGAGTGAAGTTTGTAGGTACTTATGGTACTTATGGTCAAGGTTGGGCATCCTTGGGTGTTTGAGATTGGCAGTGGCTTATCTTTTTGTAGTGTGTCAGCTTGTGGCCACCTTTTTGTAGTGTCAGTGTGCCCAGGTTCAAGAAGGCTTGCGAGCGAGGGTACCAGGGCGCGATCAAGCTGGCGGCCTTTTGCAGCGGCAAGACAGAGGCTGCCATCGACAACGCCTACAAAAAGTGGGCTGCAGATGGTGGAGGTGGTGCTCATGATGACGATGACATTGCTCAGGAAGAGCTTTTGGAGCAAGGGCAGGAAGTTAGCATGCCGCCCGAGAATGAGTGCGAGGCTGTGTTGACATCGGTGCTCCAGGAGTCTGGCTGGGTGGATCCTGAAGGCTGCGAGCCCGAGGTTCCCACTGCAGATGCTGATGCTGAAGCCTTCAGCAAAGTCTCCATGAAGGCAGAAGTTGAACAAATGCTGGCTGGTGGAGGTGCTGATGACACTTCGCAGAAGCTGCCATCTTCCTTGCTGGAGATCATGAATGGCACGGGGGCAAAGTTCAACGCCATGTTCCGTTTGATCGTGAAGTTGAGGTGCGGCCATGGCGGCGTTGATGCTCGGTGGGTGACGAACCACAGGAAGAGCAGAGTCGCCGGCAGAAATCTGAACTGGCATCAGTACCTAGGCTTACTGTAGTTTTTTAAGTTGGGCACAGCATTTTTGTAGCAGAGAACAGTTGAAGTATGCATCTTTTAAACCTTCAGGATCCTTGAAAGCGATGTAAGAAACAATAATAATTCAATATAATTCAAACATATTCAAACAATTAGACAGAAATGGAATGAATCACACCCTTTTGGGCCAAGATAAACAATATTGTTTGCATTTTTCACTGACCCGATTTCGTAGCAAAACTGTGGACTTGGACGCTACCGATTTACCAGATTCATAATGGTTTTTTGTAGTGCACCAGATTGCGCCAAACATTTTGTAAGGACATGTGTGGTTCCCAGGGTCTTTGCAGCGCTGCCAGGTATAACGAGATGCGCATAGCCCAGGCAAAGTCAGAGGCAGAGACCCCTGAGTACAGATCAAGGGCAGCAAGGCTGACCAAATGGCGTGAGCTCGTGGTTCAGGCTCAGCGAGACCTTGAATTACCAGCAGCAGCTCCGGAGAGGATCATGTTTCTCGGATTTTGCCAGTGGGTTGCTATATGGTTAACGTATGGTTCATTTATGTATGTTAAATCTGCTTGATGATTGTATATTTATATATATACATATACATCTATATAATAAATATATGCATTTAAATTTAAATATCTATGCGTTATTGTTTGAATTTATTTGGCGTTTCTACTACCGGTGGGTTTCTAATGATATGGGGCATATTCATGCTTCTGGTGCCAACCTCATTTTGTAGTAGGTTCAATTTGGTACATTCATTTTGTATCGTTTGAGTTGTTAGTTGGTATCAGTTTTTGGCATCAAAAAACCGAAGACCAACTCAACCAGACCAATAGATACCAAAAGGGGATCCCCTGGACTGGAGTTTTTGGATGTTTGTTTGATGCATTTTGATATATAGACCGTTTTAGTTTAATGTAGTTCATGAGCCTAGCTGGAAACTACATGAAAATATCATTTTGTAATAACATTGGTTGGATACAAGCATTTTATAGTTCACACAATTCAACCAATTCCAATAATATAACAATTAATCATAAAACATCGTACAGCCATTATCACCATATAACCAATATGACCATATATAATCAGATATACCATCACTTTTTTCTACTTTGGCTGCCAATGAGTAATCTGAGCCACAGACAAGGCCTGGTCATATCGTGCTGTTCCAACTCCCAGAGACCCAAGAGCACAGCGGCATCGAATTGGGAATGGTGCTGTCTGTGTGGAAGGGAGTCAAGAATCCACGGTTGTTTGCGGGTGAGACCCACGTCAACAGCTGTGTTGCATTCAGAGCGGTGGCTTTGGAGATGGTCGATCAGGAGAACAATGCAGAGTGGTGGTGCTCGTCCACTAGTGTGGCGTGGGTTGTTCGGCTGGAATCCTTGGTTTGCATCCTGGATTGCGACAGCTGTGCCTTGCTGCAAGTGGAGAAGGATTTATTTGGATTTATTTGGCACATTTTCTAACATTCTATCCGACGTATATTCATATTCTGACATTCTATAGTCTTTGACAAATCTTCTGACATTTTGTAGTCCGATAGGTTGGTGCCACCATTTTCTACACACGGGTCGGTATATATGGGATACAAATCAGATTTGGTGCAGCATTGGCACCTGTCCAATCTATCCAAGGTGAGCAACCAAGCGATGGATATGGACGAGTCAAGCTGCGCCTGACCCAGGAATCCACTGCTGTTCTCGAAAAGGCTGTTACTTTGACCCGTTGGAAGGTGCAAGCCACAATGTCTCGGGGATCAAAAACAGAGAGCAAACCCACGGAGAAGAAGGAGAAAAAGGCTGGGCCCAAAGCCAAGCCAGTCGACCTTCATGTCAAGAAGCCCAAGGTCGCAGCCAAGCCATCGAAGCCATCCGTTCCAGTTGAAGAGCACAGTGACAAGAGCATCCGGCGCACAAATGCAGGTCGTGCTGTGATCAGGGAGCTCCTTGACGATTTGAAGGCGTTGGACAGTGAGGCCTTTCCACAGGCCCCAGCTTTCGATGATGAGGGCCGCTGTCGCATGAAGTTTGAGGGTGCTGAGTCCATCAAATGGCAGGAATTGGCTGACATTGCTCCAGCGGCCTTTGAGACAATGTACCTTTAATACACTAGTGGTTTTGGATGGTTGTTTGATGCCAAATACATCCAAATACTCTGTTTGGCATTTTGTAGTGCTGAAGTTGTGACCCACCATTTTATAGCACCTCACAGTCAATGTGGTCCTCACAATAGCATACAATCATTATCACCATTAATATTCATTGATTGTAACATATTGTAACCATATATAGACCCATTTAACCTCATATAACAATAACACCATAAACATCAATCATATAACCTTATAACCATATAAATCCATATAAACATGTTCTTGGGTAGTTGATTATTGCGTGTTATGCGAGAAACATCCTTCAAAAAAATCATCAGTTCTCCGTTTAGCATTTTGTAGTGTTGAAGTTGTAACCCACCATTTTATAGCACTTCACGCACTGTCAGCTAAGGTATAAGCATGCTTCGTCAGGTGCGGGCTATGGCAAGGCAGTGTGGCGCCACATCACCTCCGTGAGGACCAGCTTGGGGGGCAGTGAGCCAAAGCGTCAGCCTTGGCTCAGGCTCGTGAAACATTTGTCTGACTTCCTGAAGGCAAACAATAACGGCCAGGGCACAAATTGAGTCCAACTTTTGATTTTGATTGGGGAGTTTTGGTGGTTCTTGGCTGTCCAGGACAGTGGTTTCCAATGATTTTTGAATATTTTTGATTGATTGCTCATGGTTTTCCAATGGTTGAGTGTTATCTAGAGTCATTTCGATAACCTGTTTTGTTTGTTTAGAATCGTTTAGCCATGGCAACCAAGACTCCAATGTTTCGCTTCTGGTTCAGCCAGAATGTCCAAGATGGACAAACAGCCATAGGCTTCACGAAGCCTGTTTGTCGTCTGTTTGTTTGGCATGAACGTAATGTCGACGTCGCACCCGTCGACAATATTCGACAATTAGTTTGCAAGATAGGTTAGAGTTCAAGATGAACCAGCCAACAGAATTGTATCCAAACCATTCCAAACATTTCCAAACCTTTTTGTATCAGCTTGGCAATCCAACACTCAACCCAACATGGTTCCCACAAATGTATACAAATGTATACAAATGTCAAATTAATAAAGTGAGAAATGAATAGAGATGACCTTTGTTGGCTGCAATTGCTGGCCTTTGAGTGTTTATTTGTGTCGGCGCCTTAGTGCATAGCCATGCTATGCTAGGGAAGCAAGAGCCTATGACGCCATAGTGGCAACTGGCTCGACTGAAAAGATCTGGAAAGATCTGGAAAGGAGAAAAAAAAACAGTTCAAGGCTGTTTCCTCTTTTTGTAGTGGCACGTGTTGGGCAACACAATGTTGTCTGGCAGTTGTTTGTACCCAAACCAATCCAAACCATATAATTGGGCTTAATTATGGTTACTTCAGTTTTCCTTGTTATAGTTGCGTATGTCGTGCAACAGCATGTTGTAGAGGGGTTTGGTAGCTTGTGGCATGAAGTGACATTGCGACACTTTGAGCCTCCTTGCGATTGCTTGATCAGCTTTGCCAATCCATGTGTGCCAATGCCAAACATGTGTAGTCAGCACATGTGCATACATGTTTTTTGTAGCACGCCATTTCAGATTCAAATCTTAGAAGCCCAGGATCCCTTTACGCAGCTTTAAGTTGCAATGCTGGATGTGATGGAAGTGATGGTGCTGGCTACTTTTGTAGCAGGCTGTTTGGTTGGAGCTGGTATCACTGCTTTGGTGCTTTGCTGTGCTCCACGACCAAGCCGCAAAGATGGCGTCCTGCAGTCAGTGTTCGTGAGCAAGACTGGTCGCGCTTTTCATCTGTATGCTACGTGCTGCCAGAGAGAAAATGATGGCAAAGTCATGACTGAGCTGAGATTGTGCAAGCACTGCTCCAAAGGAAGAGTGCATACACAATGATGATAAGTGGTAGATGAATGTACATGAGCTTTGGTCAAAACCATCACTACAAAATTTCCATCACTACAAAATGCGATCGGCAAAATGGTGCTCATCTGCTAGCTGGCCAAGACAGCACTACAGAAAGGGGTTCTCAAGGTATATGAAGGGATTTACGACATGTGGATACATCTGGATTATTCACTACTTACCCTGTAACCCTCATGTTGTAGTGTCGAACATTCGATGCGACAGGTATATGGACACTCATTTTGTAGTATGATTTTTTTTGCTTGGGCCTATCTTTTTGTAGCAACCGTGGTTGGGAACAAGCGTCTTATGTCTACAACATGGGGGCACAACCCCTCCCCCCTAATTTTAACGAGGATGGTAAAGCCAAATCCTTTTTTCATGAACATCATCTATAAATGTGGTAAAGCCAATGAAATATAAAGGAAGCCTACTGTAGGATTTGGGAATGGTTTATATAATGGTGTGCACAACCCACAATTTTAGAAATTGGGATTTTGAGGATGGTTTATGCAATCTCTCAGGGTCCGTTTCGCATGTTCTCCGAGACGAATTTTGTCCCAGATCTGGGCAGGTGCACATGTGCCCACGAGACCCCAACAAATGATGGTAGGAAGGGAACTTTTCTGATGCCCATCCAAATATGCTCCTACAGGAAAGTCGGCAATGGAAAAATGACGAAATTTCAGGCAAATTATCTATAAATTGCAGAGGTTTCCATTGCTATGTTAGATTGTCGTAGGGTATATTCCTATGGGCCTGGGGTGTCACAAGGCCAAATGTCTTTACCTACAACGCCTGCATCAGTGCGTGTGAACGAGGCACAGCACTGTTAGGGTATGTGCCGAGATGCCGAAATAAGATGAAATAAGGGAACATGAGATGTATCATGATTTTCCCTCTGGTGATTTAAGATAGCTACGGATTGTATGTCCCAGCTTTAAATGATATTATATATATATATACATAATTATAGGACTCTTATTAATGATATATGGATCAAAAATGGCAATTTTCCAGTTCGCAAACTGGTGGTGATTTACCGTCTGCTGGTATCGCATCCCATCAAGCAACGTCCTTGGAGCATACGTCAGGTCAGCAGTGGGAAAAAGCCTTAGACCTCTTGAAGAACATGAACGATGCTGGTTTGCAACTGATACCCTTGGGGTTTTATCCGGATATACAACCCACTGGACATGGTGAAAAAGAGTGCATATTGTTTCTGGCATGGATATTACCCTCTGATAATCAATGCAACATTAATGGAATATATGATATAAGATGATATAACATATATGACTTAACTAAGCCACTATTGGGTAATCCAGCATGACTAGCTGGGAAGTCCCCGAAGTAATTGGAGGTAATGGGAAATCATGGGACTCAATGCGGGGGTTGTCCAGTGCTGTAGGCCAGATACCCGATCCATTTTTGGAAACCTTTGATATCCTTGGGGAATACTGCAAATGCATAGGAACTAAAAATTTTAAATCCTAGCTCCTGGGATGAACATGGGCCCAGCAATGAAAGCGACAGACGCAGCCCCTTAGTTCGGTTGGCCATGGCGGTTGTGAAGTTTGGAGGGCACTGCGCATTGGAATGTGAACATGAATGAACATGACCATGTTTGCTCATATCGCAGGAGTATTGGAGAGCTGTACAGCGATGGCTAGTACAGCCAGGTGATCTCAAAATCATAGAGAGAAGACACCGGCTGGACTTGACAAGAACGATGACCCCAGGTCACTGACAGGATTCAGGAAATTGGAAGCCACCAGCCCACCATAAAAGCGCCAGGTGTGTCCCCCGCGCCCTGAACGGAACCCCTTAAAGAGTCTAAGGGCGACGCGAAGCCGGACATTGTGTCCTTCAACGCCGTGACCTGGCAGAAGCTCCGCAAACGAGAAACGTGCTGAAGCGGTTGCTTTGAGGCCATGAATGCGTGCCAAAAGGCCGAAGAATGGCGAGTTGCTTTGCAAGTCTTTGACTCCATCACTGACGCTTCTCCGACCGATGCTTGACTGAACATTGGTGATTTTTGGGGGAATGAGTCGGGGAGCTTGATTTTGTGAGCAGACAAATTTATATTCATAGTCTTCACATTTTGTCTTCACTATTTTGCTGCGTTGAGATGCGGGCATTGATTTGCAAACTCGGAAGGCCATGGAATACCTCGGAAAACGTGTGGTTCATCTTGGCCTGAAAGTTGATCCTGTTGATCCATGCCAACCAGGAGATCACTTACAACATCCTCATCAATGCGTCGCAGAAAGCTTCGAACTGGCGCCTTGGGCACTGCAAGTGATGGGGTCTGATTCTGTGCAGGCGCCAACTAAAACGTGCATTTTGTTTGATGATCTTTATTCTTGCTGTTCGTTCATGTGTGGCTGTACGAATTGATGTTCTTAGCAGCTAGTTTTCCAGGAAACTTATGTGATTTTTTCTAAATATATATTTTGGCGTTGCAATCCTGCAAAGCGCACTGTTCTACATTGACATACATTGACCAATGCGACCAAATGTAGAAGACGCTGAGGAGATTGGTGGATTCCATTGATTTCGGGGAAATTTGGGACAGAGCATCTCACGACAAAACTTGAACACTACCCCAGCTTTGCATTTTTTTTGCATGGGAAAACCCTTCCCACAAGCATTGGATTTCTCAATTATTTTAGGAGAGCCAGAATAATCACATCAGCGCATAGAGGTCCATGGTGGGTAATTATAGATGGATGTGCCTCAAAATTGCGCTACAAGCAAATCATCCAAAATTTCCACAGTAGATGACGATAGAACATTATTGAAAGCCATGCGTTCAGGCTCCCTGCAATTCTTCATAGAAATCTTGGGGGAGAACCAAAGGTACCCCGCCAACCCAGGGTGAGAGCCTTGGAGTGCTTGGAGGAGATGAGATGTAAGCACTTGGCCTCTCGGTGCCAGCGAAGCCGACTTTGCACAAGAATTTGCCAAGATTATATATATATATCTTCACATGTTCAAAAATACTATATAATTACCCTCTGGTTATTTAACATAGCCATGGAAAATGGCCCATTTATAGATGGTTTACCTATTAAAAATTGTGATTTTCCATGGCTATGTTAAAAAAACCAGAGGGTAGAACTAATAGTTATTATTGAATCATAGTTGTCAGGATTTCCCAGGTGCATCAATGCTTTTTACGACATATTAACAGTTTGTTTCCGACATGTGCATCGTTAGCAGTGTATCGTTAGGTCCCTACTACGGCCTCTCACGCCATGGCGATGAAGGCATGTTTGCGAGGACCTGTGGGGTCTGAACATGTGATCCCAATATACACAAAGCGTGATAGCTGATCCACGTGCATACAACATACAAAAAGGCACGCCCTTGGGCAGTGAGTATTTGCAGAAAGCAGTGCATGGCATGATGTGATGACAGCAGTAGGGAGTCAAGACATTTGGACTCCATTTGGAAAATGATGTTCCTCTTGGGTTTAACATTGTTTCCCATTCTTCCCTTCCTTTTTTGTTCCATGTTCAATTTCAGGCGGCTTGATATCCCTCCCCCACATTTGTTTGCCAAAAAATGAAGCCAACTGACATGCCGCTTTCAACGGGTAATTTTCATAGGGAACCTAACCGTATTTAACCGTGGATTATAAGCATCGATATAAAATTTGGAGGTGTTTCGGTGTTTCCCTTTTTTTCAGACAAACCCACAATAACCCACATATTGACCAACAGTGGCAACAGGAAGTTCCTGGTCAAGCGCCCTGCAGCTCTACCAGAAGCTGCCTTCGCATGAGAAGGTTCCTTGGCTCTCCCCCTTTATTCGGGGGGATGGTCATGCCATCGGGGGTTGAGATACCCATTGTGAGGAATCTCTAAACGATATGGGGATGGGTCAAAACCCTGGTACCTAGTGAACCCCAAAATAGCTGGTAAATGGATGTTCATCCCACTAAAAATGTATCTATAGGTATTGACCCATACCCATATGGCAATAATATAGATTCTCATATATTCTGATGGTTATATGGCAGTAATATAGATTCTCATGCTTTTTCGTTTGGTTTCTCCCGAAGCTCTTAATGATCATCCTGTCCCGCAAAAGCGACGTCAATAAAACCTCACTCGATCCATCTATATAATTAAATAATGTTTTCTTTTTTTTTCTTCAACATGTTTAAGCTTCAACCCCATAAACCGTCAACAGCCAAGCTCAGAACTATTTTTTTGGAAAATAGATGGCACGGAGAATTGGCATAGAATGTTATAGATAAAACATAATTTGTCATGACTTGTCAGAAAAAGAAACATGGAGACAGAGGATACAATTTGGTAAACTAGCACTACTATGTAACATCACCATTTTTAATGGGTAAATGAACTATTTCTAAATGGTCATGTTCAATAGCAAACTGTTAGTTTACCAGACGGTGCCCCCCAAGTATATAGTAAGTTGTGGTTTATCAACCCCGTGAACTAGTTCGTTACACCATGTTATACCTACCATAAACCAGAGAATTCAGCCACAGAAATATCATACCCTTTGGTAAACATCCACAGTTTGCTATTGAAAATGGCCCAGTCGAAATAATTGGATTTACCCCGTAAAAATGGTGATTTTCCATGATTTTCCCATCCGTTTTCTGTATGTTTACCAGGCTATCTCAACTGGTGCAGTCTGGGGCCCTTTCCGGGGGCACCGTACGTCCCATGGAGGACGGCCCGGTGCTGCGGAGTCTGGGGATGCAGACCTTGGGCGAGGCATCCGCCTGGCCAGAAGCCTTGCAGCTCTTGCTGGGAAACCCAAAGCAGCATTGGCTCGCGAAGCCATGGCTGGTTGAGAACATCAAGAATTGTAAAAATAGATCCATGAATCACCATAATTATATATATATACCTTATTATATAGAATCACATATATATATATATAGATATACGATGATATATGTGCATGACGGAGAGAGAGAGAGAGAGAGAGAGATGTGTTTGCATTTGTGTACAATATAATATATGCAGTTATATGCAAATGCATAATATACATATGTAGACAAGCAGAACAATGGATTGGATAGGATCGGATTAGATTCTGATTAGATAACTTACCTGATTTTAGTTGGATGTGAAATCTTTGAAATGATGGCAATATCATAGTAACATTGCTAGAAGATGCTAGAAGTGGTTTTGACAAGTATGATTTTACCCACTATTTCAACAGAATACCAATCCACCAGGTAGGACTGACACCAGCCGCTTGGAATAATTGTTGCTGTCCTGTGAGTTTTTAAATGAACGGAACATGTTCAGGAAAACCATGCCATTGATGGGGGTGGTTTCTTAAACAAGAACATTGTTTCAGTATCAGATGTCCTTGAACAACACGAATGATTGTTGATTTGGGTTTGCTGAAGGATATGGTTCCATCCACTTGCTAATCATCATTATGTATATCATGTCCATCAAATTTTTACACCATGCCAAAACACGCTTCGGATTGTTTGTTAAACACTGTATAATCAAGTGGCTGGCGGTTTCAATGATTAATAATTTCATATGTCCTACCATTTTTGGAATGATGATCACCAATGACTAGTATTTTTCAGATGGGTGGCTCAACCACCAATCATCATGCCCCACCAATCATCATGCCTTAGGCAGCCGGACAGAGACCATACGGATCAGGGATGCTTCAACGCAGCTATGAGGTGCCTCAGCATGGTTTCTGGGAGTGTTTAATATTGGGGGGATAGGATGACACACTGATTTTTGGTTACAAAATCGTGAAAGTATTGCAAACATCGGATGGCTGCGGACTTTGTGGGTCTGGCTGCTCACTGCTCGCTTTGCCAGAACCAATCCAGAACCAATGTGTTGTGTTCGCCAATGGTTTCTCCACATCGCCAATTGAATCCCAGGAATTCCACTCCAATTCAATTCCTGTTACCCTCTGCAAAATCACCATTTTTAATGGGAAAATCCACTATAAATGGCAATTTTCAATAGCTATGTTAAATTACCAGAGGGTAGTGTCTTCCAATCCCACGAAATCCCAATCTCCAGATTTTTCTGTTCGCCCAGAGTTTCACCGAACAATTCGCAAAAAACGCCTAGGGCCTTAGAAGTCTCCAACCAATGGTTGCAAGCCTTAGGGCTGTTGGAGGTCATGCAGCAGCGTGACAGGCTGCAGGCTGCGGTTGAGGGATTGGATTTTTTTTTGGACCCATGGGGATACCAACACAGTGATACCATGGGATACCAATGGGACAATGGATGATTTTGATGTTCGGTTTTATAGCTGATTTTTTGTTTTTGAACTTGATTTAGCCATTGAAACATGTGATTCAATGGGAGGCAACGACATACTCATGGGAATGCAATGGGATGCACAACCACTGTAATGTCATATTTGGGTGTGTTTGCATAAAATGGCTATCAAATAATTTTGAACATGGTGATTAGCCGATGGATGTAAGGGCACCCAACTTTCAGACAAACCCGTATTACAATGTGTGCGGTATGTACACACTACACATATACAGTATATGTATAATATATTGTATTTGTACTATATAAGCATTGGTAGTGATTAAACAATCAAGGATATGTAATAGTAATGATAGTAGTACTAGTGGCGAGGGAGTAGCACTAGTTAGTGATGGTGGTGGCAATGTTGAGAATGATAATCATAATAACGGTACTGTAACAGCTATACTTTCCGTAACATGTTGATTGTTGTTTTAAACATATGACTATTTTGAAGATGTGACATGTTACAAGTTACAGTACAAGATGGTTATATTATGTTATATTATTTGATATTAATATTATGAGTGATATTTTATCCGCGCTACGATGCCGTAGATGCTGCCTTTCTCCTCTCAGGACTCCCTGGGGTAGGCATGCCAGTTGACAGTTGAACATGGTTCAAGAGGCCTTCATCCGGTAGGACAACAGGTGAACTGTTTTTGGGATGCAAAAGCATTGGAGTTTTTGTTCAGCAGGAATTGGGATAAGTTGGGTTTGGGTTTATGTTGTGTTTATCACACTATAGTCACTATAATATACTTAGCAGCCACCCTGGAGTGAAATTGCCAAGTCACACTGTCTCGTACTGAGCTGCCACGGCAGGTGGTTCCAATGACCATGGCCATGAGCGCTTGCAAGTCTCCTGCACAGTTCCGGGTGATCCGGGTGAGGCAATGGCTGTTTCTTAAAGTTAGGGTACCCTCTGGAATTTAACATACAGTAGCTATTGAAAATGACCATTTATAGTGGATTTTCCCATTGAAAACGGTGATTTTCCATAGTTATGTAGTGTACCAGAGGGTATCCCAAACGGGGAAACCCCCATGAAAAACATATTGACCAATTGACCAAAAACTTGGACGTCGTTGAGAACAACAATGGGCGCTAAAAAAGGTGGTTTGATGACTCCCCCAAAAGCTGCAACTGGGAAATGTTCTCAACTGGGAAACTAGCCCTGCAACGGAGAAGCAGACCCAGATCTGGAAGTTCACAGTGACTTGTTCAGGTCACCAGGATTAGAGCTATGAATTGCCGTTTGTGTCCATGGGCGAAAATACATGAAAATACTGCAAAAGCATATTATACTATTCTATATGCTCTATGACTCTATGCTAGCTTCATGATTGTCGCAACATCCAATCATCATAATTAAAACCATTTAAAACCTATAGATATTCGACCTCATTGTACCTTCATCCATGGAACATCATGGAACCCAATCTGCCATACTTCATATCTGAGGCGCGCCACGGAATGGGCTGCGGTCCTTTTCCTGCTGCGGGACATGATGCCCTCGCTGGGCCTTGACCTCTGGCGCTTGAAGCATCAAACATGTGGATTTAACATTATTTAACCAATACAAATAAGGGGCTACACCAACAAAATTACCGGGTTAAATATCAAACATGGAGGTAAAGCAATAGATAAATACTGATAAAGAATGTTGAAGTTTAGTAATTACTGCAATATCTTGTTACTATATAGGGAGTTGTTATAGCAACAAGTGGGGCTGTTTTTGGTCGATTTTCAAAGATTGGCTTGCCCAAAATGGCTCGGTGAAGCGCGGGGGTGTGGATATCGGTTGGGTGACATATCGTATTGCACTGTATTGCATGGGTACATGCACTTGTGTATGTTCATATTGTATTTCTATGTATTTCTGTATATCTAAAAATATGTGTGTGTAATATCTGTGTATGTATATGCACATATACATATAGTATATATATATATGTACAGTATGTATATTGTGTGTTTGGCCGTATGGGGTTATTTTTTTTTGAACACGAAGCTCGGCAAATTTCCTACGGATCACCACTAAATTTCCCCATAGAATACCGTTAGCAAAGTATTGGGCACACACTATACTGTTGTTATGGAGAAACCTCACTTTGAGACACATGCACATAATATACACATTTCTATGTGTTGCTCTTTCTTGTTGATATATATATTATGTTTTTATATATATATATATTATATATATATATTACATATATACTTGTACCCTATACTCACCCGTCAAAATTTTGACACGTGTCAAGTGTCAAGCCGTTAAGCCACTCCGTGAAAGTTTCCGGATGTTTCCCGCTTGCATATCATGTACCAACGACCTACCTGGCCTACCTTTACTAAAACTTAGTAATCTTAGTATTTTCCCGAGGCGGATGGGAGTACCACAAGATTCATTCATTGCATGTGCAGCCTCAAGGAACCTTCCCTACCATGCATGAGCACAGCCTTGGGGGCTTTGCTACAGGTGGTGTGAAGTGCTGAGGGTGCAGAACCTCCATTTGCGGTGTCAAAATGTTAGTTTTGTTGTTCACATTTTTTTACATTCTCATTTGGGATGTTGAGATTCAAACTCAAGCTGACTTGCATATTTTTGGACATTGAGACTCGAAACCAGCAACCCAGTGAAATTGCGCAGATGTCATTGACTGATTGGCCACCATTGGTCTCACAAAATATGACACTCATACACTCTTTGAATACCTTGAATGAATTTTGAATGATATATATATATATATCATGATCATCACCAGATTCCATGGAATGGAATTTACAGGGACCTTCCATATTTTTTCCATACAATTGGGGTTGCTTATGGGGTCCGGCCAGGCTGGCCGTTGGTCAGAGGCCTTGCAGCTGCTACAGGCCGCGAGAGATGGGGTGAGGAACCACAGACCCATGTTAACCCGAAATGGAGGCAAACCAATTTTGTGTTGATATTTCTTGAATGGGACGTGAATTACATATATATATATATATATATGATTATATAATAATGTATATATATATATACATAATATTTTATGGATATAAGTTTACAGAAACTTCTGGCCAGACTTTGCAGTAGTTTGCACTACCCCTGCCCCACCTAGACCCATCAAAAATCCTCGGATCTTCCTGGCAGGCTTCAACCGTGTTAGCTTTAGCGTCTTGGCCAGTCACCACCTGCGGAGCAGATTCTATGTTTTTTTTTTGGGGGTTGAACGCATTGTCTCATGGGGTTGTTTATCAGGACATAAGCCTTGAACGAAACTCTGGCAATGAATCTTGGATTTCAAGGCCTATACTTGGGGTCGAACAATGTTTTGCTCACAAACTCCACAACAAGATGCAGCTTCCCCAATCAAATTGTCGTGTGCCCCTCCATGGTCATGACTGGAGTCATGGATCTGGGGATGTTTATTCGTTACACCAGAACCATCATGTTAACCTGATGTATCCAAGCCGTTGTTTGTTCTTAAATGCCTTTCTCAAAACATCTCTGGTAAATGAACCAATGAAATGGGTGAAATCCCGATGCACTTGGCTAAGGATGCAGCAGAATGCAACCGGGCCTTTAAGGACTTTGCGACGTCGCGTTCTTGGGAAGAGGCTCCCCAAGCTCAGCCAACCCCTGAGGCACACCAGTTATTAGGATGGATTAGGATGCCCATCCCAGCACCATTCTGTCATGCCTTCAGAACTCGCATGAAATTTATTGGCGACTACCCTCTGGTAAATAAACAGAGACCCTGAAAATAGCCAATTTTTAATGGAAACTAGTCTTCCAACCCCTATCTGCCAGGGTCTATGTTAATTTACCAGAGGGTATCATTGAAATCATGAAATCATTTCTGGATGATGATCAGCAGGCTTTGTTTTTCCTCTGGCTGTAACTGCCCACGTTTTTTTCAAGAAACCACCCCTGGGTTTCTTGGAAAGACATCTTGATGGAAGAAGAAGAGGAAGCAGCAGTTTCAAGGCGAAAGTGACGGGAAAACAAAGGAAAAATCCATATTTTCACATATATTCACACATCATATATATATATATATATATTTATAATGTGTGTATATACGTATGTATTTATATATAATTATAATTAATTATATATATATATATTCTATACTATATATCTATTATATAATTATAGATGCTATATTTACTATAGACTAATATCATTTTTATATACTCTATATAATATATAATTACATATATATATATTTATATATATTTATCCTCCATCCCTCCGGAGTCACCAAACATGGCTGGAAAATCCCTCTGTAAAATGTTGATTTTGCCATGGATTTTCCCAAGAGGGGACCCCATTAAAAGATATTAAACATATACAGGATTTCCCATATGTTTCCTATGTTTGTTTGAAGAGATTTTCTCATTAGCCCCTATGTTTTGTCCTATGATTTTCCTGTGATTTTTCCCATCAAAACTCCATTAAAAGTAAGATCTTCAATATGTTTTCCTATGAATTTCCTATGATTTTCCCAATAAAACACCATTAAAAGGATAGGATTTCCCATGTTTTTCCTATGTTTTTCTCACGATTTTTCCCGCTGTTTTTTAGATTATGATTCCCATTGAAACCCTCGATCTTTCGGCGCGACCGCCAGGCGCTGGCGCTGGCAGAGCACATGCGGCAGCAAGGGCTGACCTTCACCGAAGGCGGATCGGATGAGAATTGGATGACATCGGATTTGGATGGTTCTTGAATAGTCAATGGGTATATCAAAATAGTTATTGGATAGTTATCCAAATAGTCAATGGGTATAACCATCCAAATAGTCAATAGTTATCAAATATTGGCTAGTCATACCAATTATTTGGATAGTTATTGGATGTATTTTTTTTTTGACTCCAATTATAATCATTGGGTGTACCCAATAGCCAATAGTTATTGATAACAATAGTCTATTATAGTTGATTATTGAGAATTTATAGTGATATAAGTGGAATTTGTAGTGATTTTGGACTATTGGATAATGATAATTGGTGAATTATACAGTACATGATTTGATATTTGGATATTGGATAATGATAATCTGATGAATCATAATTGATAGTCAGAAGTGATATCACTGTGATCCAATAGTCAACAATCCAGTAGTATTCCAATGTTCTATATCCAATTGCATGACATAGATACTACATTGATAGTCAATAACCTATGAACTAATAGTGATAAGTGGAATATTATATCTATATCTATATGTATATATATATATCATGATAAATCTAATGTAATCAATACGTTATACCATTATTCACTGGACAGATAGATTTATAATGATTCCTAATGGTTCTGAATGATTCATATGGAATTAGAGATTTATTGTTTATTTTTTTAATGCAGAGGGCAAATCAATATATAAGTTTTCTATGGCTTACAGAGGCTTCATGTAGATAGTAAGGCCAAGCTGCCACCCACATCGTGTGACCAACAAGCTCAGCCACGACAGGCAACCGTATGCTGGAGGAAAGCTTGAGATCCAGGAGATTCAAATAGGGTACCCAGTTTTAATCTACCCTTTGCTATAGTTTAACACTGTTTAACATGTCATTGAACAATGAACAAAATTTTCCAGAAGGTAACCTCGAAATGGACGTTAGACATAAGTTCTTTCAGAATGATGAACAAAGAGAAGACCACCCTCCATTTTACCTGACATTTGTGGATGATTTAAGAATGAAACAACCTACAGATCTGTGGACAGCCAGGTTAAATTAGCTTCAGTCAAGTGCCTGCCTCACTTGCCAGCTGTCCGCAGGTTGCCATCAAGATTTCTACCCGATGGTTGGGCTGTTTACCAGATTTTGCGCACTCCAGCAGGGTTTCGGGTGCGTCGTGTTTTTCTCTCGTATATAGTCCTTACACAGACCCTAATTACCTCTTCAATACCTACCCTAGTCTAAGACCAATGTGGCACCTTCTATTTGGAATATGTTGAGGATCTGATTATATATATATAATTTTATATGTATGTATCGTTATCATCCATATCATACAAGCATGCATACGGACATCCATGTATACATCCACACATACATGACATAACATAACATAACATTGCATTACATTACATTACATTACACTACATTACATTACATTACATACAGATACGTACGTACGCGCATACATACATACATACATACCATACCATACCATACCATTCCATACCATACCATTACAATACATTACATTACATACCATTACATACCATTACATACCATTACATACCATTACATACCATTACATACCATTACATACCATTACATACCATTACATACCATTACATACCATTACATGA